>Ga0079226_10000771_pt1 | contig 23428 bp, 30 predicted proteins | sample Poulit2014_FD_76345 | JGI IMG/M metagenome (GOLD analysis project Ga0079226, IMG submission 76345) | Agricultural soil microbial communities from Georgia to study Nitrogen management - Poultry litter 2014 | ecosystem: Environmental > Terrestrial > Soil > Agricultural land | place: USA: Georgia...
GTGATTTTTAATCTATATTTTCCTTTGCGTTTCATTACATGATAAGTAACGGGAAGCGTTTCAGTGATTTTTAAATTATTGACTCCAGTTTCTTCTTCTACTTCTCGTTTTGCAGTTTCTTGAATATTTTCATTTTTTTCTGTTCCTCCTTTTGGTAAATCCCATTTTCCTTTTCTGAAAATAAAAAGTATTTCCTCTTTATCATTAAAAACTAATCCTCCGCCTGCAACTATGGGTTTTAGTTGTTTGGTTAAGTGTTTAAAAAGTTTTTCTTCTTTTGGATGATATAAATTTACATATCGGAGTTTAGCTTTCTTTACTTTTTTTATAATATGTTTTATATTCGCCTGTTTTATGGGAAGAGATAAATAATTCTCATCATTAATTTCTTCTGTTGACAGAATTATAGGAATATCATTAACAAAAACTTTATACATTTGCATTTATGATTTTAGATAAAAAAACAGCTGAGAAAACAGCAGATTTATTATTGCAAATTAAAGCAATAAAATTAAATCCACAAGAACCTTTCACGTGGTCCAGTGGTTGGAAATCACCAATCTATTGTGATAATCGAATGGTTTTATCATTTCCAAAGGTAAGAAATTTTATAAAAGAAAATCTTGCAGAACAACTTAAAAAACGTTTTGGAAATCCAGAAGTAATTGCAGGTGTAGCAACAGGAGGAATAGGAATTGGCGCTTTAGTAGCTGAATATTTAGATTTACCTTTTGTTTATGTTCGTCCAGAAGCAAAAAAACATGGTAGAAAAAACCAGATTGAAGGATTTTTAAAAGCTGGACAAAAAGTAGTGGTTATTGAAGATTTAATCAGTACAGGAAAAAGCAGTTTAAATGCCATAAAAGCTTTGAAAAATGCAGATGCAGAAATCTTGGGAATGATTGCTATATTTAGTTATGGATTTGATTTGGCTACTGAAAATTTCAAAAATGAAAATATTGATTTTGGAGTTTTAAGCAATTATCAAACTTTAATTGATTTGGCCATAGCTCAAGATTATTTAAAATCTGAAGATCAACAAAAACTGGAATCTTGGAGAAAAGATCCTGCAAATTGGTAATTTTTAAAAAATAAACAAATGAATTTAAGCAGTAAAAAAACAATAGTTCACAAAGATCAAAAAACTTGTTTTGAGTTTGTAAGTGCGCCAGAAAAGTATGAAGAAATCATGCCTGAAAGCACAGAAAAGTTTGAACTTAATGACCAAGGAGGATTTTTATTTAAATTAAAAGGAATGCCAGAAATTCCTTTGAAATTAGAAGAGAAAAAACCAGATTCAACCGTGGTTTGGGGATCAGCAAATGATAAATTCAAATTCACTTTAACCATTGATTTAGAAAAAGTTTCTGATCAAGATACAGAAATTCAGTTTTTATTTCACGGAGATTTTAATCCTATGATGGCAATGATGGTAAAAAAACCATTGCAAAAATTCATAGATACTTTAAGTGAAAATATGACGAAAATATAAGCGAAAAAAGAAATTAATACAACAACTTAATTTCTTTTAAATCAAATTCTGCTGTGTTTTTATCAAAGCTTATTATAAGTTTTCCTGAAGTAGAAATTCCTTTGATTATTCCTTGTTTTTGTGTTTTATCTGGAAATTCAAAACAAGAAATCTTATCTTTTCTAAAAAGATGATTTTGATAATCTTTTAGAATTATGGATAAAGGTTTTTTTAATCCGAGATAAATTTTTTCTTCTAAAAACTCAACAAAATTTTTAGCTAAAAAATCTAAATCAAAATCTTTTTTAGTTATAGTTTTTAAAGAAGTAGCTTGTGGTAAATTTTCAAAATCTGTTTGATTGACATTTAAACCAATTCCTATGATGGAATGATTTATTTTTTTTCCTCTTAAAATATTTTCTATGAGTATGCCACATATTTTTTTATTTCCTGCCAATATGTCGTTTGGCCATTTGATGGAAATAGTAGGAATTTGAATTTTATTTTGTAGAAAATCAAATAAAGATAAACTTACCAAAGCATTTAATTTAAAATGTTCAACAGGATTTAAATTTATGTTTTTTAATAAGACACTGAAAGTTAGGTTTTTATAGGGTTTTGAGTGCCAAGAATTTCCTCTTTGTCCTTTGCCTTTAGTTTGGTTTTCAGTAATTAAACAAGTGTTTTTCATCAGCGGATTTTCTCTTAAAAGCTTTTTTAAACTTGAGTTTGTAGAATCAGTGGCAAGGACTTTGATATATTGCATGCGAAAAGAATAAATAATGTTTTGTTAATGCAGAGGTTTAAATTTTAAAAATAATAACTTTGCAAAAATCGAATTAATATTTTAATGACAAAAAATAAATCGACTGTCAATAAACTTAGAAACGTAATTGTTGAAGGAATAGAAGATGTAAAAGGAGAAGATATAATAATCATGGATCTGCAAGACATAGAAACCGCAGTTTGTGATTATTTTATTATTTGTACAGGAACTTCAAATACGCATGTAAATGCTATCGCGGGATCTGTAAGAAGAAAAACCAAAGAGGATTTAAAAGAAAATCCTTGGAATATTGAAGGAGAAGACAACGGAGAATGGGTGTTGATGGATTATGTAGATATCGTGGTTCATGTTTTTCAAAAACATACTCGTGAATATTATGATTTAGAAAGTTTATGGGGAGATGCAGAAATATTATCTGCAGAAAACAACTAAAAAATACTATAAAAAGAAAAATTAAATGGCAGCAAATAATAATAATCGAAAGCCAAAACCTACTGGTAAAACTCCAAAGTTTAATTCTTATTGGATTTTTTTAGGAATTATATTACTCTTTCTTGGGATTAATTTTTTTGGAGAAGGTGCATTTGGTGAACCTAAAACTATAACTCCTTCTCAATTTGAGAAATATTTAGAAGCTGGAGATGTTGAGAAAGTAGAAATTATACATCATAAAACTGCTCAAGTATTTTTAAAATCTGAAGCCAAAGAATCTTCAGATCATAAAGAAAAAGAAACCAAAGAATTTTTACCCAGCGGAAAAGCGCCAGATTATACTTTTGAACTTGGAGATTTACAGAATTTTGAAAATCGCACCAGTGAAATTATAGCAAGCAATGATTTAGATGCTGAAATTACTTATGAAAATCCTTCTAATTTTTGGGGAGATTTATTACCATTTTTAATTCCGTTAGGATTATTTTTCCTGATTTGGATTTTTATAATGCGTAGAATGAGTGGTGGAGCAGGAGGAGGACCAGGAGGTCAAATCTTTAATATTGGAAAATCAAAAGCTAAACTTTTTGATCAGAAAAATGATATTAAGGTTTCCTTTAAGAATGTAGCTGGAATGGAAGGTGCAAAAGAGGAAGTTGAAGAAGTAGTAGATTTCTTAAAAAACCCTGATAAATATACTTCTTTAGGAGGGAAAATTCCAAAAGGTGTGATGTTAGTAGGACCTCCAGGAACTGGAAAAACACTTTTAGCAAAAGCTGTTGCAGGAGAAGCACACGTTCCGTTTTTCTCTCTTTCAGGATCTGATTTTGTTGAAATGTTTGTGGGAGTAGGAGCTTCAAGAGTAAGAGATTTATTTAAACAAGCAAAAGCAAAAGCACCTTCAATTATATTTATTGATGAGATTGACGCCATCGGAAGAGCAAGAGGAAAAGGAAATTTTAGTGGATCTAATGATGAAAGAGAAAACACGCTCAACCAGCTTTTAACAGAGATGGATGGTTTTGGAACGCACACAAATGTTATTGTAATTGCTGCAACAAACCGTCAAGACATCTTAGATAAAGCATTGATGAGAGCAGGACGTTTTGATCGTTTAATTCATGTAGAATTACCTGATGTTAGAGAAAGAAAAGAAATTTTTGAAGTTCACTTAAAGCCTTTAACTAAAGTAGAAGACGATTTAGATGTAGAATTTTTCGCAAAACAAACTCCAGGATTTTCAGGAGCAGATATTGCGAATGTTTGTAACGAAGCAGCCTTAACAGCAGCCCGAAAAGGAAAGAAAACTGTTGGAAAACAAGATTTCTTAGATGCTGTAGATAGAATTATTGGCGGATTAGAGAAAAAGAAAAAGATAATTACTCCAGAAGAAAAAAGAATTATTGCTTTTCATGAAGCTGGACATGCTACCGTAAGTTGGATGTTAGAACACGCTGCTCCTTTGGTGAAAGTTACTATTGTGCCAAGAGGACAATCTTTAGGTGCTGCTTGGTATTTGCCAGAAGAAAGAATGATTGTCAGACCAGAGCAAATTTTAGATGAAATGTGTGCAGCATTAGGAGGAAGAGCAGCAGAAAAAATTATTTTTGATCAAATCTCAACAGGAGCTTTAAGCGATTTAGAAAAAGTTGCTAAACAAGCAAAATCTATGATAACTGTTTATGGATTAAATGAAAAATTAGGAAACTTAACTTTCTATGATTCTCAAGGGCAAAGTGATTATAATTTCACTAAACCTTATAGTGAAAAAACAGCTGAATTAATTGATGCAGAAATTTCAAAATTAATTGAAAGTCAATACCAAAGAGCACTTGATTTATTGGAAAAGCACAAAGATAAATTAACAGAATTAGCTGAATTATTATTAGAAAGAGAAGTGATTTTCAAAGAAGATGTTGAAAAGATATTTGGAAAACCTCCTCATGAAATAGAAGCAGAAGAAGTAGAATCTATTTCTTCAGAAGAAACAAATACTGAAGAAAAGACTGATACTGAAGAAATTAAAGAAGAAAATTCAGATCAGGAAAATGAAATAAAAGAATAGTAAAAACAGCTTTTCAGAATTAAAAAATCAACTTTAGAAATTTCTAAAGTTGATTTTTTTTATATAAAAATTAAAGTTGTTTTACTTTATACCCTTTTTTAAGAAGTAAATTATTTACACTGTTTTCACCTACTAAATGTCCGGCTCCTACAATAATTAAAGGAATATTTTCTTGCATAAGAGATTTAATTTTAGGAATCCAGTTTTCATTTCGATTAATGATGAGTTTATGATAAATATCTTCAGAAAAATCAGACATTTCTCCTGCCAATATTTTATGTAGATTTTCAGCTTCTCCTTTTTTCCAAAATTCCATGATTTTATCAATAGCTTCTACATCTTCTTTTGTGTTTTCAAGACTATATTCTAAATAACTTACCTGCTCTTCATCAGACATTTCTGCAAAAATTCTCATTTGAAATTCTGTGGTTTCTAAACCGATGATTTCTTTGTTTTTATCTTTTGCTTTATTAAAAAAATGCTGATCTATTCCTTCTACAGAATATCCTGATTTTTGTAATTCTAAAGCAGATAAAGAAGAGGCAATTACCCAAGGTTTCATCTGCATCATAGTCACTACAGGAACTCCAAAAGAAGCCATATATTTTTCTAATTTTTCAAAAGTTTTTTCAGAAAGATGATCTTTTAAAGATTCCCCTGCTGGATACAATCCATATTTTGGTAATAAAGCTTGAGACTCTATCAATAAACTGTCCATGTTTACTTCAAAACCAATAATATCAGATTTTTCAAAAATTTCATAATACAAAGAATCCAAAGGAAAAATTTCTGGTTTAACCATATGAACAGAACCAATTAGATAAGCTGTTTTTCCTTCAGGTGAAGTAATTTCCCAAGCCATATGTTGTGCAGAAGATTCTTGTGCTTGTGTGCTAATAAGCGAAAAAAAATATATTGTTAAAAACAATATATTAAGAAAAGAAGTAGTTTGTTTTTTCATGTTTTTTAAGTTTTAGTAAAACAAACATAAGGTTTTTTTGAAATAAAAAGTTAAAATAATATTTTCCAATTATATTTTTGGAAGAAATTTTCCGGTTTTTTCTTTATATTTTTTATAGTCTTTGAATTTTATTATTAATCTTTCTTCTTCATAATTAGCTTTTCTTACAAACAAAACAATTGTAATCAATAAAAGAATAAATCTTGAGATTCCAGCAAAAAATAAACTGATGCCTAACAAGAAAATTAATAAACCCGTGTAAATAGGATGACGAATAAACTTATAAATTCCGTGAGTTATTAATTCAGCATTTGGAGTAGGAGTAGGATAAAGTGAAAGAGATTTTCTTAAGGTAAAAACTGCTATAAAAAACACAATTAAACCTAAAAGGATTAAAGCAAATCCAATCCAAAAGATAAATTTCGGAAAATTAAATGTGTAAAAATTAGGTGAAATTATAAAAAGTAATAAAATCAGAAATTGAATTGCTGTAAAAGAAATATCAACAGCAGTAGTGTTTGTTTTAGGATTATAATTTGATTTCATTTTAAGTTGAGAATTAATAATTCAACTAAAAATAAATATAGAAACAAACTTTAAAATATGATTTATAAATAATTAGCTGATTTTACGGAATACAACAAAAGAAAAATATGAAATAAACAAAAAGGAATCAGTTGAATTTTTCGTTTAAACCTTTTTCGATTCTATCAAGATTTTCTAAAGCTTTTACTTCTTCAGGAAGCATGTTTTTTATTTCTAAGTTTCCGACTCTCACTCTGATTAATCTTAATGTGGGAAATCCTACTGCTGCAGTCATTTTTCTGACTTGTCGATATCTTCCTTCTGTCAAAGTGATAGAAATCCAAGACGTTGGTCCGTGATGATCTCCTCTTATTTTTTTTCTTTTTTCAGGTAAATCTGGTGAAGAAATCAATCTGGATTTACAAGGTTTTGTAATGTATTTTTTTCCGCGATGAGAAAGGGTCAAACCTTCTTTTAAAATTGCGATTTCTTGAGGAGAAATAATTCCATCAACTTGTGCATAATATTCTTTTTCTATAGAAGAACTATTGATATAATTACTGAATTTTCCATCTGTTGTTAATAATAATAAACCTTCAGAATCTTCATCTAATCTTCCAATTGCCATAGTTTTCTTTGGGAAATCATAAAATTCTCCTAATAACCTTTTTTTATGTCCTCTTCTTTGGTTTGTAATAAATTGACTGATATATCCATCAGGTTTATATAATATAAAATGTTGGTGTTTTTCTGGCATGCGAAGAATATAGTTTTTCTGGGAAAGAATAAAAACATTTTCCTTAAAGACAAAATAAATTCAATTATTTTTTGAAAAACTGTTTTGTAATATGAATAAAATAAAGTATTTTTGCAACCGATTTTTATCAATTTAAATAATAGATTTATGAACCATTATGAAACTGTTTTCATTTTGAATCCCGTTTTATCTGAAGATCAGGTAAAGGAAACAGTAAAGAAATATGAAGAATTACTTATTTCTGAGGGTGCCAAAGTGATCAACAAAGAAGACTGGGGGCTAAAAAAGCTGGCCTACCCAATTCAACACAAGAAAAGCGGCTTTTATCATTTGTTTGAATTCCAAGCAGAAGGAAAAAGTGTTGAAACACTTGAATTCGCTTACAGACAAGACGAGCGTGTAATGAGATATTTAACAGTTAAGTTAGATAAGCATGCCGTTGAGTGGGCTAAAAAACGTGTAGAACGAAATAAAGCAAAATAATTATGGCATCATCAATAGAACAACAAGCAAAAGGAGATAAAGGAGGAGAAATTCGTTATTTAACTCCTCTTAATATAGAAACAAAACAAAAGAAACGTTACTGTCGTTTTAAACGATCAGGAATTAAGTATATAGACTATAAAGATCCTGATTTTTTAATGTCTTTTGTAAATGAACAAGGGAAAATTTTACCACGTCGTTTGACGGGAACTTCATTAAAATATCAGCGAAAAGTAGCACAAGCTGTTAAGCGTGCTCGTCATTTGGCTTTAATGCCTTATGTAGGTGATTTGTTAAAATAAAAACATTAGAACAGTATGGAACTTATATTATTAAAAGATGTCGAGAATTTAGGATTTGCAGATGATATCGTAAATGTAAAAAATGGATATGGACGCAACTACCTACTTCCTCGCGGATATGCTGTTTTATCAACACCTTCTTCACGTAAACAGCGTGACGAAATGTTGAAACAGCGCGCATATAAAGAAGCAAAAGTTATTGAAGAAGCAGAAAATAACGCTAAGAAATTAGATGGACTTGACCTTAAAATGAATGTGAAAGCAGGAAAAGACGGCAAGTTATTCGGAAGTGTTACTGCAGCTGATTTAACTAAAGAATTAGAAAAAAATGGTGTAGATATTGACAAAAAATATATTTCTATCCTTGGAGGAAATATAAAACGTGTTGGTCAATATGAAGCTAAGTTACGTTTTCATCGTGAAGTAATTTCAGATTTTACTTTTGATGTTGTAGCTGAAGCTTAAAAATACTTATTTATATAAAAACATAAGCCTGCTCTTCTCAAAAGGGTGGGCTTTTTTTTAAATGAATTTTTTCAATCTTTTAAATAAGAAAAAACAATTCTTTTCAAACCTAAAAATGCTATTTTTTAATATTTCAAAACATAGAATATGAAATATGCTCGATTAACAAAAGAACAATTAGAAGAAATGCATCAAGAATTTATCACCTTTTTATCTACACAAGGGATTGATGCAGAAGAATGGAAAGATATAAAGGAAAATAAACCCAAATTAGCAGAAGAAGAAATAGATATTTTTAGTGATTTGGTTTGGGAAAAAGTTCTGAATCAAGTGAAATTTCTTGAACATTTTTCAAAACAACAAATGTTTTTATTTAAAATAGAAGAATTTCAAATTTCTCTGATTGGTGTAAAAGTAGAAAATTCTGCTATAGATATCACCACAGCTGATGGATATCAATGGTTGAGAAAAAACTTGATGGATGATCAAGTTAATATTTATACTTCTACAAAACCGATTTCAGAAGAAAGAAATACAGATATTTTTGCATTGATAAAACAAGGGGCGCACATCACAAAAGGAGAATTATATGCTTACTTTGAAAAAATTGTAAATCCAGAATAAAATTTTGATAAAATATGTCACAAAAACCAAAATTAGCTAAAGGAACAAGAGATTTTTCTTCAAAAGAAGTGATAAAAAGAAATTATATTACTTCTATCATCAAAGAACAATTTGAATTATTTGGATTTCAACCTATAGAAACTCCAAGCTTTGAAAGATCTTCTACTTTATTAGGAAAATATGGAGAAGAAGGAGATCGTTTGATTTTTAAAATTCTTAATAGTGGAGATTTTCTTAAAAAAGCAGATGAAAAAACCTTAATAAATAAAGATAGTAAAAGCTTAGCAGAAGTGATTTCTAAAAGAGCTTTGCGTTATGATTTAACTGTTCCATTTGCTCGTTTTGTGGTGCAACATCAAAATGAATTGGCTTTTCCTTTTAAGCGTTTTCAAATTCAACCCGTTTGGCGAGCTGATCGTCCTCAAAAAGGAAGATTTAGAGAATTTTATCAATGTGATGCAGATGTAATTGGCAGCGAAAGTTTGTGGCAAGAAGTAGAATTTGTTCAGCTTTATGATGCAGTTTTTACCAAATTAAATCTCAAAGGCGTAAAAATTAAATTAAACAATAGAAAAATTCTTTCAGGATTAGCAGAAGTTATTGGAGAAGCAGATAAATTAATTCCTTTTACAGTTGCTTTAGATAAATTGGATAAAATTGGAGAAGAAGGTGTTAAAAATGAAATGCGAAAACAAGGAATTTCTGAAACTGCTTTAGAAAAAATCAATCCAATTTTTGAAATGAAAGGAGATTTTGAGGAGAAAATCAAAAAGCTTCAAGAAATCTTAGAAAATTCAGCAATTGGAAAAAAAGGAATTGAAGAATTACAGTTTATTTGGAAAGCAATTCAGGAAATGCCTCTTCAGGTTTCTACTTTAGATTTAGATGTTACTTTAGCCAGAGGATTAGATTATTATACCGGAGCTATTTTAGAAATTTCTGCTCCTGAAGGTGTAAAAATGGGATCTATTGGTGGAGGAGGACGTTATGATGATCTCACCGGGATTTTCGGGTTGAAAAATATGAGTGGTGTAGGAATTTCCTTTGGATTAGATAGGATTTATTTAGTTTTAGAAGAATTGAATTTATTTCCGAAAACTGTAGAAAATAATACTCAGGTAATATTCGTCAATTTTGGAGAAAAAGAAGCTTTACATGCTTTAAAAATCATTCAGAAATTAAGAAGTAAAGGCATTAAAGCAGAACTTTATCCTGAAAAAGCCAAGATGAAAAAGCAGATGAATTATGCTGATAAAAGAGAAATTCCTTTCGTGATTTTAGCGGGAACAAAAGAAATAGAAGAAAAGCTTTTTACCTTAAGAAATATGAAAACAGGAGAGCAAAAATCTTTAAAAATTGAAGAATTAGCAGAAGAAATTTCTAAATAATAAAAGCTAATTCAATTAAAAATTTTAAGTTGAAGAAACATCACAAGAGATGTTCTTCAGCTTTTTTTTCCATAGGTTTGATGTAAAGTTCTTGCACTAAAGTTCTTAAAATATAAACAATAGGCGTAGCAAAAATCAATCCCCAAACGCCAATTAATATTACCGCAAAAATCTGAGCAAGAATAATTAAAGCAGGAGGAATATTCACCAACTTATTCTGCACTATTGGGGTGATGATACTTCCTTCAGAAAGCTGAATTACTAAGTAAATAATAATCACCGTTATTGTCATACTTCCACTAACAGAAAGTGCTACTAAAATGGCAGGAATAGCAGAAATTATAGGACCAAAGTTTGGAACAAAAACCAATAAACCTGCAATTAAAGAAAGAATCAACCAAAAAGGTAAACCTACAATAGCTAAAGCAATGGCTGTTAAAACAAAAATTAAACTCATGGAAAAGAATTTTCCTAAAAGCCATTTTGTCAAACCATTTGAGATTTTTTCTATGATTTCTTTTGCGCGTTTTCTGTTTTTAGGAGGCACCAATTGAACGACTCCATCTCTATAAACTTTAGGAGAAATAGTAAAATAAATTCCGATAATTAGAATCACAAAAACATCACCAATTCCGCCAAAAGTGGTTTTGAAAAAATCGGAAATAAAAGACTCTAAACTTGAGGAAATTTCAAAATCTTCCATATAATCTGCAAACTTTTTCCCTACGGTAGTTTCATTTAAAAACTTTTCTGCTTTATCTAAAATTTCAGGAAATTTATCTTGTAAATCAGCATATTGAGAAGAAGCAGTTGAACCAGCTAAGAAAAATAAACCAAACACAAACACTAACGTAGTGAGAAAAGAAACTAATAAACTAATTTTAGAAGACCACTTTGTTTTAGACTGAATAAAACTTCCAAAACCTCTGAAATAACAAGCGATTAAAGCCCCAACTAAGATTAAGATAAAAACGTGAACACTGGCAGTGAAAAATAAAAATAAAGCTACAATCAAAGCTAATATAAAACCAGCTGTCCAGATTTTTTGAGAAAATGTTTTTTCGTTTTTAGGATTTTCAGAAGTAGGGTTCATTTATAGGATATTAAAATTTCTTTACTAATATAAGGATTAATTGAATTGGTAAATTAAAAAAAGCAAAGATTTAAATTAGTTCTTATCTTTGTGTTTATGGAAAAACTAAGCGAAAAAGAATTACATAATCTTGCGATGAATATCGTTGGAGAAGATATGGAAAAGCAAGGATTTGAATTTTTAGGAATCAATTCTGAATTGAAGAAAAACCCTCAATTTGTGGGATTAAAAAATAAAGAATTACATTTTGTGATTGTGCGTGCTGTTTTATACCCTGAAAATCCTAAGGAATATGATACCATTTTTATGCAAACCATAAAAGAGCATGCTTTAAAATTTAAAGCTAAAACTTATTGGGCTGGAGTAGGACTTGCCAATGCAAAGGATTATAATTTACCTGTTTCTAAAGAAGAAGATTATGTAGTGAATTATGCAGGTTTACAAAAAATAGAATAAATTATTCAAAGATTTTCTTTTTTCTGAGTTCAAAGTTTTTGCCTAAATAAACTTTTCTCACCATTTCATCAGCAGCTAATTCTTCTGGAACTCCATGTTTAAGAATTCTTCCTTCAAACATTAAGTAAGTATGATCTGTAATTGCTAAAGTTTCTTGAACATTATGGTCAGTGATAAGAATTCCAATGTTTTTCTTTTTGAGCTGAGCAACAATACTTTGAATATCTTCAACCGCCACAGGATCAACTCCTGCAAAGGGTTCATCTAATAAAATAAATTTAGGATCAGTAGCTAAAGCACGAGCAATTTCTGTTCTTCTTCTTTCTCCACCAGATAATAAATCTCCACGATTTTTACGAATATGTCCTAAGCTGAATTCTTCAATCAAAGCTTCCATTTTCATTTCTCTTTCTTTTTTAGAAAGCTTGGTGAGCTGTAAAACACTCATGATATTATCTTCAATACTGAGTTTTCTAAATACAGAAGCTTCTTGTGCTAAATATCCAATACCTCTTTGTGCCCGCTTATACATCGGGAATTTTGTGATATCTGTATTGTCTAATAAAACACGACCTCTGGTGGGTTTTATCAATCCTACAATCATGTAAAAAGAAGTGGTTTTTCCTGCTCCATTGGGCCCTAATAAACCTACAATTTCTCCTTGTTCAACGGCAACAGAAATTCCTTTTACAACTTCTCTACCTTTGTAAGCTTTTACAATGTTATCAGCTCTTAATATCATATTTAAAAAAAAATTAGCTAAGGCTAAAATAAGTTATTTTACATAAACTATGAGAAATAAAAACAATAAAAAAGCCTCTAATTTTGTAGAGGCTATTTAATTTTTCAGGCAAAGATTAATTTGCTTTAATACGCGCAATTTCTTTTTTCACTTCTTCAATTTGTTTTCTTGCTCTTGCTTCAGCTCTTTCAGTGTTTTTACGTAAAATTTTATCAAGTTGTTCTTCAACAGTATATTTGAAGTCATCACCAAACTTATCTAAATATTCACCACTGGTTTTTGCAATAGCTTCACGAGTTTCTTTTCCTCTTTTTGGAGCAAACAACAAACCTAAAGCAACTCCGGTAACTGCGCCTATAATTAATCCTCCGATAGCTTTTTTAGTACTCATAATTATTGTTTTAAAGTTTACACAAATTTAAAGATTTTCTTTATTAAAAAAGAAAAATTGCTGTTAATATAATTAAAAAGTCAAGGTGTTTTTTAGGAAAATAAACATTTCTTATAAAATTTAATATTAAGTTGAAGAATGTTTTCAGCTTAAAACCAATTTGTATCTTTGTTTTTTGTCTTAGAAAATAAAAAGAATTTATTGATATGAATCGTTTTTTATTAATTTTTCTGTTGATTTTTTTAACTGCTTGTCAGCAAGAAACTTCAAAAAAAATGCAAACATATTCTGGATTTGCATTGGGAACAGATTATCAGTTGAAATTTTTTGCAGAAGAAAAACTTGATCTTCAAGCTGAAATAGATTCTATTTTTGAAGTAGTAAATCAATCGATGAGCACTTATCAAGAAGATTCTGATATTTCTAAAATCAATGCAGGAGATACCACAATTCAAGTGGATGATATGTTTAGAACTATGTTTTTAAAATCTAAAGAAATTCATCAAAAAACAAATGGATATTTTGATCCTACTGTAGGAGATCTTGTAAATTTATATGGATTAGGACCAAAAAAAATGGAAATTTCTGTTGATTCTACTGCTATTGATTCTTTGATGAATTATGTAGGTTTAGACAAAGTTTCTATTACAGATGATAATTTAATTGTAAGAAAACACATTGAAACAGTTTTGGATTTTAATGGAATTGCAAAAGGTTATGCAGTAGACTTATTAGGTTTTTTATTAGAAGAAAAAGAAGTGAAAAATTATTTAGCTGAAATAGGAGGGGAAATCCGCAGTAAAGGAAAAAATCTTTCTTCAGGAAAAACTTGGAGGTTGGGAATTGATGATCCAAGAATAGAAACCAATCCTAATGAATTGCAGGGAATTGTAGAGTTAAAAGATAAAAGCTTAGCTACTTCAGGAAATTATAGAAAGTTCAGATATGATTCTATCAGCGGAGAAAAATACAATCATATTATTGATCCAAAATCGGGATATACTAAAAAAGTAAATATGTTAAGCGTTTCTGTTTTAGCAGATGATTGTGCAACTGCAGATGCTTATGCAACAGCTTTTATGGCGATGGAAATTGAAAACTCTATTGAAGTAGCAGAAAAACAAAAAGATTTAGAAGTGTTTTTTATTTATGATGAAAAAGGAGAATTAAAAACTTATCTTTCTAAAGGATTTGAAGAAGTATTGATAGAAAAATAAACAATTATTTTTTTCTGCAAACGGGAATTATTTCCCCTTTTGATAATCTGTATTTTTCGATTTCTTCTGAAGTGAGCTTTGCTGTAAAATCAACTTCTTCAACCTCAAAACCTATACTTCTTAATTTGTCAAAATAATCTCTGCCATAAATTCTGACGTGATCATATTGACCAAATATTTTTGCTCTTTCTTTTGGATCAGTAATGCTGTCGTCTTCAAAAGTTTTTTCTCTATTTAAATCTTGTGGAATTTGAAGGATTGCCATTCCTCCTGGTTTTAAGATTCTAAATAATTCTTGCATAGCTTTTGTGTCATCTGGAATATGTTCTAAAACATGATTGCAAAAAATAACATCAAAAGATTGATTTTGAAAAGGTAAATCACAAATATCAGCTTTTACATCTGCTAAAGGAGAATTCAAATCTGTGGTGGTATAATCTAAGTTTTTCATTTTCCTAAAACGCTTATAAAAAGCTTGCTCAGGAGCAAAATGAAGCATTTTTTTTGGCGTGGTAAAAAAATCTGTTTCTCTTTTTAAATACAACCAAAGCAATCTGTGTCTTTCTAAAGAAAGCGTGGAAGGGGAGAGCACATTTTCTCTTTGGATTTCATATCCATAAGGCAGAAATTTTGAAAAACTTTTTTCATCTATAGGATCTGTATATTTATTTCCTCTTAAAGCTATACTTAAAAAAGGTTTGACAAGAAAACTCATTTTAATAAGCAGCGGTCTTGGAATTATATTTAAGATGATTTTAAAAAGTTTTTTCATGATTTTTATATCATAAAAAACTTTGCTCCATAAAAATAGAGCAAAGTTTTTATTGAAAAATTAAATAAAATTATTTTTTTCTAAATTCATCTTCTTCGTTTGAGGAAATTCCTAAAGCTTCATAAACATAATCAAAAGTGGAAAGCAATTGTGGTTTTCCATCAACCAAAGCTACATCGTGTTCAAAATGTGCACTTGGTTTTCTATCTGCCGTAATAATTGTCCATCCGTCAGGTAATTGAATTACTCTATGTGTTCCTAAATTAATCATAGGTTCGATGGCTAAAACTAAACCGTTTTTGAGTTTTTTACCTCTTCCGCGTTTTCCATAATTTGGCACCATAGGATCTTCATGCATAGACTTTCCTAATCCGTGGCCTACTAATTCGCGGACAATTCCATAATCATCTCCGTTTTCTTTGATATAAGATTGAATGGCAAAACCTATATCGCCCACACGATTTCCTTCTTTAAATGCTTTGATTCCTGCATATAAAGAAGCTTTAGTAATTTCTAAAAGTTTTCTTACTTCAGGTTTTACTTCTCCTACTTCAAAAGTATAAGCGTGATCTCCATAATATCCGTTTTTTACTGTTCCGCAATCAATGGAAATAATGTCTCCATTTTCAAGAGGTTTATCAGTTGGAATTCCATGCACTACTGCTTCATTTAAACTCATACAAAGTGAATTAGGAAAACCATTATATCCTAAAAAACCCGGTTCTGCACCGTGATCTCTTATGAATTCTTCTGCTAAATTATCTAAATATAAAGGCGTAATTCCTGGTTTTATTTCTTTTGCCAGCATGCCTAATGTTTTGGAAACAATAAGTGCTGATTCACGCATTAATTCTATTTCTTCAGGAGTTTTTAATATTACCATTTAAAAATTTTTTGAATAAAAGATTTCTTTTGTTTTAGATGTTCTGGGGTTTCATTTGTGATCATTTGATAAATTTCTCCCCAAGATGGAAGACCGCCAACATTTCTATCATCGATAAAAACATCAGCATCTATTTTTCTGCTTACTTTAGGATCGTGTTTTTCTTCAGGAAAACTATGATTTATAGCATAAAACTCTAAACCATGTTTTTTGCAAAATTCTACTGCTTCTTCTAAGCGTTTTCCTTTTCTATAAGTCCATAAAATTAATCTGTGTCCATCTTTTTGTAAATGCTTTAAAGTATCAAAAGCAAAAAGTTGGGGTTTGCCAATTTTTGGATAAGCATTTTTTACAATTGTTCCATCAAAATCAACTGCAATAATTAATGAAGTTTTACTGGTTTGATTCATTTTTTAAAAACTTATTCATAAATGTTTTTATATTCTTTTCCAGAAACAATTTTAGCCATATCTCTTGCTAAACTTTCTCTTGGACTTTCAACAAAACGATTGACTTCTTTTCCGTCTTGGTAAAATATAATAGTGGGAACATTTAAAATGTTTTTCCCTTTTTCTACTTTTTCTTCAGATTGTTTATTTCTGTCTAAAGTATAAACAGTTAAATGATCTTGATCATAATCTGCTTCTTCTAAAATGCTGAATAATCTTGGAATTTCATTATGACTATCAGGGCACCAAGTTCCCATAAACACTTCGATTTCAAAATCATTAATATGTTTTTTTATGATTTCCATAGAAGCTTTATGCGGAACATATTGTTCTTTTCGAGGAGTAAACCAACGATTGGTATAACTTGAAGACATTAAATCTTGTTCTGTTAAAACTCCTGTATATTCAGCGTTTACCGTTTTGGGAGCAGCTGGTTTTTCTTGTTTTTTATTGTTATCACAAGCTGATAAAACAAGAAATATGCTGAGTAAAAAAAATAATTTTTTGAATTTCATGAAACTAAGTTCTTTATTATCTAATACGAGAGTTTTTATATTCTTTTCCAGAAACAATTTTAGCAATATCTCTTGCAATAGTTTCTCTTGGACGTTCTACAAAACGGTTGATTTCTTTTCCATCTTTTAAGAAAATCACAGTAGGAACATTAGTGACATTATACTTTTTTTCATGCTGTTCTTCAGATTGTTTTCTGCTGTTTAAAGTATAAACTGTTAAGTTATCCATATCATAACCAGAGTTTTCTAAGATTTTAAAAACTCTTGGAACTTCTCTATGACTATCAGGGCACCAAGCTCCCATAAACATGATGATATCAAAATCATTGATGTTTTTTTTAATGGTTTGCATAGATTTTTCATCTGGATTATATTTTTCATAACGCGGTTTAAACCAACGATTGGTATAATCAGAATTGATTAAATCTTCTTGTGTTAATTCTCCAGTATATCTAAAATCTATATTTCTGTGTTCTGTTTCTTGCGCTTGTAGTTGAAAACTTAAAATGCTTATCATAAATAAGCTGATGAGTAGTAAAACTTTATTTTTCATTTTCTTTGAAGTTGTTGATTATAGTTTAAAATAATTATTTTGAATGAGCTATTTTTAGCTTCTTGCGAATTTAAAAACTCTTTTTTAATAACCTTGAAGATAATGTTATTTTTATAAATGATTTATTATAAGTTTTTGAACATTAAAAAATGTGGACCTACAGTTGGAATATCAAACTCTTTTCCTAAAATATGGCAATTTTGTTTGAGATAGAAATTTACTGCTTTTTTGCGTGCATTAAACCATAAAAAATCAATGTTTTTCTGTTGCAAAAACTTTGTAGATTCTTGAAATAAAATTTCTCCAAAACCTTTTCCTTGCTGATTTTCATTTACTGCCATTCCTCTTAATTGATATTGATTTTTATTAGAGAAATTTTTGTTGTTTTGTTGTATTAATGTGCAAACAGCAATGATTTTATCATTTTTAAAACCGGCAAAATGATAAGTATAATTTTCTAAATCTCCATCAAATTTACTTTGATTTAAAGTATATCCTGGTCTTAAAATAGCTCTTCTTAACGGAAGAATTTTTTCAATAGAAACTTGTTTTACAATCATAAAAACATAAAATAAAAAATCCTTTTCTTCTGAAAACTCATAGAAAAGGATTTTGAAGAATCAAAAAAAAATAAAAATTATTTCTTATAAATTCCATCTACAATTCCGTATTCTAAAGATTCTTCAGCGTCCATCCAATAATCACGGTTAAAATCTTTCATTACTCTTTCAAAAGATTGTCCACAATTTTCAGCTAAGATTTTTGCACTTAACTCTTTGGTTTTCATGATTTCTTTAGCTTGAATTTCAATGTTTGAAGCTTGTCCTTGAGCACCGCCGCTGGGTTGATGAATCATTACTTTTGCATGAGGTTGAATAAATCTTTTTCCTTTAGTTCCTCCTGACAATAAAATTGATCCCATAGAAGCAGATAAACCTGAACAAATTGTAGAAATATCACTTTTTAAGGATTTCATCGTGTCATAAATAGAAAAACCTGAAGTTACATATCCTCCTGGGCTATTGATGAAAAACTCAATATCTTCTTGCCCCATCATATCTAAATATAATAATTGATTGACAATCTTTTCTGCGCTGTTATCATCTACTTGTCCCCATAAAAATACTTTTCTTTCTTCAAGAAATTTATTTTCTATAAGATCTTTTACTTTTCCTGGTCTATTTTCCATAATAATTTCATTCAAAATTTTAAGAGGCTAAAAATACAAAAATTATAAAGTTTGCTAAAACTCCAACTACTAATTTTTTGAAGAGGTAAACCTTTAAAAATGAGTATAAAATTGGTTAAATTTGACGCATCAAAAATTAAACATTATGGAATACAGAATTGAGAAAGATACAATTGGTGAAGTAAAAGTGCCAGCAGATAAATTATGGGGAGCACAAACAGAGCGTTCTCGCAATAATTTTAAAATCGGTCCTGCCGCTTCTATGCCTAAAGAAGTGATTTATGGATTTGCTTATTTAAAGAAAGCTGCAGCGCTAACAAACAGTGAATTGGGAGTTTTAGACAAAGAAAAAGCAAAATTAATTGCTGAAGTTTGTGAAGAAATCTTAGCTGGAAAACACGATGATCAATTTCCTTTGGTGATTTGGCAAACCGGATCAGGAACCCAAAGCAATATGAACGTGAATGAAGTTATTGCAAATCGTGCTCACCAACTGAAAGAAAATAAAATTGGAGAAGGAGAAAAAACTTTAGCTCCTAATGATGATGTAAATAAATCTCAATCTTCTAATGATACTTTCCCGACGGGAATGAATATTGCAGTTTATAAAAAACTGATGGAAATTACCATTCCTGGTGTAGAACAACTTTATAAAACTTTAGCTGCAAAAGCAGAAGAATATAAAGATATTGTAACAACAGGAAGAACGCATTTGATGGATGCAACTCCAGTAACACTTGGACAAGTTTTCAGCGGATATGCAGCACAATTAGAATATGGATTAAAAGCTTTAAAAAATACACTTCCACACTTATCAGAATTAGCTTTAGGAGGAACAGCAGTAGGAACAGGATTGAATACTCCAGAAGGATATGCAGAAAAAGTTGCTGAAAAAATTGCAGAATTAACAGGATATCCATTTATAACTGCTAAAAATAAATTTAAAGCACTTTCTTCTCATGATGCTTTAGTAGAAACACATGGCGCTTTAAAACAAATTGCTGTTTCTTTAAATAAAATAGGAAATGACATCAGAATGTTAGGCTCTGGTCCAAGATGTGGAATTGGAGAGTTAAATCTTCCTGCAAATGAGCCCGGATCTTCAATTATGCCAGGAAAAGTAAATCCGACGCAAGCAGAAGCTTTGACAATGGTTGCTGCTCAAGTTATGGGGAATGACACTGCAATCAGTGTTGGAGGAGCGCAAGGACAATTTCAGCTAAATGTTTTTAAGCCTATGATTGCTGCAAATGTTTTACAAAGTGCTCAATTAATTGGTGATGCTTGTGTTTCTTTTGATAAAAACTGTGCAAAAGGACTTACGCCAAATTATGAAAACATTGAAAAACATATGAATTCAAGTTTGATGTTGGTTACTGCTTTAAACACACATATAGGATATTACAAAGCAGCAGAAATTGCTAATGCAGCCCATGAAAATGGAACAACATTAAAAGAAGAAGCTTTAAGATTAGGATATACAACAGAAGAAGAATTTAATGAGTGGGTAGATCCTAAGAAAATGGTATAATTTTTCTGTATTTTCACGGAAAATCTAAATAAAAAATTTCCCAAGCTATTAAAAACTTGGGAAATTTTGTTTTTATGAAAAGCAAGCTCATAATTATGAGATATATTTTTAACTTTGATATTATTATCATTTGCGAAAAAGACTTATCTTAAGAATTTAATTTATAATCAACTTTGCAAATCAAAAGAATTGAATAAAACTATGCCTATCAAATTATCGGAAAGAATACAAAAACTTCAACCTTCAGCAACTTTAGCAATGGCTGCAAAAGCAAGAGAGCTAAAAGAAAAAGGAGAAGATATTATAAGTTTAAGTTTAGGAGAACCAGATTTTAATACTCCTGATTTTATAAAAGAAGCTGCTATTCAAGCTATTCAAGATAATTTTCATGCTTATTCTCCCGTAGATGGATATGTAGATTTAAAAAAAGCTATAGTTAAAAAACTAAAAAGAGATAATAATTTAAATTATTCTCCTTCACAAATAGTAGTTTCCACAGGTGCTAAACAAGCTTTATCAAATATTGTTTGGTCTTTATTAAATCCTGGAGATGAAGTGATTTTACCTTGTCCATATTGGGTGAGTTATAGTGATATTGCAAAACTGGCAGAAGCTGTTCCGGTGGAAGTAAAAACAGGAATAGAAACAGATTTTAAAATGACTGCTGAACAATTAGAAGCAGCGATAACACCAAAAACGAAGATGCTGATTTATAGTTCTCCATGCAATCCAAGCGGATCCATTTATTCCAAAGAAGAATTAAAAGCTTTAGCAGAAGTTTTAAAGAAATATCCTGATATAGTAGTGGTTAGCGATGAAATCTATGAACATATCAATTACACAGAAAAGCCACATTTTTCTATGGCAGAAATTGAAGATATGCATGAGAGAGTAATTGTTGTAAATGGAGTTTCAAAAGCTTTTTCAATGACAGGTTGGCGAATTGGTTATATGGCCGCATCAGAAGAAATTGCAAAAGCTTGTACAAAAAACCAAGGACAAGTAACCAGTGGTGCAAATGTTATTGCACAAAGAGCTTCAATTACAGCATTGGAATCTCCTGTAGAGAAAATTCAATATATGATAAAAGAATTTGCAGCAAGAAGAGAATTAATCATTAACTTACTTTCTGAAATCAAAGGATTTGAATGCAATCATCCGGAAGGAGCTTTTTATATTTTTCCAGATATATCTTATTATTTCGGAAAAACCATAAAAGGAAAAACGATTCATAATGCTTCAGATTTTGCTTTGTTTTTACTTGATCAAGCAAAAGTTGCTACAGTAACAGGAGAAGCTTTTGGAAGTCCAAATTGCATTAGATTTTCTTATGCAGCCAGTCAAAAAGAAATCAAAGAAGCTGTAAAAAGAATAAAAAATATCCTGAGTTAATTCAATAAAAAAATAAGCCCAAATAAGATTATGGAAAAAATATATTTTAAATATAATGAACAGACAAAAGATTTATTTTGGGATGAAAAAAATCATTCTCTTCCAAATCCGCAAAAAGATATACAACAGTTTTTAAATTGGTTTTTAAGAGATTATAAAACTGATGAACGCGTTTTATATTTAAAGGATTTATATAAATTAAAAAACAAAGAATTCAATACAGCAAAAGAACAGGAAATTATAGTAAAATATAATTTAAAACCTGACGCTAAAATAGAAGAAGAAATTCAAAATTTAGAAGAGAAATTACGTTTAGAAGCTTGCGAAAATTTCTATGATTTATTGATGAAAAATAAAATAAAAATAGTTGATCAAACAGAAGAAAATTAATCTTTTTGATTTTTCTTCTGTTCAGCTTGATGAGATTCTTCTTCTAATTCTCTTGCTTTTGTCAAAGCACTACTGACCAAACCAGCAGGAATAGTTACAATTCCCACACCGATCATTAAAATGATAAAAGTAAATAATCTTCCTCCTGTCGTGATGGGATAAACATCTCCATATCCTACTGTAGTTAAAGTTACAACAGACCACCAACCACTGGTAAAAATTGAAGTGAAAATTTCAGGTTGCGCTTGATTTTCAAAATAATAAATTCCAGCGGAAGCTAAATAAAGAAAAATTGAAGTAATAATTAAAAATAAAATCACTTCTTCTTTTACAATTTTCCAAGCTTGATGAAATCTGTTTAAAGCTCTGTTATATCTCACTAATTTAAAAGCTCTAAAAATTCTAAAAATTCTGAACGCTCTTAAAGATCTTAAATCTGTTGTAAAACCAATATAAAAAGGAATAATCGCCAGAATATCTATAATTCCATAAAAACTAAACATATATTTCAATGGATTTTTTGCTACATAAATCCGCAATAAATATTCTATAGAAAAAAAGAATTACACAGATATATTCAATCCATCTTAAAACTAATTTGAATTCCGTAGAAAGATTTGATAAAGTTTCTAAAGCATAACCCACAAGAGAAATAAAAATTAAAATCTGCACGACATAATCAAAGATTTTTCCTTTTTTGGTGGTATTATCATCAACTATATTTCTTAATCTTTCTCTTGTCATCTACATTTTATGGATTAATTGTAAAACAAAAGTAAAAAATGATTTACTCTTTTTTTAAAAAAGCTTTTTGAAAAATTAATTCTTTCTACAAAAAACTTTTCTAAGTTAGCCCCTCCATAAAAAATATAATCTATGAGTTCAGTTCAAAATTCTTCAGCTAAGAAAAACAGTTACTTAATTCCAATTTTAATTATTGGTGCTTTATTTTTTGTTTTTGGATTTGTCACTTGGGTAAATGGAACTTTGATTCCTTATTTGCAGTTAGCTTTAGAATTGACCACAGCTCAAGCAGTTTGGGTAACTTTTGCATTTTATATTTCTTATGCCATAATGGCTTTTCCTGCTTCTTGGATATTGAAAAAAACAGGATTAAAAAAAGGAATGATGATCGGACTTTTAATAATGGCCGTAGGTTCACTTTTTTTTATTCCTGCTGCTCAGGCAAGAACTTATGGTTTATTTTTAACAGGATTATTTATTATCGGAACAGGATTAGCAGTTTTGCAAACCGCCTCAAATCCTTATGTAACTATTCTTGGTCCCATTGAAAGTGCAGCAAAAAGAATGAGTATTATGGGAATTTGCAATAAAGGAGCTGGCGCTTTAGCCCCTTTGATAATCGGAGCTTTTTTGCTTAAAGATATTGATGGTTTTGAAGAAAAATTAATCGGAATAGGAGCTGCAGAAAAAGAAATTTTATTAAATGAATTAGCTTCCAGAGTGGTTTGGCCTTATATTATTATGGCAATTGTATTGGTGATTTTAGCTCTTGCAGTGAGATTTTCCAGTTTACCTGATATCAGTTCTGAAGAAGAAACCAATCATGAACCAACAAAAGAACCAACAAAAGA
>Ga0079226_10000772_pt1 | contig 23396 bp, 23 predicted proteins | sample Poulit2014_FD_76345 | JGI IMG/M metagenome (GOLD analysis project Ga0079226, IMG submission 76345) | Agricultural soil microbial communities from Georgia to study Nitrogen management - Poultry litter 2014 | ecosystem: Environmental > Terrestrial > Soil > Agricultural land | place: USA: Georgia...
GACTCTAACAAAATAACGTTATGCTCAGTAGCAATCTCACGGATTTTCAATGCCAAATAATCACCACCTTTAGCCACTAGAATGGGCGCCTGCCCTTGCTCAGCATCATATTTTAGCGCCACAGAAAAGTGCGTTGGGTTAGTAATGATCACATCCGCTTCAGGCACTTGGCTCATCATCCGCCGTTCAGCCATTTCTCGCTGCAACTGCCGAATGCGTCCTTTAACTTCAGGCTTACCTTCAGTGTCTTTGTGCTCGTCACGCACTTCCTGCTTAGTCATTTTAAGTTTTTGCTTGCTGTCCCAAATTTGAAACGGCACATCCACAGCGGCAATCACAATAAGTCCACAGGCCAGCCACAACGCACTCCAACCCACCACTTGCACGCTATGTAAAATCGCCATTTCTAAAGGCTCATGGGCAATTTTAATCAACTCATCCCGAGCAAAGGCCAGGACCACTAAAGCCACCAGCAAAATCACAAAAAACTTACCCAAGGCTTTTACCAGTTCAACCAGTGCCTTCACCGAAAACATGCGCTTTAAGCCCGACAAAGGGTTCATACGGCTAAACTTGGGCGCTAAAGCCTCCATGGAAAATAACCAACCACCCAGCGCCACTGGGCCAATAATGGCTGCCAGCAGCAACATGATAAAAAGTGGGATCAGCGCTTCACCGGCTATTTGTGCAGATTGCAATAAATTGATTGCCATGTAGCGCTCATCAAGCAGCAACTCTCGAGAAAAGGAGAAATTGTGCTCCATCACCCGCATGATACTCTGCCCTAAAGAACCACCAAAAATCAGCAAGCCACCTGTGCCTGCCAAGACGACGGCTAAAGTATTGAGTTCTCGAGAGCGGGCAATTTCACCTTTTTTACGGGAATCCTGTTTGCGTTTCTCTGTGGGCTCTTCACTTTTTTCCGCACCGCTTTCATTTTCGGCCATTGTTCTTTACCCCTATTGCGCTTGCGCTAAACCACGCAAGACAAACAGTGCCTCACTGGCGATGCGGTGATACTGCGCCAAGATGTCAGAGGTCGACGCCCAAAAGATTAACAAGCCCATCACTAAAGTCAGTGGAAAACCAATGGTGAAAATATCTAACTGCGGTGCTGCACGGGTCATCACCCCAAGTGAGATGTTAATCACCAGCAAGGCGCTGACCGCTGGCAATACCAAAAGTAAAGCAGCACCCATCACCCAACTTAATCGCCCCGCCACTACAGCATAATTACCCACTTCCAGACTCTGCCCCACAGGCAAAGTGGCGAAACTTTCGGTAAGCACTTCAAACACCACCAAATGCCCGTTCATAGCCAAAAACAATAAGCTGACCAGCATCAACAAAAACTGACCCAACACCGGCACTGACACCCCTGTAGCAGGGTCCATCATAGAAGCGAAACCTAAACCCATTTGCATGGACACCATTTGCCCGGCAAAGACAAAAATATGAAAAAACAATTGCAAGGAGAAACCCAGCATGGCGCCAATAATAATTTGCTCAGCAATTAACAAAATGCTCTGCAAGCTGAGCATTTCGATCTGCGGCATCTCAGGCAGCACCGGTACTAATAACAAAGTGATAGCCAGCGCCATATACAAACGAATACGTTGCGGCACCAGCTGAGTGCCAATAATGGGCATCACCATCAGCACTGCAGCGATACGAAACAGTGGCAGCAAAAAACTACTGACCCAGCCGGCAATCTGCGTATCACTGAGCTCCAGCATGCCCTGCCTGCTAACCAATCACATAGGGAATGTTATGAATAACCCTTGTGGTAAATTCAAGCCACTGTGAAACCAGCCAAGGGCCTAGGATGATCAGCGTCATAAAACTCACCAACAAACGCGGTAAGAAACTCAAGGTTTGCTCGTTAATTTGTGTGGCCGCTTGAAACATTGCCACCAATAAGCCCACCAATAAGCTGGGCACTATGATCGAAGCCACCACCAGCGCGGTGAGCAACAAGGCTTCACGAAAGATGTCTACAGCAATTTCAGGGCTCATATATTTATCCTATAGCGTGCCAAAACTGGTGGCTAAAGTACCAATGATTAACGCCCAACCATCGACTAACACAAATAACATAATTTTAAACGGTAAGGAAATAATCAAAGGCGACAGCATCATCATTCCCATGGCCATCAAAATACTGGCCACCACCAGATCAATGATTAAAAACGGAATAAAAATCATAAAACCAATCTGAAAAGCGGTTTTAAGCTCAGAGGTGACAAATGCAGGAATCAAAATCACTAAGGGGGTTTCGTCTGCTGAAGGAATATCGGTACGTTGAGAAATACGGATAAACAATTCCAAATCAGATTCACGGGTTTGCGCCAACATAAAATCCCGTATGGGTGTTTCCGCTGCGCTTAGAGCTTGCTGTACATCCAGCTGCTCATTGATGTAGGGCTGCAAGGCATCTTCATTAATGCGCTCAAATACTGGCGCCATAATAAATAAAGTTAAGAAGATGGTTAGACCGATGAGAATTTGATTGGAGGGGGTTTGCTGTAAACCCAACGCTTGTCGAAGAATAGAAAAAACAATAATAATTCGGGTAAAACAAGTCATTAACATGACAAAAGCTGGGATAAAGCCCAGCGCTGTCATAATCAGCAGGATCTGTAAACTGACCGAATACTCTTGTTGACCATCACTATCAGTGGTGAGTTTTATCGCAGAAATGGAGAGCGGGTCCGTTTCTGCAAAGGCCCCATTGGCAATCAATAGCAGCCCAACAGCCAATGCTAAACGCGCGATCACAGCGATCATGACTTATCCTTAGGGTTGCTGTTGAGCACCTTCGCTAAACGTTGCGCCAGCACTGAAGAAAACTGCCCTTCAGTGGCCTGTACCTCAACTGGCTCTTCCAAGACATGTAAAGGCACAATGCTGCCGGGAGTTAAGCCCAGCAGTATTTGCTCTTTACCCACTTGCACTAATAACAAGCGATCACGCGGCCCTAATGCTTGACTGGCCAATAATGAAATCGCCTGCTGCGAGCCTTTCACCGGCAGCTTTTGCTGCACGCGCCGCACCAGCCAGGCCAATAAAAATATCAAGCCAATCACCAGCAGCAAGCCGAAGACCAACTGCATGATTTGCCCACTGACTTGGCTGGACTCTAAGAGCCCGCTGCTGACTGGCGCCACTTTACTCTCAGCATCCGCCACTGGCAGTGCTGCTTCAGAAGCTAGAGCACCGCCAGAGCCCAACATTAACGTAAGGAACAGACGCATAGGCTACTGCAACTTTTTAATACGCTCGCTTGGACTGATCACGTCAGTCAAACGAATGCCAAATTTTTCGTTTACCACCACCACTTCACCATGGGCAATTAAAGTACCGTTCACCAACACATCTAACGGTTCACCAGCCAAGCGATCCAGTTCCACCACTGAACCTTGGTTAAGCTGCAATAAGTTACGAATACTGATATCTGCGCTGCCCACTTCCATGGAAATGCTCACCGGGATATCTAAAATCACATCTAAATTTGGTCCGCCCAAACTGACCAGTGCTTCATCATCTGCTTTTTCCTGATCAGGAAACTCTTCCATTTGTGCTTTAGCGGGCCCACTTTGCTCAAGCATCGCATCAATTTCATCCTGATCCGTACTGGCATCTGCTTCAGCTAAGGCCGCAGCCCACTCATCGGCTAAAGCTTGATCTTCACTGGACACCTGCTCGTCTAGATTCTGCTCGTTCTCGTCAGTCATATTTTTTCAACCACCCAGGGTAATCACAGTCTACGTTTCTTTTTAACAGGGCTAATCACCTGCAGGGCAAGATTGCCATGATTAGCACCCAGTTTAACTTTAAAAGTTGGTACGCCATTGGCACGCAGCAACATGGTTTCAGGCATATCAACGGGAATAATGTCACCTGCTTTCATACTCAGAATATCGCGCAATTTCAATTCACGACGCACCACCGTAGAACGCAGCGGAACTTTCACGTCTAAAATATCTTCACGTATGGCGTTACTCCAACGCTCATCCAATTCATCGGTATCAGATTGAAAGCCGGCATCCAACATTTCGCGAATCGGCTCAATCATTGAATATGGAAAAGTAATGTGTAAATCGCCACCACCGCCATCCAGCTCAATATGGAAGGTGGATACCACCACCACTTCGCTGGGACTCACGATATTCGCTAAAGCTGGGTTCACCTCGGAGTTCATGTACTCAAAATCAACTTCTAAAATGGCTTGCCATGCTTCTTTTAAATCAGCAAACGCCTGATCGAGCACCATGCGCACCACCCGCAGTTCCGTGGGGGTGAACTCGCGCCCTTCAATTTTCGCATGGCGGCCATCACCCCCAAAGAAGTTATCCACTAAGGTGAACACCAAACGGGAATCAAAAATAAATAACGCCGTGCCGCGCAAAGGTTTCATACGCACCAGATTTAAACTGGTCGGCACATACAAAGAGTGCACGTACTCGCCAAACTTCATCACCTGCACACCGCCCACCGACACATCGGCAGAGCGGCGCAGCAAGTTGAACATACTGATCCGCGTATAGCGAGCAAAGCGTTCATTGATCATTTCCAGCGTTGGCATGCGCCCGCGCACAATACGATCTTGGCTGGTTAAGTCATACTGCTTAATTCCACCGGGCACTTCATCGTCATCTGTGTCCACTAGACCATCATCAACGCCATGTAATAGCGCATCAATTTCGTCCTGTGAAAGTAAATCTTGTACAGCCATTTTAAGTTGTTCCTATCAAGGTGTTACTGCATAACGATATTGGTAAACAACACCTGCTCGACCACTGGCTTACCCACTTCGATTAAAGCCAATTCCTGCACCGCTACGGTTGCTTTTTGCTTAAGTAGCTCAACCCCTAACGAGGTATTCAACTCTTCGAACTCTTGACTCGAAAACAGCATGACCAACTGATTACGTAGGGTTGGCATATGCACTTTTAATGCGTCTAAATCAGCCTTATCCCGTCCCATTAAAGCCACGCTCACTTGTAAGTAGCGCGGCCTGCCTTCGCTTTTAAAGTTCACCACAAAGGCCGGCTCAAGCATTTCATACACAGCTTGCTGGCGGGTTACCTTTTCATAAGCAGGCTCTGTCCCCGTTGACTCTGAGTTTCCCAGTAAATACCAAGTTCCTCCCACAGAGAGCACAATCACCACGATTAAAGCAACTGCTGCGATCACAATAACTTTCATCTTGTTGCTTTTCGGTGCCGCGACTGCCTGCTCCGGTGTATCAGCTTGCCTTGCCATTGAAGTACCACTCTAAAATAAAACTTTACACAGTTTACCAGCCTCTACAGACTCTGCAGGGATGATTATGCATAATCATCCACTAAACCCAAGCGCCCATGCTGGGGCTCTTGAACTGCGCTCACATGCTGGATTGTTTCCTCGTCATGATCAGCCACGGCACCAGTCGCTCTGCTGGCTGACGCCTGCTGCTCTTGAGCTTCTGCCTGCTGCTGCGACTGGTCGGAGACATTGACATCCACATCTTGCATACCCTGCTGCGCAAGCATCTCACGCAATCGATGCATTTGCCCTTCTAAGGATTCTCGCACACCTGCATGGGCGCTGGTAAAGGTGACTTGGGTTTGTTCTTGTCCGACACTTACTTTAATTTCCAAGCGACCCAGTTCAGCTGGATCCAGCTTGATTTCAGCCGACCTTAGATTTTGTGAGGACATCCACATCACTTTATCCGTGACTTGCTGCGACCAACCGGGCTGCTGCATGGAGATGGCAGCGCCTGGTACTTGACGCACTTGCTGGGCGGCTAATAAAGAGTCCTGTCGTGGCTGAAAATCGCTACGGATGGCTTCAGTTGCTGTCACTGCTTTTTGGTTCAATAGGGTCTCTGGCGCGGTTTTTAATGACTCGGTTAAAGCCGCGGCATTATTTTTATCCGGTGCTGTCTTTTCCACCAATAATTCGGCCACTTTACCGGAGGCACTGTTGAGTTGCACAGCTTTCTCTGCCGATGCGGAGCCTTCTAATTTAAGTGCATTTGCACTGAGTTCAGCAGCATCAGCATCCTCTTCGGCTTCCAACTCTAGTTCTGCGTCAATGGATGCACTCGCTTGCTGAAGATTGACCCGTGAGCCACTCAGCAACAACTCACCCTTAGGGGTGCTCGCCGAAGTATTTACAGCGGTGCTGGCTTCTGTGTTTTCAGCAGGCATGGCGCCCATTGCAAATAAGAATAAGGGATCCAGCTGCTCTCCTCCTTCTGCAAGCTCGTGCTCTGCCTCTTGCGGCAAAGGTTTGCCGCTCTGCTCAATTTTTGTCTCATCTTGAGCAGAATCTTGTTTTTCATTGGTGGACTGGTGTGCACTGGACGTGTGAGCGTCCTTAGTCTTCGCAGAATCAACTTTGTTTGCTGATGCGTTTTCTTTACGCGGCTGTGCAGTATTTTTAGCTGCACTCTGTCGCTCTGCCTGTTGCCTATCCTGCGCAGCCGCAGCTTGGCGCTGCTTAGCCTGCTGCGCTTGTTGCTGCTGGGCCTGTTCAATACGCTGCTGTTGCTGGGTATAAACAGCAGAAAAATTTTGTGCCGGTAAGGCTGCGGTACTGCGCTGATGCGCAGCAGGCGCCTGCCCAACAAGCTGATTGCGCGAACTTTGTAGCGATGGACGTAATAAAAAATCAGTGGTTGCCATAAAAATGCTCCAAGCATAAACCCATACTGGCATACACCAAGCAATATTCAAGCCAACAAACACATTCAGAGCTCACTGCAAGCTTTACCTGGTGTGCTCAACGCCAACCTGCCGTCATTTGTCATTAAATTGACCTTTTACAGGTTCATCACATCCAAAAAACGCGGTTCTGCTTGTTGATCGATGGTTAAACTGGCGAAATCAAATAGCTTACGGTCAGCCAACTGGGAGGGTGCCACATTCTGTAATGCGCGAAACATGATATCTAATCGGCCTGGGGTCTTTTGCTCCCACTCTTGCAGCATGCCCTTGACTACTTGGCGCTGCAGGTTTTCTTGAGAGCCACACAGGTTGCACGGAATAATTGGGAAGTCGCGCAGTTCAGCATAGGCAGCAATGTCACTTTCCTTACAGTACGCTAAAGGACGAATCAGCACATTGCGGCCGTCATCAGACAACAATTTAGGTGGCATGGCTTTCAAGGTGCCAGCAAAGAACATATTTAAGAAAAACGTTTCTAAAATATCGTCACGGTGATGACCAAGCGCGACTTTAGTGGCGCCAATTTCATCGGCAAAAGTGTACAAAGTACCGCGACGCAACCGTGAGCAGAGCGAGCAGGTGCTCTTACCCACGGCTAACTTCTCTTGGACCACTGAATAGGTGTCTTCTTCGAGAATGTGGTACTCAACACCCACTGTATCTAAATAAGTCGGCAAGACATGTTCAGGAAAGCCCGGCTGCTTTTGATCCATATTCACCGCAACCAAGGAAAATTGAATAGGCGCAACCTTTTGTAAGTGCAGCAGTACATCAAGCATGGCATAGCTGTCCTTACCGCCGGACAAGCACACCATGACTTTGTCGCCTGCTTCGATCATATTAAAATCAGTCACCGCGGCCCCAGCCATGCGCTGTAAACGTTTCTGTAACTTTTTAAACTCCACTGACACACTGCTCATAATATGATCCGTAACAGGCAAAAAAAGCCATTTTACCTGTTCGCTTGCACAAACCCTAGTCAGGGTAAAACAATTATGTTTATTGACTGGCGACCATCTCGGCGTTAGAGACACAAGCACCTAGCACTTGAACACTCGGCTCTTCTACATCACTGGCCTGCCAATATAAAACACCGGTATTGCCTTTAGTGTCCCAAGTGTATTGACCATACTTAGCATCCAGCGATGCATAGCGAGCACCTGATGCACTGATCACATTTTCCATCAGCAACTGCTGGCCATCAACTTGCAGCACGGCATACGCATTACCGCTGGCCGTGTTCAAATAGGTTGCAGGAACAGTGACACCCCGCTCACATTGATACTCCATCTGTAACAGATGGTCCGTATTGTCCGCCAACGCCCACTGGCCGGCTAAGCTGCCAAACAGCAGCGCAATTGCTTGAATTGATTTACCCATTGCACAGTCCTTAAATAATCCATTTATTGCCTCAGCGAGGCACTCAACATAGACTCTATAAACAGCATTTTTCAGCTTTAGTTCACCAACACAGAGTTTAATCTTTTGTGCACAGTTTAAAAAACCAGTTTTTGACCACCCTGCATAAGGTACTGCAGTCCTATCCGCAAGGGATCAGTGAATATGCCTTGATCCAGCACCTCAAAGATATGCAGCAGCCGTTATTTGTCCAAGCCAATTTGCGCGATACGCTAAGCTTATTTCGCACCCATTTCGTGCTGTTTCATGCTTTATATTTGCTGCGTGATAGGTTGCGCAATTTAGGCGAGTTTGACTTGCAGATCAGCCCGTTACAAATTCGTCTTGCGCCAGCTGCTCCAACCTCACAGCAGGCAACACACAACCAAGCCTTAGAGCGCGACGATCCACTGCGCAGCTATTATTTAAATCTTGAGCACTTACAAGCAACTGATCGGGCGGATGTGGACGCCTTGCTCAAGGGCAGCCGTGCCCTTTTACTGCAGCCGCAAAGCGTCACCGATGCTTTACTGGAACTGGGAATAGCACAACCTTTGTCCGCAATCAATGCTACTCAACTACGCCACCAATACCGCAAGCTGGTGAGTGCGCACCACCCTGACCGTGGCGGTTGCACGGAGCGCTTACAGCGTATCAATCAAGCGATGGATACGCTGCGCGCAGCACAATTACTGAGCTGATAAATACTCTAAAGTTTGCAGCAACATACTGGTTTTCGGCATTGCGCAATCCACCTGTTTAGCAGCACGCAGCGGTGCTTTGTAGATTGCTTCAAGCTCCATTGGCCGCTGCTTAGCGTGGTCATGGTACATACTGGGCAAATAGGCTGACATGCCCTCGGTATACTTGAGCATGCTAGAGATCAGATCATCTGAGAGCGGGTAACCACTGGCGGCAGCCGCCGCCATCACCTCACTCATTAAGTCGGTAATCAGCACACGACTGTGGCTGTTACTCATTAATTGCTCAGTGTTGCTATTGAGCAAAACAGAGAGGCCATTGTAGGGAATATTCCACACCAGCTTCTGCCAGCGGGCTTTTTCTAAGTGCTGCTCTGCTTTAGAGTCCAAGCCTGCTTGCTGAAACAGTGCCGCACCCTGCTGAGCTATCGCATAAGCATCATCACCAGTGGCTGGCCCACTGTGATAACCCAAGTTCACTCCACCTTGGGCTTGATGCTCAACCACTCCAGGTGCGCTGCGATGCACGCAAATAAAGCACAAACCACCTAGCAAGTGTAATTGCTCATCCAGTAAAGGCCGCAACTGATCTTCCACAGCAAAACCATTTTGCAATAACAACACCTTAGCATCTGGCGCTGCGGCGCGATTAATAATGGGGGCTAACTCTGGGTTACTGGTGGTTTTTGCACCCACCAGCAGCCAATCACACGCAGGCATCTGCGCCACATCATTCCATGCATTAACTTGCGGCAAAACCAACTCACCATGCAATGCGCTGTTGACACGCAAGCCATTATTTTTTACTGCCTCGTATTCACTGCGCAATAAAAAATGCACTTCAAAACCGGCGCGGGCCAACATCAACCCATAAAAACCACCAATGGCGCCTGTCCCAATAATCCCAATACGTAATTGTTGCCCACTCATATCGACTCTCTTTTGTTGAACGTGCAACGGCAGTGAATTAGAAAATGTGCCGCTGCCTACGCTATCTATTTGCAGTCCTGCCAAACTGTTTTGCTTAAGATGCACTGGCAAGAAACCACTCAATCATTTACCTGCAGTTCATGGATTGACCGCCATAGTCTCACTGCTGATAACCCGCTTGGCTTGTAAATACGCCTTGCTCCAATATTTCGAATCAACACTGTCTAAACGAACCGTGCCACCCGACGATGGCGCATGCACAAAACGCCCATCACCCACATAAATACCGGCATGACTCACCCGCCGCCCACCAGCGGTGGCAAAGAAAACAATATCGCCACTGCGCAATTGGTTACGCGGCACAGGTTGACCTTTCATTTGCAGCATTTGCTGGGTGGTGCGCGGCAAACGAATGCCTGCGACATCATCGTACACAAAGCCAATTAAACCACTGCAATCAAAGCCAGTGGATGGTGTGTTACCGCCCCATAAATAGGGCGTACCAACAAGACCAATTGCTCGAAACAGCACATCATCAGCAAGTGGATTAATGGCAGCAGAATCACTGCGCTGATAAGGGGCCCTTGACTCATTCATCGGCGTTTGTGTTGAGCACGCCGCTAACACTAAAAAACCAGCCAAACCCAGTAGACGGAAACTCACATGCATGTGGCTGCTCCCCATAATCAATGACATGAAAGAACTCTATAACAAACCAATTCTCAGCACTTTGCAAAACTTTCTAACTGCATCTCTTTTAAACGGCTGTAGGTACGGCGAAACGCAAAGGCTAAATAGCCGTCGGTATAGAGCGCTTCAAGGGGCACTTCTGCTTCAATGTAAACCGCTACCCGTCGATCATAACACTCGTCAATTAAAGCAATAAAACGGCGCACACTGTCGTCATTTTTCGCCAATTTGGGTAACACCCGATCTCCAGCCACCACGCGATGCACTGCATCTTCAGTGCCCCGGGCTATTTTTACCGTCTGCGGTTGCCCACCGAGCATCGGCACTGAACTCAATAACAGCATCTGAAAGCGATCACATAAAGCAATAAAATCTTGCGCCGCCAAGGGTTGCTCACAAAGCTCAGCAAACTCGCACCATAACACTGTGTCACTGTAGGCCTTGGTCTGCACTGTTCGCGACCCTAAGTGCAACGTCCCTGTGTCAGTGCTCTGCCCAGCTGTCAGCTGGGCAAATACTTGATCAAAAGCGCTGGTTTGCCCTGCCTCTTTGATCCAATAACGTTGAACTTGCGGGCCATCGTGCAAGCGGTGATCCTGTTCACCGTCCACCGCAACCAACTGCATATGCTGCTGCAGCGCAGCAATCGCTGGTAAAAAACGTTCACGGTTAAAACCATCGTTATACAACTCTGCTGGCGGTTGATTAGAAGTGGCCACTATAACTAAGCCACGGGCAAATAACGCTTGAAACAAGCCACCCAAAATCATCGCATCAGCAATATCGCTCACAAACAGCTCATCAAAGCACAGCACTTTAATTTCACTGCTCAACTCATCAGCAATGATTGCCAAGGGGTCAGCATTGCCCACGAGGCGAAACAAGCGCTGATGCACATCCTGCATAAAGCGGTGAAAGTGTTGCCGCCGTGCCGGCACAGTGAGACTGTTATAAAACTGGTCCATCAACCACGTTTTGCCACGCCCGACTCGGCCGTATAAATAGACACTAGGGGCATCTATTGGATTACCCTGCAGAGCTTGATAGCACTGCTCCAAGACCTCTACCGCATGACGTTGCGCTGGGTCTTCAATAAAACCCTTGGCAATGGCCTGTTGATAAGCCTGCATAGGCGACTGTTTATGCTTTTTCATCATTAACGTGCCGCCTGCCAAGCCAACATGCCCACGCCAAACACAATGCACAACACCGCCAGCAATTGCCACAGGTTGAGCGCTTCACGCAAGAATAGCCAACCCACCCCCGTAGTAACAAACAATGAACCACCAATAATTAGCGGATTGCCCACTGCCACTTCCACACCACGTCCATAAATAATAAAGGTGAGAATTTCTACAATGCCTATGGCAACCCCGGCCAGCATGGCTAAAGTGACGCCCCGCGGGGTAATATGCAGCGTGATGTTAGCCGTATACTTAAAATACAGCAGTAAGCCCAACCCTAAAAATGCAGCCACAAACTGCAAAATAACCGCTCCCAACACCGCTTGAATATGATCAGCTGACAACTTAATAAACACGTTGTACAGCCCAAACATCAGCGCTGCCAGTGCTAACAAAACATAAGGCACAAAACTTCCCTCGTAGTAACCTATTCGCGAATGCAACTCACAGCCAGCCGCCGCTCAATAAAGAGACCGCGCCGTTCACTTGCCGATACATAAATACTCTAATTTGCTGACGCGCAATGCACACCATGGTGGCAGATTACCCCAACCAAGCGCAAACCCAGCGCCACTCGCATAGCTGCCCAGCAACGCTAGCCAAGCGTACCCTGCTAGTTGTTTTGTTAAAACGCTTACCAATCCATGTGCTGCTTAGCCGTTCAATGGGCTATTTAGCTATGCAAGACTCGCTGTTCTAAGCTATCTTCAATTGCCCAGCCCATCTATTGGAGTGATCATGAGTACTGCAAGCAAAGTACTGGTTGAAGCCAGTGAACATATTCTCACCATCACTTTTAACCGCCCGGAAAAGCTCAACGCACTGGATCCTGAAAGCTTTCACTTGTTGGCACAGGCCTTGTATCGTTTAGAGCATGACAGTGCGCTGCGAGTCGGCATCATCCAAGCCAATGGCAAGCACTTCACTGCAGGCTTAGAGCTGGACAAATGGGCGCCTCTATTTGCCAAGGGGCAAGCGCCGACAGTGAGTCAAGGCGAAATTGACCCCTATGGCATGAGCGGAGAGATCCTTAGCAAACCGTTAATCATGGCTGTGCAAGGTCTGTGTTATACCTCTGGTTTAGAGTTGCTGCTCAACACTGATATTCGTTTAGCCACCGCAGATGCGCGCTTTGCCCAGTTAGAAGTTCAGCGCGGTATTTACCCTTGCGGCGGTGGCACAGTGCGCTTGCCCGAAGAAATCGGCTGGGCCCGTGCGCAACGTTACTTACTCACCGGCGACGAGTTCAGCGGCCAGCAAGCCTACGACTGGGGCATGCTCAGCGAACTCTGTGAGTTGGATAATCTTCAGCAACGGGCCCGAGAACTTGCCCATAAAGTTGCTGCAGCGGCACCCTTAGGTGTCCAAGCCGCACTCAGCTCCTCCAAAACCGCACGCCTACAAGGCGCTAGTGCAGCATTAGCCAAGGTGTTTGATGAGATGAGTACAGTAATGAGCAGCGAAGATGCCGCCGAAGGCGTGCGTTCTTTTATGGAGCGCCGTGCTGCAGTCTTTAAAGGGCGCTGAAATTCAATTTTAAATCACCCCCTTTTGCACTTACCAAGAACCTGCTCCATCAACAAACCCATAAAAAAAGCCCTAAGTTTTTTATCACTTAGAGCTTTTAAAGGTTAGTGCTTGAGTCCGTTTTCTTGCTTTTGAGCTTAGTAGGTTTTTACATCTAAATTAAGCCGCTCAATAAAACGACGACTCTCACGTCTATCACTTAGCAAGCGCTCAAAGTCTCCAATACGTACTTTACTGCTGGGCTTGATTGACACTTGAAGCCCACTCTCTTGAGAGTACCAAGTACCTATTACTGCCTTACAGGCCCGTTTAACGTTTTTATACACGGCATCAAACTCACTGACACAGCCGTCGTATGCATTTTTATACTGCTCTTCAAACAGCTTTTTACGCTCTTTATCTGTGTTACCGGCCACCTTACTCGGTATTACGTTATAGCGCTGCTCCAAGAGGTTGGCGCGTTTTAAATACCCCTGATCTTTAAACGTGAAATTTAAAGACTCTACAGTGATATTTTCAATGTCCCGTTGCAGCTCCCTTAACGCGAGATGGTTAAGGCCCAACAAGTCACCGGACACCCCCGGCAGCACATTGAGCGCTGGGTGAATCTGACTTAAAAGAAATACACTTTTAATGTCTCTAACCCCTTCTAAAGTAAAGTTTACTTGGCCAGCAAGCAGGTTAGGAAGATCAACATCCAGCTGAGTGCTCAAGCTCCTCTTATCCTTACGATAGTCCCAGCCTACCGATAAGTCATAGGGCTCAACTTCAGTTTGACCACTGGCATGCAGCAGTGAACCAAAAATTTCATCGTTATAGCTGCGAGCAAAGCTACTCTCGGGATCAACTGGCTGGATTTTGGTAAAGCTCAGGTCTGCCCTTGTATGCTCACGGTCATCTTTAAAGTTTTTAATGGTGAGTTTATCAACACTCAGCTCAACCGGAATAAACTCTTTGCTCTCAACAGTGAGTCCTTTAATGGTCACAGTTCCACCAAAAGGGCTTGAAGACACTGATTTCCACGACACATATGAGTCCAAACGGTTTTCATACAAGTAATCACCGAGTTTTTTCTCTGCCTGACCACCTGCATAACTGGATAAACCAAAATAAACAACTGCAACACCAACCACCGCAGCCGGTGCAATAATTTTGAAGTTAACCTTACTTAATTTACTCATTCTTGCACCTTCTGCGCATCGGCAATCTGTTGCTCTGCTTGTTCTGGAGTCCAATCCGGCTTATTAAACTCTAATCGGGCTAGGTTTAATGGGGTAAAGAAATCAGTACAGCCTTTTTCTTCACAGGCAAAGGCATAGTCTGGATAAACAACGGTCAAAGGTAAGCCTTGATCATCCTGCTGCGCAGGATCGATTTTCTGTTGACCGCCAACTAAGTACCAACCTTTGCCCAGATTAACTTCAGCAGCCAATCCATCAATGGCTAAATTGTAAGGATAGTCAGCCCAAAACATGCCTTGTTTATCGTTTTTAATATTCACCACTTGTGCGAAGTTTGCTTCTCCACCTTTGAGCAAAGAGGCATACCTTGAGTAACCCACTTTACTGTAGCTCACATCAGTCAACTTACTGGCCATCAGCTCTGCTGGATTTCTGGAGTCTTCACGCAAGCGTGCATACACATCCAACTCTCGACTGGCTTGACGTGCAATTCGATCCAGCTCTAACCTGCGCTCATACGCCTCACGCTGTGCTTTGCGTTGCGCTTCGCGAGCCTGCTGTTCTGCAATGCGCTGCGCTTCACGGGCGGCACGGGCTTCGTTTTCAAACAAATAGTTCTTAGCTCGATTCGGGTCGTAAGTCCACTGTGCTGCATTACGTCGATCTTGGGCCACCTGAACGTCATATAGCCAATGGCTTCCATATCGATTCACAATGCCCTCTGTAAAGTCAGTCACTGCTATCAACCGATAACGTTTGCTATCCGCAAAACTCTTTACAAGGTTGGCGACTGGTGCCAGAACAGCCAACTCAATGCTGTCAGCCTGTCTAAAAGCGTCCTTTTTATCAGTCAACAAGTACACATTGCCGGCATCAATATTCCAAAAGCTGATATTAGCGCTTCTGTCAAACCATGAAGTACTGGATGCTTTTTGAGCCTGTAACAGGTAGTAGCTTTGATTGGCGGTATCTTGCTGCAACAACAAATAAGCATTACCGCTTTCATCCATATCCACCACTGGTAAGTTCAGATCATGACTGAAAGGCAGGCCATTTTTAAACATGCCAGCAAACTCACCAAGCTGTGCACCGTCCGAACGGGTAATGGCAACGCTACCTTGCCCGCTTAAATAGCCGTTCTCACAGCTTGCGCCACTGGAGGTCACAGTAAACGCTTGCTGCCCAAGATCAATATCGTTTCTGATAAACGCTTTGCAGCCTTGTTGGTCTGTTATAACCCGCAATGCTTGGTGCTGTGCTAAAACAGCACTTAACTGTTTAGGCTGCCAACCATTCACACTAAAAACTGTAGAAGATTCTGGCTTTGCTTCAACGGCAGCAACTGCTTCTGGCTCAGGCTCTGCAGTCGCTTTTGTTTCAGCTGCAAGCTTGGCTGTAGCCGCTGTTTTTTCTGCCGGTTTCTCAGCCACTGCTACTGCTTCGGCTGTTGCAGCAACGGCTTGTTCCACCTCAGCTTCAGACTTCTTCTGAACAGCGCTGGCTTGCTGTGCTTCTGCTGTCGGTGCTGCAGCCGCTTCTACAGCGTTATCAGCGGCAACTGCAGATGCGGGTTCTGTCGCTAGCGCTGACTGTGCAACTGTTGCAGCAGCCAGCTGCTCAGTTTCTGTGACAGTTTGATCTTGAACTGGAATGTCTTTGGCTGCCGCTGTTTGCTCTGCCACTGGCTTGCTAGGCGCAGCTACTTCCTGAGCACTGGCCGCTATAACAGATTCAGTTGTTGTGCTTGCCTGCTCTACCGCAGCAGCTGCGACCACCTCAGTTGTCTCTACAGTGGCTGCTAATTGCTCGATCTTCTCAGTGCGTTCTTGATTCATTAACCATGCTGTTTGCTTGCTGGCAGTACCTGAAGCTTGCACATCTTTATTCTTATTTAGCGCTTGCCAAGTAACCTTTTCAGCCGCTGGGCACTGTTGGCCAAACAATACTCCCAACTTAGGCAGCAAACTTTCTACCGCACTTAAATTGGCTTGTTCAAGATCAAAAGCAAACCGCAGCGCCAGTTCTTCTTGACACCAAGCTGCCCCCTCGGCCTGGTCAACAAAGACCTCGACTTGTTGAGCTTTTGAAAATGCTAAACGATGCTCTTGCGCCTGCACTGCTGCATGAACGCTTAGCGCTAAAAGCGTGCAGGATATAAGTGAAATTTTCTTCATGGGTCTGCCTTAGATTAATTCCCAAGCACCGTCAGCTGCCTGACAGGCTTTGACTTGTTGCTGTTCGGTTGCACCTTGTGCAGTCACTTTATAATCTAAAGTTTTGCAAGCGGTCTGCGCCTGAACTGTTTCCAGTTGTACGCTATCAAGATCAAAACCTTGCTGCTTAGCAACTGCATCCGGCATCGCGTCTAAGTCTGTGGCTGCTAGCAGCTCAGCATTTTGTGCAGCTGGAGTCTTTTTAACTAAAGGCTGCGCACTCACTAATGGTGCATACACATAACCCACTGTGACACCCTTACGGCCCACCGCAATCCAGTTGTTATCTGTTCTGCCCAGTGCTGTAAATGAACTTCCTAAAGCTAAACCACCGACCTTACTTCCTGATGTTGAAGGCGCATTACGCACATTGGCAGATTTGTGCGCGTAATAGGTCTGATTCAGCAAAGTCATATTGGATACGGCTTGCACTTGCGCGGTTCGTTGTACCTTGACCGCTTGAGTTTGCGTGGTGGTTGCTACAGGAGTAATGGTGGCTTGCGCACCTGAGTGGTCAGATGTCCACTGCACTGGCTGTGCTGAGTCTTGCTCAAGCATGCGCTGGGTTTGTAAGGCCAGTGACTGACGATCACGCTCATCTAAGCGTGAGCCTATAGCTTTACCCAAAGCGCCACCGGCTAAAGCACCAACCAACATCGCTGCAGTACGACCACTGCCGCCACCAATTTGGCTGCCAAGAGCAACACCGGCCACAGCACCAATAGCCGTAGCGATGTTCTCTTGATTGAAATATTCATTTTGAGCTAGGTTGGCACAACCCGAGATAGAAATGACAGCAGCAGATAACGAACCAATTAGAAAAGGCTTCACGTAGCGCATGGGCAGGTTTCCTTACATTGCATTAATAGTAATCAACTTTGATAAAAAGCAAGCTATTAAAACAAAGTGCTACGCATTAGTCACCTTAGCTTGTAATAAAAAACTGAATTAAAGACTTTAGTAGTGATTTATCAGCGCTATTACATATAAAAATTTGCTTAATACATTAAAGCCAGTCCTGGCTAATTAAAGTGCGGTATCACTGATTAGCTCGTACAACACTGTTGGTTTGATTATTTAACGTCCACCTCAGTGTGTGTGGGAATACGGAAAACCACCACATACAGTAAGGGCACCACCACTAAGGTCAGTACTGTGGCAAAGGCCAGACCAAACATAATCACCACCGCCATACTTTTAAAGAAGGGGTCCCAGAGTAAGGGGGCGACGCCGAGGATGGTGGTTAAGGCGCCAAGAAAAACCGGCCGTGCACGACTTACTGCGGCATCAATTACCGCCATCAAGCCAGCCTTGCCTGCACGTATTTCCGCATCGGCTTGGTCCACTAAGACAATGGAGTTCTTCACCAGCATCCCCACTAAACTTAAGCAGCCAAGAATGGCCATAAACTCAAAAGGCACTTGGAAGATCACCAGCCCCAAGGTGACGCCAATAATCGCTAAAGGTGCGGTCAGCCAAATCACCAAAGGTTGGCGCAGTGCATTAAACATCAGCACCACCGCCAACACCATCGCAGTAAAACCATAAGGGGCTGAAATGGCTAAACCTTCGTTGGATTCTTTGGAGTCTTTATATTCGCCGTGCCACTCCAAGCTGTAGCCGGGTGGTAACTGAATGGCTTCAATGTGCGGCTGTAATCGGGCAAACAAAGGATTGGACAGCTCCCCCGGCAAAGGGTCAGCTTGCGCCTTAATGGTTGGGAAACGGTCCACCCGTCGTAAAATTGCATCCACCCACTGCACTTGCACGTCGCTAACCAATTGGCTGACTGGCAAATATTTTTGCGCGGTAGGGCTGTACACCTGAACGTTCTCAACATCCTGCGCCAGCGAACGCTCGTTATAGGGTGCGCGGGCAATGATCGGGATCAGTTTATCTTGTTCGCGATACACCCCAACCCGCTCGCCAGTGAAAGTGCGGTTTAGCGCTTGACTGATTTGGCTTATATCCACCCCAGCGCGGCGCGCCGCCACCTCGTTAACTACCGGCCGCAATACTGGTATTTTGTCGCGCCAGTCATCTTGAATGGCAATCGCACCTGAGTCTGCCGCCATAATGGCCTTGGCCTGCTCAGCCAACTGGCGCAGCACACTGGGTTCAGGGCCTTTAAACGCCACTTCAATCTTTTTCCCGCCGCCTCGGCCCAACATAAACTTCCAGACTTTCAGCGAGGCCAACGGGTGACGTTCGGCCAACTCGCTCTGCAGTTCATCGACCAATTCGGCAATGCCAGACGCATCATCCACATCCACCAATAATTGACCGTAACTGCTATTGGGGTCTTCTGGGCTATAGGTCAACATAAAACGCAAACCACCCTGCCCGACAAAGCGGGTCACGTGGGTGACGCTGTCTTTAGTCTGCACGTACTCAGCCATGTCTTCTAACACTTTGGCGGTTTCGCGAATGTCGGTGCCTTGTGGCAAGTACATATCCACCACAAATTGTGGCCGCGCTGAGTCTGGCATAAAGCCCGGCTGCACCCAATTAAAGCCAACAATAGCACTAGCTAACAAGCTCAACATAATCATGCCGGTAAACAAACGGCGGCGTAAGGCGATATTTAATAAGCGGCGGTAACGGTACAAAACACCGCTGGTTTTCTCACTGTTACTTTCTGAAGTTTGCTTAACCTTTAAAAAAGTCACGCACAGCAATGGGGTTAAAGTCACCGCAAATAACCAGCTGAACAGCATCGAGTACATAATCACCCAAAACAGTGAGCCAGCGTACTCGCCCATGTCCGTTGGCGATAAACCAATGGCACTGAATGCCAAAATGCCCACCACAGTGCCGCCCAGCAAGGGAAACTGAGTGCTGTTAACTACCGCAATGGCCGCGCTTTCTGCCGCCTCACCTTTTTGCATGCGCACTAAAATACCATCAGTCACCACAATGGCATTATCCACCAGCATGCCTAAGGCAATGATCAACGCACCCAGCGAGACCCGCTGCATGGCGATGTCATCCATGTACATGGCAATTAAAGTGCCGGCTACAGTTAACAGCAAAACGCCGCCAACAATCACCCCGCTGCGCCAGCCCATAAATAGAATCAACACCAACACCACAATGGCCACTGCCGCGGCGAGGTTGGCAATAAAACCATCCACGGCTTCACGCACTGAATCGGATTGGTAAGAGACAATCTGCAAATCAATACCAATCGGGCGCTGCGACTCCAGTTGCTTGAGCCGCGCACGCACCGCATCACCCATTTCCACCACGTTACCGCCGGCCACTTGAGAAATGCCTAAGCCAATGGCTGGCTGACCGTCATAACTCATTAAAGCCCGTGGCGGTTCAATGCTGGAGCGGGTGATTTTGGCAATATCTTTAAGAAAGATGACTTGCTCACCGCTGGCCGAGCCTAAGGCAATATTGCCCAAGGCTTGCACTGAGTCCACTTGGCCTTGGGGACTGAAATGCACGCGCTGCGGGCCGATTAATAAATGCCCTGAATCGGTAATCACATTTTGCTGACGTAACGAGCGGTAAATCTCATCTTGGCCAATGCCCAGCTGCGCCGCTTTGGCGGAGGCAATTTCAATAAAAATAGCTTCTTCAGGCTCACCTAAAGTGGCCACCCGAGCCACCCCAGGCACTTGCAGCAGCTCTCGCTCTAAAACATCTAAATAATCTTTGATGGCCTGTAAGCTGTAGCCTTCACCAGTGACTGCAAAAAATAAGGCATACACATCGCCAAAATCATCATTAACAATGGACGGGCCAGCCCCCGGCGGCAGCTTGTGTTGTGCATCATTGACTTTGCGTCTGAGCTTATCCCAGACTTGTTCCAGCTCAGCTTTACTGGAGGCAAAGGCGAGTTCAATCTCCACCTTAACCAGCGAGTTGCCCATCCGCGAAACAGAGGTGACTTCTTTGATTTCTTGCAGCTGCTGCACCGCCTCTTCAATCACTTCCGTTACTTCGTCAGCCACTTGTTGCGGCAGCGCACCTGGGTACAAAGTGGTGATGGCCGCTTGGCGAATCACAAACTCGGGATCTTCAAAGCGCCCTAACTTTTCATAGCTGAGAAAACCGCCCAGCAGTATTAAAACCGTAAACATCCAAGCGATGGTGCGCTTGGCAAGTGTTAACTCAGCTATATTCACTGTATTTAAGCCCAATTATGGTGGATTATTTTGCTTATAAAGCTCTGACTAACATGGCTTCACGCAGCTGACTGACACCTGCTATCACAACAGTTTCGCCGCCCTCCAGACCACTTTCCACAACCACTTCTGAGCCCAGCACCTTACCCAGCTGTACAGCCTGAAACTTGACCCGTGAGTTTTTAGGATTAAATACCCACACTCCAGTCACGCCTTCGGCATTGGAGTAAATGGCTTGCAGCGGCACCCGCACCTCACCAACTCCGAGGCTGACTAGATTTTTCTTTGGGATCACATCCACCGACATGCCCGGCAAGACTTTAAGGTCATAGCCCGGATCCAGTGTGACCACCACTTCATAACTTTGCGTTTGTTGATCACTGTCCGCAGAAAAAGATTTTAGAGTCACTGGCAGGAGCTGTTCCGGTTGATCTGCAAACACCGCATAACCTGCCATTTGCTTGGGCGTGCTGCGCACAATGCGCTCAGGCACATTAATCACTATTTCAAGGTTACTCAGGTCTTGTAAACTGACGATGGCTTGTTTGTCTTGTACATTGCTAAAGTTTTCTACGTAGCGTTTGGTGACCACGCCACTGAAGGGTGCAACGAGGCGTGTGTCATCATAATTCTTTTTCGCTAAGGCGTAATCGGCTTGGGCAACATCCATGGCGGTACGCTGGCGATCAACTTCAGCCTTGGCTACGGCCTGGCTACGCTGCCACAGTTGCTCGACCCGTTGGTAATCAGTGCGTGCTTTATTGTATTTGGCCAATGCTGAGCGCATTTGAATTTGATAGTTGGCGTCATCCAACTGAGCAACCAAACCACCTTCTTCAATTAACAAGCCTTCTTCAGCAGGCAGCTTAATCACCTGGCCGGGCACATTAAACGCTAAATCAGCACGCTGCGCGGCACGCACTCGACCGGGGAAACGTAAACTTGAGGCTTGCCCGGCACTACCCACCACTGTCATAGGCACTGGCCGAGATGTTTCGAGCTGCGCAACCAGCGCCTCTTCGCCTTCACAACCACTTAATACTGCAAGCAGCATGGCGCTGAGCAACCAGCCCAGCGGCTTCATTAACTTTATATCTTTGATAAAAACCACCATCACCACCACTACTGCAGTATTACGATTTTAAAAATCATGAAAAATAACGTTAAGCTGTTAATGCAGTCCCAACACTGAACACCGCACTTTATACGCAAAGCCGGCAGCATTCAAACGACTGTTTAAGCGCAAAATAAGAAGACGTTAAGCACGCCCCTGCAGTAAAAACAGTGGATAATCACGGCCATTTTTATTTCTAATACAGAAAATTTCACGATAGCTTAATGCTTTAAAACCAGCCTGAGCCGCAAGCTCCAATAACTGCTGTGGTTCAAAACCCAAATGCACCACGCCTTTACCGGCATTATCGCCATGGAAACTACCGTCTTCGCTATACAGATCAATCAATGCGAGCTGGCCATCCTCTTCTAAACACTGATGCAGGCAATTTAACAACTCCGGAATATCCGCCACGTGGTGCAGCGCCATGCTGCTGATCACTCCAGAAAAGCTTTGCTTGAGGCCGCAAAAAATATCCTGCTCAAGGATGTTGATATTGGGCACATTTTTATCAGCCAATCTGGCCAACATCGCCGCCGAGGTATCCAGCGCAGTTACTTGGCCAACTTGGGCAGCTAAAGGAACGCTTAAAGCACCCGTTCCCGCGCCAAAGTCCAGCCAATGCTGACTGCTATCCAGCGCTAATAAAGGAAAAAGCACATTGGGTAACCGAGCCAACTGCTGAGAGGTGGTGCTGCGATCAAATCTAGCAGCGGTTTGTGCAAAGTGTGCCTCAGCTGAGACGCGCAATTTCTCGCTCATGGTGAAACCCTTTTAAAAACATTAATGATACAAGTTATACTGCTTTGTATAATGACATACCTGAGCCGGCCTGAGCCAATCAAGTCGAGCGCAATGCTATTAGCATCCACGCAGCATTTGAATCTTTGAGTAATGATTAAAAGTCACCCAGAACAGGTTGTCCAAGCGCCTGCTCAGCTGTTGCAGCGGCGGAGCTTAGCAGCATGGACTCCGCCTGAATTGACTCACCCAGTGTGCTCAGGCTAGGCCATTAGCTTAAGCGCCCAGTACGGCACCAGGTTAAGCATAATAATCGCCAATTTATAACGGCCGAGAAAACTGAAATAAATGCTGTTTAATTCAGCCTGATCAATGGCGATATATTTAATATGCAGGGCTTTTACCTGCGGATTGAAAACAATCAAGATAATGGCCGCTAAGATCAGCAAGCCTATATTTAAGACTGCACACCAACCAAAGAAGCTCATAAGTGCCGATAATTCAAACATTGCGCGTACTCCTGTGTGTGCTCTAGCAGTTAATGACTACTTTACCACATCAGTAATCCAGTCAGAAAAGCCTTCTGGGACAATCAGCTCATGCTGTGCACGGGTACAGGCAGTGTACAGTTTAGAAAACAAGCGTGCGCGACTGTCTTGATTATTTATTGCAGTGGAGGCGGTTAATAAATCCCTCGATAAATAGACACTGGCAAACTCCATATTTTTGGTATCAACCACCCGCGCTAAAGTAATCTGACCGCCCCCTTTACGCATATGCCGATCAACCGCAGTTTGCAAATCTGCTTGCGAGTAGCCTTTTTCCAGCATCCGTTCAATGGCTTGAAAAGAGGGGTTACTGGACA
>Ga0079226_10000773_pt1 | contig 23385 bp, 18 predicted proteins | sample Poulit2014_FD_76345 | JGI IMG/M metagenome (GOLD analysis project Ga0079226, IMG submission 76345) | Agricultural soil microbial communities from Georgia to study Nitrogen management - Poultry litter 2014 | ecosystem: Environmental > Terrestrial > Soil > Agricultural land | place: USA: Georgia...
AGCGAACCCTTACGGGACGCAGCCGCCGAAGGTGGGACCAATGATTGGGGTGAAGTCGTAACAAGGTAGCCGTATCGGAAGGTGCGGCTGGATCACCTCCTTTCTAAGGAATCTTGAGTGGACGCTGTCCACTCAGTACGGAATGTTGTCTTTTGACAACACACATTTAATAGTTGTCTGTTCAGTTTTGAGGGAGCAATCTTAAAGTAGATGGGCCTGTAGCTCAGCTGGTTAGAGCGCACGCCTGATAAGCGTGAGGTCGGTGGTTCGAGTCCACTCAGGCCCACCATCTATCTAATTACTACGGGGCCTTAGCTCAGCTGGGAGAGCGCCTGCCTTGCACGCAGGAGGTCAGCGGTTCGATCCCGCTAGGCTCCATAATAAATTTAGTCTGGAAGTTAATTCTCCCAGGCTATTTTTATATTTTAAATGCTTCCATAGCTCAGTAGGTAGAGTGCCTCCATGGTAAGGAGGAGGTCGCCGGTTCAAATCCGGCTGGAAGCTTCAAATAAATAAAAGCCAACGATATCGAAAGAGTATCGTTGGCTTTTATTTTGTCTTTTTAATAAGTGTTTGTGTTTAATTTTAGATAATAAATCAAACTTAAATATTTATAAATAAAAATAATTAACAAGCATAAAAAAGATAATAGTTTACGAATGACCCCATTTAACGGTATGATAAAGTTAGAGGTGAAGAAGATGGTAAATAATCTAATGGAAACTAGTGATGATAAAATCCGTAATTTTGAAAAAACATATTCAACAAGTGAAGTTGCTGAATTTATGGATGTTGGATTAACTACTGTAAGAAAGTACAGTCAGACCTTAGAATCTCAAGGATATGGATTTCTTAGATCCCAGGCTTCCGGCAGGCATAAAGCCAGATTATATCGTAAGGTAGATATCGAAGCGTTGAATTATTTAAAAACAATTAGAGAAGAAGACAACACGACAGTTGAACAAGCAGCAACAATTGTGATAGAAGTTATGGGGCTCGGTGCAAATGAAGATTCTGAAGAAGGTGCGACGGGTTACGACATAGCAAAAATAGATAATACTCAATTAGCGCAATCTAACCAGGGATATGAAGAGTTAATTGAACAAATAAAAAAACAAGATGAAATGATAACACAATTAAATCAACGTTTAAATGAACTAGAAGAGGGAATTAATGAAAGAGATGAATTAATTGTAGGTACGTTAAAGAACATTTCACAAAGTGTAAGATCAATGGAAGAATTGAAAGCACCAGAAACTCCTAAACAACTTGCAGCTCCTAAAAGAACACGTGTAAGAAAAAAACAAGGCTTTTTAGCGTGGCTATTTAGTAGATAGAATTAAATGAACTCATAAAGTTTAAGAAGGTGTAAAAACAGATTAATTAGAGGGAGAGTTTTAATGGATTTTCAATATAAAAATGTTTTGATTGCGATAGATGGTTCCGAACCTTCAGAAAAAGCTTTTGATAGAGCAGTCCATATTGCTAAGCGAGATAAATCACAACTCATATTAGCACACATCGTTGATACACAAAACTTTTCAATTATAAAGTCTTATCTTGATAATCTTAACGATGTGTATAAACAAGCAGAAATTGACGCTCATAAAATGTTAGATAAATATGCTCAAATAGCAAAAGAAGCTGGTGTATCAGAAGTAAAAGAGATTGTAAAATTTGGTTTACCAAAAAATGTTCTGATAGACGAAATCATACCTGAACAGAATGTAGATGTCATTATATTAGGTGCGACGGGCACGAGTGCTGTTGAACGAGTGTTTTTAGGTAGTGTGACAGACAGCGCGTTTAGACATTCTAAATGTGAAGTATTAGTTGTTCGATAGTTGTAAAAAATAATTTTACAAGAACTAGTTTAACTGATAAACCAAAGGAGCGATTTGAATGGCATTTGAATACAAAAACATTTTAATAGCAACTGATGGATCTGAATTATCTAAAAAAGCATTTAATCGAGCGATTTATATTGCTAAACGAGACGATGCTACTTTAGTATTGGCACACGTTGTTGAAGATCAAAACTTTCCTAAAATAGAAACATATTTAAAAAACATTTATGAGTATTCTCAACTAGCAGCTGAGGAGATGTTAAATGAGTATGAGAAAAAGGCCGGAGAGGCAGGAGTTAAGAAAATAAAAAAAGTAATAAAATTTGGATCACCTAAAGGAATTCTTTTGGAAGAGATTATACCAGAAGAAAAAATAGATTTAGTTGTCTTAGGTGCAACGGGAGTAAGTGCTGTAGAACGTATACTGATTGGAAGTGTTTCAGAGAGTATTTTTAGATATTCAAAATCAGATGTTTTGGTTATTAGATAGGATGAGTTACAATATTAAATGTTATAGAGGAGGAAAATGAATGAATAAATTACAAGATAAAGTTGCCATTATTACAGGTGGCGCTGGTGGAATTGGACGAGGTATGGCTATGGCATTTGTAAAAGAAGGTGCTAAAGTTGTTATTGTTGATTTAAATGAAACAGCAGGAGAAGAAGCTGTTAAAGAATTGCAAGAATATGTGCCAGATTCAATGTTTATTCAGCAAGATTTAACTAAGCATGATGAATTGGCTGGTGTTGTTAAACAAGTAGGCGATAAATACGGTCAGATTGATATATTAGTAAATAATGCACATGCTTCAAAAATGTCTTCTATAGAAGAGACGACACAAAAAGAGATGGATTTATCATTTAATACTGGTTTCTATCCAACATTTTATTTTATGCAAGCAGCTTTGCCGTATTTAAAAGCGTCAAAAGGAAATATTATTAATTTCTCATCTGGTGCAGGACTTAAGGGAGATCCAAATCAAGTGTCATATGTAGCTGCTAAAGAAGCAATTCGAGGGATTACTCGAGTAGCAGCCAATGAATTTGGTGAATATGGAATTAATGTAAATATTATTTCACCAATTGCTAAATCAGAAGGTATGCTAGCATGGGCTGAAGAGAATCCGGAGTATTATGAAAAAATGATTTCTGGTATTCCGCTTCGTCGTGCAGGTGAAATGGAAGAAGACATTGGACGGGTCGCAGTCTTTTTAGCAAGCGAAGACTCAGCTTATATTACAGGTCAAACAATTATGGTAGATGGTGGTTCAATTAAATTACGTTAAAAAATGATAATTCAAAAAATCACTCCTCAAGTTAGATGATAAATCTAGCTTGAGGAGTGATTTTTTAATTAATAAAGAGAATGATTTGAAATCAAAATTAATCTTATCATGAGCTTATTAATTGATAAAAAATATATGATGAGTATTATATAAAGTATAGGATACCTCTAGTCGTATTTTAAAATATGATAGGCTTAGCAAGCAGGTCAAAAAATAGTCAAATCATTTGATGTAATAATTTGACAATTATAGTATTAAAAATATAATAAGAGTAGAAGGGTAATAGTTATTGTTAATCTAACTCCTATAATTCCAATTCTTTAAATGAGTTTGCTCATGCTCAGTACATCACAAGATAATTGGTTTTGTACATAATACGTATTTCTCAATGATACTTTTCAAGAAAAGTTTTCAAAAAAGTCAAAATGTTACAAAAATGTTGATTGAAACACATGTTGTAAAGTAAATTAATAATATTTTCCACTAAATTCATGGCTGTTAAAGAGGTCGTGATTAATTAACGTGGAAAAAATAAATCAGATAAATTAAAAGTAATAATTAGACAGTTATTTTGAGAGATTTTATTAAATCTCTTCAATATAAAAAATATATTAAGGGGAGATAATTACATGTTTAAAAAAGTAACGAAAATTGCTTTGGCAGGAGTCATTGGAGTGGGTACATTAGTAGGTGCAGGTTCATTAGCATCAGCTGAAAATACAACAGCTACATATGATTCAAAGGCAAAAGTAATGTTTGAAGCAAACACAGATATAACAGAGCCAGTTGATCCAGAAAATCCAGATCCAACTGAGCCAGTTGATCCAACTGATCCAGTAGAACCAGGAACAGAAGGTCCACTAAGTATTGATTATGTGTCTAATTTTGATTTTGGGACACAAAAAACATCAGGTAACGCAGAAACTTATACAGCAAAGCCAGTAGAAATCACATTAGGTAATGGTGATGTAGTTGAGCGTGCGCCATATGCACAAGTAACAGATAACCGTGGTACACATGCAGGTTGGACACTACAAGTTGCACAACCAGAGCAGTTAAATAATGGAACTGCAAATCTAGAAGGTGCTCAAATTAAGATTGGTGAAGGAACAGTAACAGGAACGCCAACAGATAAAACTGGTGTAGCAGGAAAAGCAGTAGAATTAACAGATGCGCCTCAACCTGTCTTTACAGCAGCTAACGAAGCTAAAGGTGGTACTTGGGTTAATTCATTTGGTACTGTAGAAGAAGTCAATGTTGAGTTGTCAATTCCAGCAGGAACTAAAATTGACCAAGATACAGAATATACAACTGATTTAAACTGGACGTTAACTGACGCACCAGGCAACTAATTTATAAAAAAATAAAAAAGAAAAATTAAAGGGAGATATTCATATGTTTAAAAAAGTAACAAAGATTGCATTAGCAGGTGTTATTGGTGTAGGTACATTAGTAGGAGCAAGTTCATTAGCTTCAGCAGATTTAGCAGCTGAGTATAATTCAAAAGCCAATATTAACTTTACAGAAAACAATGAAATTACTAAGCCAGTTGACCCAGAAAATCCAGATAAAGAAGTTGACCCTGAGGTTGATCCTGATGGGAAAGATCCAATCGAACCAGGTACAGAAGGACCATTAAGCATTGATTATGCATCACATATTAACTTCGGTGAAGTAACGATTTCTGGAAATGCTGAAACATACTATGCAAATCCAGTAAAAGTAACTTACGATGGCCAGACAGTTGATCGTGCACCATATGTTCAAATTACAGACAACCGCGGAACAAAAGCGGGTTGGGATTTACAAGTTACACAAGTAGCCGAATTTAAAAATGGCGAATCTGAACTAACTGGTTCAAAGCTTTCACTTAAAGATCCTATTCATAATTCAATGAATAGTCTTGACGGTGTAACTAATCAAGATATCGAATTTGACATTAAAGGTCAAGCATACCCTGTAATGGATGCAGCTGCAGATAGTGGTGCAGGAACGCATACAAACCGTTTTGGTGAAATTGTTGACGGGAAAGCGACAAGTGTTTCACTTGAAGTACCAGGAGATTTATCAATTGAAGAAGGTAAGTATTCTACTGACCTGAAATGGGAACTATTAGATACACCTAAATAATAAGGATTAAATTAAAACTGGAGAACTGAAAGCTTAGTTCTTCAGTTTTTTTAAAAAATAAAGCGGGAGCGTTAAGCCATGTTAAAAAAACGATTTATCATATTACTATCCATCCCAATCTTACTTCTTAGTCTATCTCACTCAGTATTTGCCTCAGAACTTAACTTCTCAGTATCTGCGGTTATACCAGATAATCAAGTAGATAAAAAACAAACTTATTTTGACTTACATATGGAACCAAATAAAAAACAAACGTTAGAAGTAACAATGCGTAATGATACAAAAAAAGATGTTATTGTTGATGTGAATATTAATACAGCTATGACAAATAACAATGCAGTTATAGATTATAGTCAAACGGAATTTGAACGTGATCCAACTCTAAAAGTCGATATAGAAGATCTAGTCGATTACGAGAAAGAAGTTACTGTTAAAGCGAATAGTGAAAAGACATATCCAATTACCATTGAAATGCCTGCTGAAGAAATAAGAGGTATTCTTCTTGGGGGGATTCATTTTGAAGAAAAAGAAAAAGAAAAACCTGAAGAGGAAAGAGCTCAAATTGAAAATAAATTTGCATACATTATTGGTTTAAAGGTTGAAATGGATGAAGCTGATGTTGAGCCATCATTAGAATTAAACGAAATTAAGCCAACACAAATTAATCATCGTAATGCTGTAACTGCAAACTTACAAAATACAGAACCAACAATTGTGTCACCATTAGAAATTGAAGCAAAAGTCTTTAAAGAAAAAGGTACAGAACCATTGTTTACATCTGAAAATGAAAATGCACGTATGGCACCAAATTCAAACTTCGATTATGCAATTAGTTGGGATAATCAAGAGTTTAAATCAGGAACTTATCGGTTAGAGTTAAAGGCCGTTAGTGATGATGATGTATGGGAATGGGAAGAACTTTTCACAATCGAAGGCGATGAAGCAAAAGAGTTAAATAAAGAAGCGGTAGAATTAGAGAAAAATTACACAATGTGGTATGTCATTGGTGGAATTATCTTACTTATTATCCTGTTAGCATTAGTCTATTGGTTGGGTACACGAAAGAAGGATAAAAAAGAAGAAAGTAATTAAGAGGTGTTGTAAATGGTTAGAGTGAAACAATTTTTAATTGTCTTAACAATCGTCTTATTAATAAATCCAGCACCTTCAGTTGACTATGTTTTTGCAGAAAACAATTTAGATTCAAAGGACTATATTGAAATAAAAACAAGTGAAGACCTTGAAAAAATAAAGAAAGATCTGACAAAAGATTACCAGCTCGCAGCCGATATCGATTTAAAAGATATCGACTGGGAGCCTATTGGGCTTGAAGAGGAAAAAAAATTCACTGGAAAATTTATTGGAAATAAATATAAAATACTAAATATGCCAGCTGAATTTAGTGATGATGAAAACTTAGGCTTGTTTTATAAAATAGACAACATTGAGGATATAGATGTTGATATTGAATATACTCATGAAGTTGATTCAGACAAAGCTACAGAAGAAAAAGTAGAAAAAGCTGAACAGAAATCTGAAACATCAAAAGAAGCTTCAGAAACGGAAGAAGAAAAAACAGAAACAAAAGACGAACAAAAAACTGAATCAAAAAAAGAAACAGAAGATAAAAAAGAAGCTGAAAAGCAATCAACAGAAGAAAAAACAAATATTCAAGATGAATCATCAGAAAAAACAGAAACAAAAAAAGCTGAAAAAACTAAACAAGATGCTGAATCCAAAGAAGCTGAAAAAGAGAACCCAGATACTAAAACAAAAGAAACAGAAAAAGCTGAAGAAAACTCTGCATCCAAAGAAGTATCTGAAGCTGATGACGAAATAGCGACATTCTCCAGTGAGCCGATTGAAACAGCGACGGGGTATGCTTCTGATGTAACTGATTTTTCTACATTAAAGGCAGCTTTAGAGAATAAAGACATTACAGAAGTGAACGTCAGAAGAGATATTGAATATAGAGGCAATTTAGGTAATCGTATCAAGATTGCTCCACGTGTTTCTGGTCAAAAACTTGTGATTAATGGTCATGGAAATGAATTGAAACAAAGTGGAGGATTATATACAGCACTCAGAGCTAACTTAATTGATAATCAAGCAACAAATATAACTTTTAAAAATATCAACTTAGTCACAGACAATAGTGAACCACTAATTATTCAAACTGGTGCTGATCTAGCTTGGAACCTTACATTTGAAAATGTAAATAAAAATGTGAGTAAAAAATCTAATAGTCAATTAGTTGAAGCAACTGATGCACATATAATTTTTAAAGGCAGTGTAAATTTTACAAGCGATGCTAATGTAATTGATGGAGCCAAATCAATCACTGTTAAATCAGGACAAACAAACATTGCGACTAAAGAAGAATTTTATACAACAAAAGTACATGGTGCGACTCTGAAAGTTGACCCAGATGCAACTTTACATATTGATGCACTTACTAATGACAGCGGTCCTCTTATTGAGATGGAGGATAGTTATTCTAAAATTCATGTCGATGGTGGAAGGTTAGAGATAAATTCAGAACGAGATTTTGAAGGAATAAGAACTGTCGCACAAACAAGAAGAGGGCTGATTAGATTCTTGAAAGATGATGTCCAATTCAATGTGTCAAATAAGGGTAAAGTAGATATTAATCATAATAAAGGTTCAATTATATTTATGGAATCAGATCGGGGTCAAATTAATCTAACAGATAATTCTGAAGCTAATTTTATTGCTGCAGGTGGAAAAGGTGACCATGACGCAGTCATTCATATGAACCAAGCTAGGACTTATGAAATTAATTTAGATGGTGGCTCGATTTTAAATGTTAAAAAATTTGCTGGAAAAGGAATGGCGCTCAGAGTAGGTTTAGATAAGGGGCCTCATGGTAATAAATTTAATATAAAAGGTGCTTCACGTTTTAATGTTTATAACAAAGGTGATGGTACACCTCGTGATCCATGGGGAAATGAGGGACGAAACCAAGCACTTTATTTCCACAGTAAAGATGCCAAGGTATTGCCAACATTTACATTAGAAGGAAAAGGTTCAGAAGTTGAATTGATTGCAGATAATGGGATTGCGATGCATATGACAGAAGGCGGAAACATTACAGCAAATGAAGGGACAACGTTCATTGCGCATGGAAAAACCGCTTCAAATGATCGTGGTGTGATAGATACAGGTGGTAATGTTGACAAAGGTTCACAATTTATAATGGATAATCCTGCGTTTTATGACTTTAGAAATAATAATAACAATGGATTTGTCTTCCACGTAGGTGATAAAACAATTATGCGAGGAATTGCAACAGATATAGCGACTTGGAAGCGAGGCACGAACCTTGATGCAAAACATGCATGGCGTTTTCTTGATGTAACTTATAAGTTTGGTGATTTTGACTTTTCCGGTATTAAAGAATCTAATTCTTCAAGCTTATCTCGAGAAGTTAATAATCGTAACGGATTAAAATCTTATGCACGTATTAGTGGTAATAACGCACAAGCTGTTGTTAACCATCTATACCAAACGACAGATGCTGATCAAAAGGTTTATGCTCATGTATCAGTTGATGAAGGAATGTTTGGACATCGGAATGTATATACAGATGAAGCTGAGGTTGATGTTTTAATAACAAAAGCAAACGGTGATACTAAAGAATTAACTGGCCATACAAAAGGCATTGAGTCTTTCCCCAATGAAAGTGTCTATAAAATTTATGATAAGCCTGTAGAAATAAAAACGAAACGTGAATTAGCAGAAGGTAATGTTATAGATACCGATAAAATAAGGGATGATGGCTTTGGTTGGGCTGAAATAGTGTTAGAAGACGACACTTATCTAGAAGCAGGAGATAAAATTGAAGTGACTGGAGCCCGTGTTATTGATTCTGATAGAAAAGTTGGCGGGAAAGTAGTTGAGTCATCAACAGCTAATTTTACGACTGACAAACGAACAACTGTTGATGTGACACCGCCAGAGCCGGCTGAATTAATGAGTGTTGAATTAACAGAAGGAATGAAAGTTCTTAAAGGTAAATTACCTAAAGAAGCTGTAACTATTTCAGTTGAACGTAATGGCGTTGATGCTGGAGGTACAGTTTCACAAGATCAAGAAACAAAAGAATTTGAATATGATTTTCCTGAAGTATTAAAAGTTGGCGATGTTATTCAAATCTTTCTTACAGATACATCGGGTAAAGCAAATGGTTTAGGTGAAGCATTAGATCGCCCTGATCGACCAACTACAAACTTAGCAGCAGGTAATATTAACCCGCATAGAAAATATAGGTATCATGATAAAGAATTTGAAAAAGGTACGACTGTTCATGTTGTTGAAGCAACAGGTGAATTAGTGTTTGTATCGGCTCCAAAATTATTAAGTTTTAATCCTAAAATTACATCCTACACAGCTGAATATTTAGTGGATTTAAGTAAATTAGATAAAGATTTAGTTGTTAGTGATCAGCGATCAGTTAAGAGTGATTGGTCTGTGATGGCTAAAATGAGTAAGCAATTAACTGATGATGCTTCAAATGAATTAACAGACGCGTTAATTTATCGTGAAGGTGAAAGAGATTTACGCTTAAATAATGAAGATATAACTATTAAAAGACACGAATATGAAAATTCAAATGCACCTAATGGACAGTGGAATCTAATTTCAAACTGGTATGATAAAAATAGTGACGATGGTCTTTATCTCGAAGTTCTTCCAGGACAAGGTGAGGTAGGTACAGAATATACTGGTGAAGTAACATGGACGCTAACTGATGCCCCTTCTTAAAAGGAAAAATTCCTTACAATAATAATTATGTCTTCTAAACCAGGTTTAGAAAAGCGAAAGGAAATATCAATTTAATTTATTGATTTAAATAGAAGGAATCAGTAAAGATAGATTTAATATTTTTTCTAGTATTTAAAATAATTTTATTGGAGGAAAAAATGAAAAAACCATGTTTAATAACTAATAAATTTAAACGGATAATATTAAGTAGTGTTATGATTATCGCACTTGTTTTGAATATGCTTCCGATGTCACTGTTTTCAAATGAAGCTGACTTAAAGGCTCATGCTACTAGCTTAGCGAATGTTCAAATTTTGTCAGACATAGAAATAAATGCGAACTTAGAAGACAGGGCAAATCCTTATGAATTAGAACTGCAAATGAGAGGTACAGGACTAGCAGACGTGGAATTAATTAATCCTGAACGTGTAGGTATATTTTACATACCTGAACTTGCAGGAAAAATGGAGTCCAATGGTCAAGCAGAGGTAAGAGTAGAAATATTACCAATTACATTAGATGATCTGCCAGCCTTGAAAGTAGCAGTAGGTAATTTAACAGGAACGGCAACTACTTTGGTTGGTGGGGTAGTAGATGCATTAGATCAAATTTTGGGTAAAAATCCATTGTTAAAGCCTTTTGTTTCAATAGAAGGACTTGATGAAGTAAATACTGCAATTGATAATTTAAACAAATTAGATGAAAGTTTAGCTGATTTATTAGCCTATGAAGATCAAATAAATGTTGTCATTCTTCCAAATGGGGCAATTACTGTCGATTTTTCAGACGGTTTAGGAAACCATTTAGATACAGCAGTGAATGATTTAGTCACTGAATTAGTAAATGATTTATTAAACGCCGTAGGTAACCTTGAAATAAGAGTATTGGATGGTGTTAGTGCCATTCCAGGCTTAGGACCAGTATTAGTAGGTGTAGTAAATGATCTTATTCTAGGCGGAATTGTTAGTGAATTATTAGGTGGAATAACTGGTGGCTTACAACCAGTTATAACGGAAGTAACCAAAGCGACTACAAATATTACAACACAATTAGCTGGTCTCCAAGTCATTGGTGAAACGACAATTAAAGCAGATGTTTTTGTAGATAAACCAGCAGGAGTTACAGGCGAAATACCGGTTTATGGAGCAGGTGTTCAAACATCTGTAATTAATTTGCCCCTACTATCTAGTTTAACTGATAAAACAACGATCACATTTAACGAGAAGCAATCAGAAAAACCAACTGTTGATGATGTATTTGTAGGTGAAACAGAATTAAAAGGAACAGGTAAGCCTGGAGCAACGATTCGAGTTAAAGATGGAAATGAAACACGCTCGACAATAGTCAATAGCGATGGAAGTTATCATGTTTCAGGGTTTCCTCCGTTTGTCTTAGATCAAAAAATAAAAGTTTATCAATTAGAAGAAGGACATAATTATTTTGAGAGTGAACCTGTAACGGTAACAGTAAAAGAAAAATCTTTAGAGCAATTAGATCCACCTCATGTTAATGAAGCTTATGAAGGTGAAACAAGTTTAACTGGAACGGGTAAAGCAGGTGCGACAATACATGTTAAAGGAAAAGATGGTTCAATTGTCGCGACAACAAAAGTTGGAGAAGATGGTAAATTTACCGTTTCAAATCTTAAATCCTTTAAAAAAGGAGATACATTCAAAGTTCATCAAGAAAAAGAAGGTTATAAACCAAGTAAAGCTGTCAGCGTAGAAGTTAAAGCAAAAAAACAAGAACAATTACCTAAACCAACAATAAAGGATGCGTATGCAGGCGATGAAATAGTAACTGGAACAGGAACGCCAGGTGCAACAATTCAGGTAAAAGATAGGCAAGGTAATAAGTTAGGAACTGCGATTGTAAACGATAAGGGGAGCTATTCTGTTGCGGTCAATCTTTTAAGCGAAGGTGATGAGTTAGTTGTCACTCAAACTAAAAAAGGATATCTAGAAAGTGAACCTGCAACAATGATTGTTAAGGCTTTAGGTTTAGAACAATTAGATCCGCCAGGTGTACATACTGTTTATGAAGATACGACAAAGGTAAGTGGTACAGGAACGCCGGGAGCGACTGTTGTTGTAAAAGATGAAGAAAATAATGAGTTAGGAACAATTACTGTCGATGAGAACGGTAATTATGAAGTAGAAGTAGATCAGCCATTTACAGCTGGTGATAACCTATATGTCACACAGACTAAACAAGGCTTCACTGATAGTGAGGCGACAAGGGTGACTGTTCAAGCAAATGATCTAATGAAATCAAAACCTCCTCTTGTCCATGATGTTTATGAAAATGAAACTGATATAAAAGGAACAGGAGAACCAGGTGCAACAATCTATGTAAAGTTAGCTGGAAGTTCAGAAGTTAAGACTACAGAAGTTGACGGTGATGGGAATTATACAGTAACTGGTTTTGATCCATTTGAAGTAGGTCAAGAATTAACAGTAACCCAAAAAGAAGTCGGTGACAATATAGAGGTTAGTGATCCTGTAAAAGTGATTGTTAAAAAGGAAGATTTAGAAAAAGGAGAGTTAAAATTCCTTTCAGCTCCAAAATTATTACAATTTACAGCTGAGATTAAATCTTATCAAGATGAATATTTAGTTGATTTAGATAAATTAGAACAAGGTTTAGTAATTAGAGATGACCGTCCAACAAAAGTAGGTTGGGAATTAAGAGCTAAAATGAATAAACAACTGACATCTAAAGATGATCCAAACATAAAAATGGAAGACGCTTTAATCTATCGTGAAGATAAGAACGAACCCATAATATTAAATGAAGAAGATAGGATTATAAAAGAGCATAAGTATGAAGCTAACACTAATCCAGTTGAAGAATTTAATCTATCTTCAAAATGGGGAACAGACGGCAATGGATTATTCCTTGAAGTGCCTGTCGGAACAAAGAAAGAAAATTATGAAGGTCAAGTTAATTGGACTTTAAGTGACGCACCTTAAAAGGAGGTAAAAAAGTGAAGAAAGTAATAGGCATGTTACTGATGATGATATTAATGGTAAGTATGTTTTCTTCGTCGAATTTTATGCATTTCGTAGATGCGGCGTCATATGACTCTAACTCATCAATAATTTTTAAAAAGCCTAAGGATGAGGATAAAGCAGAACCAGAGGAGACTCCTGGTGAAGAAATCCCTGGTGGAGAAATTGTTGATAAAGACGGTCTACCTAAAGATCCATCTTCGGATGACTCCACAATTGCTGATTCATCAGAGGAAGACAAGTCAAAAACAGACGCAACAATTGCTGAATCATTAGAGGAAGATAAATCGAAAACAGATACCACAATTGTTGATTCATCAACAGATACGACAATGCAAAGCCCGTCGAAAGATGAATTAGGGAATATATTACCTAAAACAGCAACAAATATTTACTCGTTAATGTTACTTGGTATTGTAATTATTATTGGTGGTTTTCTATACTTACTCTATGCTAAGCGTAAAGAAAAAAGAAGTTAATAATTTTAATAAAAAAGCAATTTCAACGAAAAATAGTTGAAATTGCTTTTTTTATTAAAGCCAAAACCTTGTGTTATCCGATCTTTTTGTAAAGTTTAACTCATCTAATAATTCAAGTAGCGGAACAAGATTCTTTCGAGATAAATTTAAAGCCTCTCTTGCTGTTTGAAGAGTAAATGCTTTAGCGTTTGTGTATTCTTTTAATAATTCATAAGCCTTTTCGACAGCCTTGTTAGAAATGAGTCTATCTTCATCAAAAATATATGCTCGCTTTGTATGGAGTAAATAATAATAATATTCTTTTTGAATTGTAGGAGGAATATTATGGGGTTTAATCAAGTCTTCCCACTTAATTACTTCCATCCCTTGATTGATTAAAGCTTCTTCAATCGTTTCTAATCTTTTTTTCCATTCATTCGGTAAAGTTGGCGTGATATTGCTTAAAGAAATATATTGTTCTATGATTTTAATATGATCTTCGTGATTTAATCTATCTAAAGTAAATTCTAATAAAATCACAGGATAAGTGGTTTTTAAATCAGATAAAATTTCTGCTTTATTTATCCCTTGACGCATCGGGAACATCTCATGATAGTTTTTAATAAGAGCTAAAACAGCTTTGTTTATTTGTTCAATAATTGATTTAAGTGTGTAATGTTCCGTATCTATCTTTAATAAAGTGGTTTTTAAGTCTTCCCATTCAGTGTCAGAGATAGCCAGTTCTTTTAAAATTTCATTTTTAGTTAACACACTTTGTTCGGTAATTAATGAGATCAATCGGTCTTTAGGTGTCCCAGTTGCTTTGAGCTTAAGCTCTTTGATTGTTTGCGGTCCAAAAGGGTGTTTACTAGCAAGAGGATCAATGACCCATCCACCACCAATTGTTTCAGTAGGTGTTGGTCTTCTCACAATAAAATGATCGCCTCTTGCGACGACAATAGGCTGATTAACTTGAATTTGACATAAAACGATGCCTGTATCTGTTTGACTAATTTCATTTCGATCGTAAAAAATAATATTTCCCATCACTTCTTGTGTAGCAATGTGAAGCTTAATTGCTTGGCGCTGTTTAATGATGTGATTGATGGAGTCAAGGGATTGAAAAGCGATGTCAATTCGTTTTGTAACACTATAAAAATCATTCTCTACAAGCACGTCTCCACGTGAAATATCTTGATGTGATACACCACCTAAATTAAGTGCTGCCCTTTGTCCTTCAAAAGCTGTTTCAGCTTGTTCTTGATGCCTTTGTATCTGTCTCACTCTAACTGTCTCATCTGACGGTAAAAGCGTTAAATCTTGCTGAATCGAGACATTTCCATTGTAAATTGTCCCTCTTGCAATTGTTCCTTGTCCCTTAATTGTAAAAACATGATCAATCGGCAAACGAAAGGGCTGATTTGATTGTTTTTTTGGCATATTAACTAAGATTTCTTTCAAAGCGTTTTTTAATTCGGGGATTCCTTCTTGTGATAAACTATCAACTAAAAATAGTGGGGCATCTTTTAAGAAAGTATCTGATAATGTCTTTTTTATGTCATCTAAAATTATTTCAAGTAATTCTTCATCAGCTTGATTAATCTTTGTGATGACGACAATGCCTTTATTAATTCCTAATAATGATAAAATATCAAGATGTTCTTTTGTTTGTGGCATAATTCCTTCATCAGCTGCAATAACTAATGTTACAAGGTCAATACCAGCAACACCAGCAATCATTTGTCTAATAAAGTTTTCATGCCCCGGAACATCGATAATAGATACTTCAAGATCTTCTTCTTTGATAAACTGAGCAAAGCCTGGCTCAATTGAAATTCGTCTTATCTGTTCTTCTTTTAAAGAATCTGTACTAACACCTGTTAATGCTTTTGTAAGTGATGTTTTACCGTGATCAATATGTCCTGCCATACCAATTGTAAAATAACGACTCAATAAGCTCACCTCTTGCTATATAAGTTAATTTAGATATATAATGGATAAGAAAATATTACTTTAAAATACGGGGTCGGATGAGATACTGGTGTACTCCTTGGTCTTCAAAACCATTTGGGAGGCGCGTGCCGTCTTCGGTGGGTTCGATTCCCACACGATCCCGCCAATAAAACCTTATAATACACACACTTCTAACGATTACTCTCGAAAAGCTTCCACTAAAATGTTGATTTCTTGTTTATTAATCGTTCTAAAATCGAGTACAACGCGCTCATGCTTCACACGTGCAATAATAGGAATATCATGTTTACGTAAATTATTGATAATTTGAGTACTATTATCTGTGAGGTGATTTACTTGAACAACAAATGTATCAATTTCTACTTCAGGCATTGTTCCCCCACCAATTTTAGCGGTATCAGGTTTAATTTCAAAAGAATACGAACTGGTCAGAGAAGTTATTTTATTAATAAATTCTTTAGCTTTATCTAAAACAATATCACTGGAATCGATAATATCCCGTATGGTAGGAATTTCTTTTGTTTCTTGATTACGAAGATAAGATTTTAAAGTTGCTTCCATCCCTGCTAATGTAAATTTATCAACGCGTAAAACGCGAGCAAGTTGATGTTTTTTTAGTTTTTCAATATAAGCTTTTTTACCAATAATGATACCTGCTTGTGGTCCGCCCAGTAATTTATCCCCACTAAATGAAATCAAATCAATCCCTGCATTTACTTTTTCAATGACAGTAGGTTCACTACCGATGTTTGCATCCGTAAAATTAAATAAAGTCCCACTACCTAAATCTTCATAAATTGGGATACAATGTTTTTTAGATAAATTTAATAAATCTTCAGAGTTAACTTCCTCAGAAAAACCAAGAATTTTAAAGTTGCTTTTGTGTACTTTCATGAGTAAAGCTGTTTCTTCAGTAATCGCTTTTTCATAATCACCTAGATGTGTTTTATTTGTTGTTCCGACATCGACTAACTTTGCTAGACTTTCTTGCATAATTTCAGAAATGCGAAATGAACCACCGATTTCAATGAGTTCACCTCGGGAAACGATGACTTCTTGTTCAGCTGCGATGGCTTTTAGGACGAGATAAACGGCAGCTGCGTTGTTGTTAACAATCATCGCAGCTTCTGCACCAGTTAAGTACTTTAGATAATCTTCGACTAGGTCATGCCTTGATCCGCGTTTCCCTGTTGTTAAATCAAATTCGAGAGTTGAATAATTAATCGCTGTTTGTGAAATTTGCTCAATCGCTTGATCACTTAAGCGTGCTCTACCTAAATTTGTATGTAATATGACACCTGTCGCATTGACGACATGCCTTAAATTATTGTTTTCGAAATGATTTAAATTTTGATTAAGTTTATCAAAAATTAAATCGGTTAATGAATTTTTATTAAGCAGTTCAGTCTTAATATCATTATTTATTATCTTACTTCGTAACGCATTCATTTCTTCTTTAAGCCATTTTGTTAAAGCGTATTCAGAAAAGTGATGAGAAATAAGTAATTCTTTAAAGCGTTTATCTGTTTGTAATTGATGAATCGCTGGTAAATTCTTGAGATTTTTCATTATATACACCTCTAAAATAGTTTATTCGCTTTTTTTAGATAGACAATTTATACTTTTATTATGACATAGTTATATGATAATACAAAAGGGGGTATAAGAATGACAAATCAGCTCAAATTAACTACTTTATCTTCAAAAGCTGGATGAGGATGTAAAATCGGTCCAGAAGACCTAGCGCAAGTTTTGCGTTATTTACCAAAAGGAAATAAAGATGATAATTTACTGGTAGGAATGGAGAGTTCAGATGACGGTAGTGTCTATAAATTAACGGAAGAATTAGCGTTAATTCAGACGGTTGATTTTTTCACCCCGATTGTAGACGATCCATATATGTTCGGACAAATAGCGGCAGCAAACTCATTAAGTGATGTTTATGCAATGGGTGGCGTGCCCAAAACAGTTTTAAATATTGTTGCTTATCCAATGGAAGAACTTGGTCCAAAGGTTTTAGCAGAAATTTTAAAAGGTTCAAGTGATAAAGTAAAAGAAGCGGGTGCACTGGTTGTTGGTGGTCATTCAATCGATGATAAAGAACCAAAATTTGGATTGTCAGTAACAGGTCTTGTTCATCCAAATAAATATTATAAAAATATCGGTTCACGCCCAGGAGATGTGTTAGTTCTTACAAAACCAATAGGTATTGGGATTTTAACAACAGCATTAAAAAAAGATTTATTAACTAAAAAACAAATTAATGATACATCGCAAATGATGAGTATGCTTAATAAATCTGCAGCAGAAGTTTTAAGTGGCTTTGAACCAAGTGCTGTGACAGATATTACAGGTTTTGGTTTGTTAGGACATGCATACGAAATGGCTTCAGGCAGTAATGTAAGTTTTCAAATTGATTATAAAAAAATACCACTTTTATCAGGAACAAAGGCTTTAGCAGATAAACAAATCTTTCCAGCAGGCTCGCGAACTAATCACGCCTGGCTCAAAGATGTCGTTTCGTATAGTGAAACAATTTCTTCGGTTGAAGAATTGATTTTATGTGACTCAATAACATCAGGTGGTTTGTTTATTAGTATGAACAAAGATGAAGCAGAAAAATATGTTGAACAGTTAAAATCAAATCATTCAATAGAGTCTCATATTATTGGTAAGGTGATCAATAAATCAGCTAAAGCAATTTATGTTAATTAAAAATAAGTTTAATAAGTTGAAAAGTATTCAGATAACTTTATAATGATACGTATAGGGCTATAGGTAGTTGATCGAGGTTATAGAAGATTTATTTAGGAGCGTGACTTATTTGAAAGAAAAAGAAAATAAAACTTGTCGTACAGGCAGTTGAGGATCAAAAAAAATAAACACGTCAAAAAAGAGGTCTCTACCTCCAATATGACCAGCTGTTTATGTTTGGCTCCTGGTAGGAGTCATCTTTATTATTTCACGTTTTTTTTAAGAAAATAAGTTAATATCCAAGAAAGGTGGTGATGTTATTGCTTAAAGTATCAGATTTGGCTGTTGAAAAGATTAAAGAAGAATTAGAAGGAATCTCACCAGATGTTAAAGAGCCATTTATTCGCCTTTATATGAGTGTTGGGTGAGGTGGCCCTAGTTTACAATTGGCTCTGGATGAGTCAACGAACTCAGAAGATACAGTAACAGAAGTTGATAGTGTTAAATTTGTAATCCATTCAAGTCAATCATACTACTTTGATAATGTTCAATTAGATTATAAAGAAGGTATGTTTGGTGGCGGATACAGATTAGTTGATTTATAAAATTATTAAAAAGCTACGCACTAATTTGTGTGTAGCTTTTTAATTTTATTTTTCTAAAACTAACTTAATTTTATCAAGCGCCCAATTTAAGTTTTCTTTTTCAATAATCAATGGTGGCGCTAAACGAATCACATAATCATGCGTTTCTTTACAGAGTAAACCTAATTGCATCAGTTGTTGGCAATAGGGGCGGGCTAGTTCTGTTAGTTCAACTCCAATAAATAAACCCCTTCCACGAATTTCTTTAATTAAAGGACTGTTTATTTTTTCAAGTTCAGATTTAAAATAATGACCTAATGCTTCTGAACGTTCAGGTAATTTTTCATCAACAATTACATCGAGTGCAGCAATTGAAACAGCACAAGCGAGTGGATTTCCACCAAAAGTTGATCCGTGCGAACCAGGTTCAAATAATCCTAAAATCGATTTATCTGCGACTACACAAGAAATGGGAAAAACACCTCCACCAAGTGCCTTACCTAAAATAATGATATCAGGTTCAACTTCCTCCCAATCACATGCTAGAAATCTCCCACTGCGTCCAAGACCAGCTTGAATTTCATCAGCTATAAATAAAACATTTTCAGACTGACATAATTCATAAGCTTCTTTTAGAAAACCATCAGTAGGTAGATTGACACCAGCTTCACCTTGAATAGGTTCAATTAAGAATCCTGCTGTATTTTCATTGATTGCCTCTTTTAAAGCATTTAGATCACCAAAAGGAATGAGTTTGAATCCAGGTAAAATCGGTCCGTAAATTTTCTTACTTTCATTTTCAGACGAAAGTGAAACCGCTGTCATTGTTCTGCCGTGAAAATTATTAACACAAGCAATAATCTCAGCTCGATCATGTTGAACACCTTTAACTTCATAAGCCCATCGACGTGCAGCTTTAATTGCTGTTTCAACTGCCTCGACGCCGGTGTTCATCGGTAAGGCCATCTCTTTATTCGTTAATTTACAAATTTTTTCATACCATGGACCTAATTGATCGTTATGAAAAGCGCGTGATGTTAATGTCACGCGATCTGCTTGTTTTTTTAAAGCATTCACGATTTTAGGATGGCGATGTCCTTGATTAACTGATGAATATGCACTTAAAAAATCCATATACTTATTTCCTTCAGGATCTGTCATCCAAATCCCAGAAGCGTGAGAGATAACAACTGGTAAGGGTGCATAGTTTTTAGCACCATATTCGTCTGTTAATGAAATGATATCTTTACTACTTTTAGTCATGTTTAATCACTCCATTCAATTATGTTTTAGATGAATCAACAAAAATAAACTGTACTTAACGAACAATATTTATTTAACCATGATCGACAACAATAACTTTCGCATCTTCATTAAATGGATTGATTAATAAATGAGGGATGCCATCAGGAATAATAAAAGCGTCACCTTGACTCCATTTAGAAACTTCTTCATCGTGCTTAATTTCAATCTGTCCTGAAGCAATATAAAATGCGTGTCCATCGTAGCAGGTGTGGTCTGCTTCATATCCAGAAGGATAGGTGAGTACTCTAAGCCGTTGTTTACTGGTTTCTAACCAATTCGAAAAAGCACCTGAAGATAAAGAATCAGGACTTGGCGCTTGATTTTGCCTACTTGAAATAATTTTATCGATGTATTTTGACAAGCTATCTGCCTCCTTTAAATATATATTTAATTATATCATAGTAAAATATGAAAAATAGACAAAAACTTACAATGATTAATCATTGTAAGTTCCTTTTATTTATTAAACGTTTTTCAACATTTGATTTAATGCTTTAATTGATTCTTCTGTTGTTTTTTCATCTACTTTAATAATGTTTTTATATTCTTTTGTCTTGATCGAATCAAGTGACCAAAGTAAGTGAGGCAAATCAATTCGGTTCATGGTCATACATGGACATAGGTTAGGATTTAATGAAACAATTTCTTTATCAGGATATTGTTCAATCAATCTTTGGACAAGGTTCATTTCTGTTCCAATTGCCCATTTAGATCCACTTGGTGCTTGATCAATTACATTAATAATATAACTTGTTGATCCAGCATAATCGGCTTCTTTAACTGTCTCATAAGGACATTCTGGATGAACTAAAATATTAATGCCAGGAATATCGTTACGCATATCTGTAATGTTTTGTACTGTAAAGTTTTCATGTACAGAATAATGTCCTTTCCAAAGGATAACTTGCGCATCTTGAATATTACCATCATATTCAAATTCGTTTAAAATTGGATTCCAAACAGCCATTTTATCTAAAGGTATGCCTAAATCGTGTGAAACATTGCGTCCAAGATGCTGGTCTGGTAAGAATAAAATTCTTTCTTTTTGTTCAAATGCCCAAGTAATCATTTTTTCAGCATTAGAAGATGTTACTGTCGCACCTCCATTTTTACCTACAAAAGCTTTGATTGCTGCAGTAGAATTAACGTAAGTAAGCGGAATAACTGTATCACCGAAGGTTTCTTGTAACACGTCCCAACAAATTTCAGTTTGTTGAATATCTGCCATGTCAGCTAAAGAACAACCAGCTCGAAGATCAGGTAATAAAACTGTTTGATCTTTGGAAGTTAACATATCAGCTGTTTCAGCCATAAAATGTACGCCACAAAAAACAATAAATTCAGCAGCTTTATTAGCTTCGCATTCCTGGGCAAGTTGTAAAGAATCACCCGTTGTATCAGCAAATTCAACAACTTCGTTTTTTTGATAATGGTGGGCTGGAATAAATAACTTCTCTCCCATATCTTTTTTTATTTTAATAATACGTTCTCGCATTTCTTCATGAGTTAGTTGTTTGTATGAATCAGGCATTGTTTGAGTATGATCAACTCTAAGTAAATCTAAAATATTTACCATCTTTAAAATCCCTCCTAAATAGTTAGACTAATATCTAGTGAATGTACTGAGTGAGTTAAAAATCCTAGTGAAATATAATCAACAGTACAATTTTTATATTGCTTAAGATTATTTAAATGAATTCCACCTGAAGCTTCTGTTGTGATATGAGCAGGTACAAGTTGACTAAGTTGGTTAATTGCTTGAGGCGTTTGGTTATCAAACATAATGATATTGACATTAGCTTTAACTGCCTCTTTAACTTGTTCTTTGGACTCTGTTTCAACTTCAATGGGAACCATGTGGCCAAGATTATTTTTAATTTCATTAACTGCTTTAGTTATTGATCCAGCAAAAGCGATATGGTTATCTTTAATCATAACGCCATCATATAAACCGTGACGATGATTAAATCCACCTCCACTTGTGACAGCATATTTTTCAAATAATCTAAAACCAGGTGTCGTTTTACGAGTATCGCAAATGCGAATGGAAGAATTATCTAATGTTTTAATAGCGTTATAGGTTGCACTAGCAATGCCACTCATTCTTTGAATTAGATTAAGCATGACACGTTCACCAGTTAAAATAACTCGAACAGGTCCTGAGATGGTTGCTAAAATATCACCGTGTTTAATCAAGTCACGGTCATTTTTGTGTAAAGTAACTTGAATATCATCTGACAATAATTGATAAACATAAGTAATTAATTTAGCTCCAGAAAAAACACCAGATTCTTTAGCAATCACTTTGGCTGTTCCAACATGTTGATTAGAAAAAATAATATCACTTGTTAAATCTGTATGTCCTATATCTTCAGACAAAAAAGTGAGTAGTTGTTCTTTTACTTGGAAATAATCCATTGTTAACTCCTTTCTTTTCATGTGAATGTTTTCACATGAAAATTATTGATAAATGATGTAATTACCTATATGATTACATATAAGTTTACAGATGACAAGACATATGACAAAAAATAAAAAAGGTGATAATAATGATGTATCTCGACCATGCTGCAACAACTAAAATTGATCCAAAAGTATTAGAAGGTTTAACAGAAGCAAATAATCGTTTTTTTGCTAATGCGAGTAGTCTTCACGATTTAGGCAATGAAGCCAATCAAGCTTTAAAGCAGGCGCGTACAACACTTGCTGGAACATTAGGGGTAGATGCTGAAGAGATTGTATTTACAAGTGGTGGAACAGAAGCAAATCAATTGGCAATCTTAACATTATTAGAAAGCTTGACTCACGGAGATAAACATTTAATCACAACACGAATTGAACATTCATCAATTTATAATTTATTTAAAAAACTTGAAACAAAAGGTTATCAAGTAACTTATCTTGATGTGGATGAAACAGGACTTATTTCACTTGAGCGTTTAAAAGGCAGTATTACCAATGAAACTACTCTTGTAGCGATACAACATACTAATTCTGAGATTGGTGTCATTCAAAATATAAAAGATATTGGAAAGTTCTTAAGTTCTAAAGGGATTAACTTTCACAGTGATTTGATCCAATCGTATGGTAAAATACCATTAGATCTTAAAGAAATGAATTTAACAAGTGCTGCCGTATCAAGTCATAAAATATATGGGCCGAAAGGAATAGGCTTAACTTATTTTTCTAAAGAAATGAGTTATCAACCTTATTACCCACAAACAACACATGAGTTTGGTTTTAGGCCGGGTACGGTCGATGTTCCTAGTGCTCTTGCCTTTGCTTATGCAGGTCAAGAAGCAATTAAGCAA
>Ga0079226_10000774_pt1 | contig 23371 bp, 22 predicted proteins | sample Poulit2014_FD_76345 | JGI IMG/M metagenome (GOLD analysis project Ga0079226, IMG submission 76345) | Agricultural soil microbial communities from Georgia to study Nitrogen management - Poultry litter 2014 | ecosystem: Environmental > Terrestrial > Soil > Agricultural land | place: USA: Georgia...
CCGACGTGTGAATCTCCCATTTCACCTTCAATTTCCGCTTTCGGAACCAGTGCAGCTACCGAATCCACTACAATAATATCGACCGCTCCACTGCGCACCAACGCTTCTGCTATTTCCAGTGCCTGTTCACCAGTATCTGGCTGTGATAAAAGCAGTTCTTCAATATCGACACCAAGAGCCCGTGCATATGTCGGATCAAGCGCATGCTCTGCGTCAATAAACGCAGCTTGTCCACCTTGCTGCTGAGCTTCAGCAATCGCGTGCAGGGCAACCGTTGTTTTACCTGATGATTCCGGCCCGTATATTTCGACTACACGTCCTCTTGGATAGCCGCCGATTCCGAGAGCAACGTCCAAAGCGAGCGAACCACTTGGAATCGTTGCAACCTTTTGTCCTTCCTGCTCACCGAGTTTCATGATCGAACCTTTGCCAAACTGTTTTTCAATCTGCTTTAACGCCATATCTAAAGCCTGTTTTTTATCTCCCAACGAGCTTACCTCCTTATAAATGAGCTAGTTTCATCATACTCTTTTTTTAACCATTTGCCAAGAATAAAACGAATAGACGTTCCCGTTTTTTGATGGCAGTTATTTTGCTATAAATGAATTTTAATAGATTACGAGCCGAAAAAATTGAATTTTTACGAAAAAATCGATTCAATAAATTCATTTTAACAAATTGAATAAAAGTTCATAGCCTTTCATAACCGCTCGGCTTCGGATTGATTGCCGATCACCCTGAAAATGATACTTTTTGACCAGCTGTTTTCCCGATTGATCGTGCAAGCCAATATATACAGTACCTGCTTCATGTCCCTCAATACTGTCAGGTCCTGCCACACCGGTAAAACCGATGCCTATATCAGCATCCAAGCGTGTACAGGCATTTTCTGCCATAGCCTTGACACATGCCTCGCTGACAGTGCCATATTGCCGTATGAGACCTTCATGGACACCCAGCACGTTCTCCTTCACTTTCGTATCATAGCAGACAATTCCACCAAGGCACACGTCGGACGCGCCGGGTATTGAAATCAGTTTATCCGTGAACATGCCCCCCGTTAAACTTTCAGCTGCCCCAACTGACTTACCTGCCTGTTTAAGCAACATAAAAACCATTTCTTCCAGCGTTTGGTCATCAGTCCCATAATAATGGCGACCAACCCGGTTAAGGATTTCCTGTTTTGTCTGTTCAATCAGTTCAGCAGCATCGTCATCAGTCGCAGCATTAGCTGTCAGCCTAATAGCTACACCTTCATTCTGGGCCAAAGGAGCGATTGTCGGGTTCGTTTGCTGCTGTATCAAATCACTCAGCTCGTGTTCAAGACGTGATTCACCAATTCCAGTGAAACGGAGCATGGTTGATCTGATTACGTTCCCTCCCCCTGTCAGCTGATGCAGATGCGGCAGCACACGATCGGTCATCATTTGCTTCATCTCTCTCGGCACACCTGGTAAAAAAATCCACGTTGTACCCTCATAGGACAGCATCATTCCCGCTGCCATCCCAGTGTTGTTTTCGATCACATCAGCCTCGGCAAAAACACGTGCCTGCTTTCTGTTGTTTAGTGTCATATTTGATTTCTGTTTACGGAAATATGCTTCAATTTTCTTCATGGTTGGTTCATGTTCCACCATTTCCATACCGGTTATTTGCTGAAAAGCCTCCCGGGTCAGATCATCTTCTGTCGGACCCAGCCCACCGGTAACAATAATAATATCAGCCCGATTACCCGAAATCCGGAACTGCTTTTCAACCCGGCTGAGATTATCACCGACAACAGCATGGTGGTGCACATTTATTCCAATCGAAGCCAGCTTTTCAGAAATCCATTGGGCATTCGTATTGGCAATTTGCCCGAGCAATAACTCTGTACCGACTGCAACAATTTCAGCATTTACGTTTTTCACTTTGAATCCCTCATGACATGCCAGTTTTTTACAAAATAATCATAGCCTGACGCAACGGTAAAGAATAATGATATATACAGCATAATTGTGCCGAACGGGATTCCGATATAAGAAAATGGAAAATTATGTAACAACAATATGGCAATGGCTATCATTTGAGTTGCTGTTTTTAATTTTCCCATATTTCCTGCCGCGAGCACAATTCCCTCACCAGCTGCCACAAGACGCAACCCGGTTACGGCAAATTCCCTGCTGATGATAATGACCGCAATCCATCCCGGAGCCAATCCCAGTTCTACAAGTAAAATCAGCGCCGCAGCCACGAGCAGCTTATCGGCAAGGGGATCCAAAAATTTTCCCAGATTCGTAATTAAATTATGTTTCCTTGCATAATGCCCATCAACCCAATCGGTTGCTGCTGCAATGATAAACAATAAAGCGGCTGCAAAGTGCGAAACAGGCAATACCGCTTCACCAATACTCCATTCACCCCAATTGAATGGAACAGACAGCAATATCATAAAAATTGGAATTAAAAGAATCCGCGAAAGCGTCATCCTGTTTGGTATATTCACGCCATTTCCCTCCTGCATGTAAAACCCTTCCCCATATTGTAAGGAAGGGTTTTACAAATTTACTGCTATTTGATTTTAACTATTCCCCTGAACGATTGATGTTAACCCAAATTTTTTGAAAGACTTCTTCATCAGGATCAACCGGATATTCCAATGCTGCGCCATCAATCGTTATGTCTAAAGCCGGTGCACTACCGATACTGAACCATACACGATCCGAACTGGATAAATCCACTTCTACCGGTGAGTTGTCGGCATTCACCATCCCTGAAAATAAAGATTCCCCGGCATCATTTTGCACATCAAGCCACGAATCTCCTGTTACCTCAATGGTTGCAGTTACATCGTCACGCGCATTTTCCAATGTAAGTGTCGATTCGGGCGGACTTCCTGTGCCTTTTTCTTCCACAACGAATTCAGGCTGAGAATCTTCCTGCTGAGATTCCGTACTTTCATCTCCGTCATTTTCGGAGCCGGAATCATTTTCTGAATCATCTTTGGCCTCGGACGCATTATCGTTTGTCTGGCTATCCCCCTGATCATTTTCATCATTATTATAGGTTACCTCGTTTTCCTCCTGTGGTTCGACAGGGTCCGCCGAATTTTCTTCAGACATCGAACCCTGTAAAAAAAGCCAGATAACAAAAATAATGCCTATCACCAGCAGCACGACTATGACAGTTGGTATAAACGAAAATACATTTGTGTTTCTGGTTGGGTTATTATCTTTGCGTGACCGGCGGATATGCGAATATTGTGCCGTACTTTCCTCTTCAGGTTGAGGAACTTCCGCTTTATATTCCTCAAGCAGTTCATTGGGATCAAGTCCGACAGCTGCAGCATATTCTTTAATAAAAGCACGCGCATAAAACGTTCCCGGTAATATTTTGAAATTTCCCTGTTCAATTGCCTCAAGATACCGCTTTTGTATTTTCGTTGTCTCCTGTAAACTTTCCAGCGATAAATTTTTCTCTTCTCTCGCTTCTTTCAGTCTTTCTCCGATTTCCATGCATAACACCGTCCATGTTAAAAATTAAACATTGAAAAACCGTCTTCCTGACTAAAATTGTTGTTTAACGGCTCATATGTAATTTCCTCATCTTCATCGCTGCGAAGTTCAATGATATAATCAAAATCATCCAGTTTATATGCCGTTGCCTGGACGAACATATCCGGGTGTTCAACAACTTTGATGGCAGGCAGCTGCATAATTTCCCTAATCAGCTGCCAATGTTGTTCATTGGCTCGGCGTGTTGAAACAATTCCATCAATAATATATAAATTATCATGATTATATTCATCTTTAATAAGCTCATTCCGGATCGTCTGTTTAAGCAATGTACTAGAAACGAACAACCATCGCTTATTGGCAGAAACGCTTGCTGCTACAACCGATTCTGTTTTACCGACACGCGGCATCCCACGAATCCCGATTAATTTATGCCCTTCTTTTTTAAACAGCTCGGCCATAAAGTCAACTAAAATCCCCAAATCATCTCTGACAAAGCGGAATGTTTTTCGGTTATCGGCATCGCTTTGGATATACCGCCCATGTCTTACTGCAAGCTTATCACGCAATTTCGGTTTGCGGATTTTTTTGATTTCGATTGTATCCATTGTTTGCATAATGGATTTAAGTCTTGTTATCTCTTCTTCCCTGGATAGCAGCAGCATCCCGCGTCTTGCAGCAGCAACACCATTGATCGATATGATGTTAATGGAAAGCATCCCCAAGAGGGAGGAAATGTCGCCTAATAAACCAGGTCGATTATATTGTAACTCATATTCAAGGTACCATTCTGTTTTTTCCATAGCAAACCCCTTTAACAGGCATACTGATTTAAAATCGTTATATTCGTTCAAAAAGGAGAATAACAACAAAGAAATTCGACGTGTCATTATTACCGGACTTTTTAACATCCTCTATTACTATAATAAAGTATTTTATGAATGAAGAAAAGAAGATTATGGCGATAACCCGGAAAAAAATAAAGAAGCTGCATCTTTTGCAACTTCTTTATTTTGTGAATTATGCATTTCCCTGGTTTTCATTTTGTACAAGCTTAACCATCGCACTGGCAATTGCTTGTCTTTCGTCCTCGGATGCAGCAGTCCAAATTTCCTGCAAAACAGCTTCTTCACTGTTTTTGGCATCCGTATTGGCTGCCAGATAGTCGCCAACCTCGTAGGCCATATTCGATATCGTTTGCTGTCCCATCCCTTGAGATTGAGCCTGCTGCAGTCTGTCGGCCAAAAAAGCTTTCCATGTGTCAAAATTATCAAGAACGGACATAACAATCTGCCTCCTTCTATATTTTACATGGATAGTATTTGTTTTATTGTCTTGTTTATACATCGCTTTTTAGGACTTCCAGCCGCCGCTTACGTGGATAATTTCCCCATGGATGTAGTCAGACTGTCCATTCATGAGAAAACTGACGGTATTGGCGACATCTTCTGCAGTTCCGGGCCGGTTCGCCGGGATGGCATCGATGATAGTTGCTTTTTCTTCAGCCTGCAAATGCTGATTCATTTTGGTATCGATAAAGCCGGGACTGACTGCATTCACGGCTATACCGGAAGGCGCAGCTTCTTTCGCCAGGGCTTTCACGAAACTGTTCTGTGCACCTTTAACGGATGAATAAATCACTTCATTGCCGGCACCTGCTTCTCCCCATACCGACGTAATAAAAACAATTCGCCCTTGTTTCTCCCGTATCATTGCAGGAATTAAATGCTTGGTAATCATCCAAGGCGCTTTCACATGCAATGTCAGCATGAAATCCATTACCTGTTCATCCGTATCCTGAAATAATCCGAAATGTGCTTTGCCACCTGCAAAAACAATGCCATCGACCGGAAAAACGAGCTCATTTAAAAGACGATTGATACCCGTCTCTTCACTTAGATCAGCTTGTATTTCCATCAAAATGGATTCGTTGTTCAATCGCAACCGGTTGGTTTCCATTGCCTGTTTATTCTGATTATAATGCAGCATCAACTGCCATCCATCCCTGGCAAGTCTTTTGGCGATGGAAGTGCCAATATCGCCGCTTGCACCGATAATCAATACATTTTTCCCCATCAAATTCCCCTATTCATTTACTATTTTGCAAACCGCTATACGCTCATCACTAGCCCAGTCCCTTACAAATGTATTAAAGTCTTCCAGCGTCAATGACTGAATGAAAGGAATAATGTTGAACAAATCAACACCTACTGTATCGTAATGAATATATTGATTGGCCATAAACTCCAATGAATTCATCGCCCTCAGTAATTGCCCGATTTTCTTTTTCTTCATCCGGTCAACTTCCTCGGGCGTGAATACAGTGCGCCTGGCGGATTGGAGCTGCTCACGGACGTTATCCGCAAAACGATCCGGTTCATTGGTGTTGCCGCCAATGAACGTATAGCCAAAATTTTTCTCGAGCGTTGTTTCAAAATAAAAACTGGCATCAATCAGCTGCTGATCATAAAGCTGCTGATAAAATGGACCGCCTTTTGAGTAATGATAATCGACAACCATACTTTGAAGCAAATCTTTCTTTAAAAAGTCGTCACCACTCAATTCCGCAGCTGACTCTTTGATGCCAACGGTACATTTCGGTATAGATACAGGCATTGTCATTTTATTCTCTTTTTTGGCTGCCGCAACGGATTCACGAGGGTATTCCCGCTTGATATCATTCAACTTGGCAAAGTCCTTGGAGGCCTGATTACGCTTGATCAAATCCATCATCTGCCACGGGTCAAAATTGCCGGCAATGAACAACGACATATTTTCTGGATGATAAAATGTGTTGTAGCATGTATATAAGTCATCCTTCGTAATCGATTGAATGGAATCAACCGTACCCGCAATATCAATTTTAACCGGGTGCTGATGGAAAAGGGCCCTCAATGTCCCCATAAATGATTGCCAGTCAGGCTGATCATTATACATTTCAATTTCCTGCGCAATAATGCCTTTTTCTTTTTCGACCGAGTCATCCGAGAAGTATGGATCCTGAACAAAATTAAGCAGTGTTGTGACATTTTTTTCAACTTGATTGGTAGCTGCGAATAAATAGGCTGTTTTGGTGAAAGAAGTGTACGCATTTGCTGATGCTCCTTGCTTGCCGAAATCAGCAAACACATCGCGGTCTTCTTTTTCAAACATTTTATGCTCCAAAAAATGCGCAACACCTTCCGGAACAGTAACCTGTTTTGTTCCATTAATGGGCACAAATGTCTGGTCAATCGATCCGAAATCAGTGGAAAATATGCCATACGTTTTGGCCATTTCGGGTTTAGGCAGCAGAAAAACCGTCAACCCATTTTCCAATATTTCTTTATAGACGGTTTCTTCAATATGGTTATATGCCTGCTTATTCATCCGTATCACCCTCTTGATTGGTCAATAAGTAAACCGTATCCAAATGCAATTTATTGGCGACTTTTATAACCTCTTCTTTACTGACGTTTTTGATACCCTCAATTAATGTATCCGGGGACAGGTCCGTTTCACCGACAACCTGTTGATAAAGCAGTTCGACCATCCCTTTCGAATGATCCATGGTTTCAAGCAACTGATTAACAATTAGTTCTTTTGTATCGACCATTTCTTCTTCGGTAAAATCACCGTTTCGCATCGCTTCCATCTGCAGTTCAATGATTTCTCGAGCCTCGTGGTAATCATTTGGTGCGATGCCGCTGAAAACAAACAGTAATCCTTTATGGCTTTCAAACCGTGACGCTGCATAATAAGCAAGACTGTTTTTTTCCCGTACATTGATGAACAATTTGGAACTTGGGAATCCACCAAACAATCCATTAAACACATGTAAGGCAAAATAATCGTCATCGCGGAAAGTTATGTGGGTTCGGTAGCCAAAGTGCAATTTTGCCTGTTGGACAGGCTGTTTTTCAATGACGACATTCGGCTGATTGCGATATGTTTGTGTTTCGGGGGCAGCTTGCATCAGCCCGGGACGGCCATCGCTCTGAAATGCTGAAAATAGCTTGGCTTTCATGTCTTTGGAAGTAATATCCCCTGATACATAAATATCCAGCTGATCTTCCTGTAACATTGACTTATAATACATATACAAGCTTTCTGCCGTAATCAATTCCAGATCTTCTTCATAACCATGTACATGCAAATTATATCGTTCATCATGACACATCTCGTCAATAAGCCGCATATTAGCAAATTGCATTTTGTCGTCTGTAATGGCATTTATTTTTTGTTTAAGTGTGTCCTTTTCCCTTGCTACAACAGCCGGGGGAAAACTACCATTTGTATGATTTGGATCGTAAATAATCTCCTTAAATAACTCAATAGCTTCATCCATGATGGAAGATTCATCTGAAATAAATTTTTGATTGGCCGTTTCAAGGCGGATGGTCATTATATGATAATTGCCTTTTTTGGCACCGTTCAGTGATAAGACAGCACCGTATAAACTGTCCAACTTCCTTTGCAGTGTACTTCGATCCGGATAGGTCCGGGTTCCCTGCTGCAGGACATATGGCAGCAAAGCACGCTGCGTTATCGTATCTCGTTTCAGTGGTGCTTTAAATTTAGCTGTGATTGATATCGTTTTGAACTTTTCGGTTGGCACAAAATGAAAATTGATGCCATTTTCATTCACTGTCTCTTCATAGGTCCCATTCATTAAGAAGCCTCCTTTATGTATATGGTTGCATCTGTAAGTTCTTAGTGTGGCTTGTATTCCTTATATTATAGCAAAAAACCTGAGCTGCATAATGTAGCAACTCAGGCTGGTTGTTGCACAAGATTACCTTGTTCCTTTGATATAAGGCTCACCGTTGGCTTTTGGCGCTTCCGCACGGCCGATGAATCCGGCCAGTGCCAAAATCGTTAAAACATACGGCGCAATGAGCAGGAATACTTGAGGTACATCTTCAAGTACCGGCACACCGCCGCTGATAACACTTAGGCTTTGGGCAAAACCAAAGAACAAAGCAGCTCCCATCGCACCCAGCGGATGCCATTTACCAAAAATGACCGCTGCCAGGGACATAAAGCCTTGACCGACGATAGTCGCATGCGAGAAGTTCAAGGCGATTGTCAATGCAAAGACAGAACCGCCTAAACCCCCAAGAGCACCCGAGAGAATAACAGCAATGTAACGCGTTTTATAAACATTTATGCCATTCGTATCCGCCGCCATCGGATGTTCTCCGACTGAACGGAGGCGCAGGCCAAAGGGGGTTTTATAAAGGACGTACCACGCAGCAAACGCTAAAATGATTGCCAAATATGATGTCCAATAGATACCTTGGAAAAATATTGGTCCAATTACCGGTATATCAGCAAGAAATGGTATATCCTGGGTGAAAAACTGGTGTGACACCATATCCGTCTGACCCCTGCCATACCACTGTTTTGTCAGGAACACGCCCAGACCTAAGGCGAGGAAATTGATGGCTACACCAATCACAACCTGATCTGCACGGAATGAAACAGCAGCAACAGCATGAATAACAGAGAAAATTGCGGAGATAACCATGGCAACTAATATGGATACCCATGGCGCCCACACGCCGAGGGCATCGCCAAATGTCAGGTTAAATACGATTCCCACAAATGCCCCCATCACCATTAAGCCTTCCAGTCCGATGTTGACAACGCCGGATCGCTCACTGAATACTCCGCCTAGTGCTGTAAAAATTAAAGGGGCCGAAAAGAATAATGCCGGTGGAATAATCGATTGCAATAGATCAACAAATCCCATTTATTGCTCCTCCTTTTTAAAGCGAAGTATAACCCAGCGAATAATATAACTGGACGCAACAAAGAAAATAATAAGTGCGATGATAATATCAACTAACTCAGTAGGTACCCCTGCTTCAGTCGGCATATTTAATGCGCCTACTTTCAGTGTACCGAACAAAAAGGCAGCCAACACAACCCCTAATGCATTGTTGGCACCCAGCAAAGCAACGGCAATTCCATCAAAACCGAGATTGTTAAATCCTGATTGCACAGACATATAGCCGAAGGTTCCCAATCCTTCCATTGAGCCAGCCAGTCCGGCAAAAGCCCCAGCGATGACCATGGATAAGATAATATTGCGCTTAACGCTCATACCAGCGTATTTAGAAGCGTGCTGATTATAACCGACTGATTTAAGCTCATACCCGATCGTTGTCCGCTCAATCAGAAACCACATAATGACGGCTGCAAACAGCGCAATGAATATGCCATAATGCATACGGGAAAAATAAGTCAGGTTTTGAAACCACTCTGATGACAATGATGCTGTTGCAGCAATATCAGGTGTTTTATCTTCATTATCTGAAAGAACATTTCGGACGATGGCGTTGGCAGCATATAATGCCGTATAGTTTAACATGATCGTTATAATAACTTCATGAACGCCTCTGGTTGCCTTTAAAAGACCAGGGATGAATCCCCATAACGCTCCGGCTGCGGCTGCAGCAATTATTGCTAAAGGCAAATGAATAAACATCGGCGCTTCAATGGACGTTCCGACCCATACCGCCGCAAGCCAGCCAACAATAACCTGACCTTCTGCACCAATATTGAAAAGACCGGTTCTGAAGGCAAACGCTACCGCTAAACCAGTCAATATGTAAGGGGTCACTTGCCGCATTGTCTCGCCAAAGTAGTATAAATCACCAAATGCACCATTCCATAATGCGATATATCCTGTTATGGGATTATATCCGAAACCAAGCATGATAAGTGCCCCGGCAAACAATCCAATAAAAACCGAAATAAGTGGAACAAGAATATTAAAAAGTTTACTGGAATTCATTATTTTCCACCTGCCTTTTCCTTCTTGCTTCCCGCCATTAATAGACCAAGTTCATTTTCATCTGTTTCTTCAGGTTTGACCTCTGCAACGTTCTTTCCATCAAACATAACAGCAATCCGATCACTTAAATCCATTATTTCGTCTAATTCAAATGAAATTAATAAAACGGCTCTTCCCTTGTCCCGTTCCTCAATTAAACGTTGATGAATGAATTCAATTGCACCAACATCCAATCCTCTTGTCGGCTGTGCTGCAATCAGAAGATCAGGTGACCGGTCAATTTCCCGCCCGATAATGGCTTTCTGCTGGTTACCACCTGATAAGGCACGCGCCTTTGTATAGGCACTCGGCGTTCTGACATCGTATTCATCGATTAATGCATTGGCTTTTTTATAAATCTCCTTATTGTTCAATGTCGTATATTTCGAATATGGTTTCTTGTAATATGTTTGCAGAACCATATTTTCACCAATCGTATAATCGAGTACCAACCCATATTTATGACGATCCTGCGGTATATGACCTATCCCGCTTTCAGTTACTTTTCTGGGCGATAAATTCGTAATATCTTTATCTCTTAATAAAATTTTTCCGGATTCGGATTTTCGAAGGCCGGTGATCGCCTCGACCAATTCGGATTGTCCGTTTCCGTCAACACCGGCTATCCCAACAATTTCGCCAGCCCGCACGTCCAAATCCATTCCCTTTACCATATCAACTTTTCGGGCATCTTTTACTCTCAAATTCTGGATATTTAGCACCGTTTCCTTTGGTTCAGCTAACTTTTTGTCTATCTCAAAACTGATATCTCTGCCGACCATGAGAGAAGCAAGCTCTGTAACAGACGTGTCAGCTACATTAACGGTATCGATGCCTTTCCCTTTTCGGATGACCGTACACCGTTCACTTATTTCCATAATTTCTTTCAATTTATGCGTAATCAGGATGATAGATTTACCCTCAGCAGTGAGTGCGTTCATAATCTGCATCAGCTCGGTTATTTCCTGTGGTGTTAAAACAGCAGTCGGCTCATCAAAAATTAATACCTCCGCACCGCGATAAAGTGTCTTTAAGATCTCAACACGCTGCTGCATACCGACCGATATATCACGTATTTTTGCTTTAGGGTCAACCCTCAGACCATATCTATCAGATAGCTCTTGGACTTCCTGTTCCGCTTTTCGCAAATTGATTTTGCCAAACTTTGTCGGTTCATTTCCAAGGATGATATTCTGTGTAACTGTAAATGGCTCCACAAGCATAAAGTGCTGGTGAACCATTCCGATTCCCAAATCGTTGGCAACATTTGGATCGGTGATATTCACTTGTTTGCCGTTTACGCGAATTTCGCCTTTTTCAGGCTGATATAAACCGAACAGCACATTCATTAACGTTGATTTGCCGGCGCCGTTCTCACCCAATAATGCATGGATTTCGCCTTTTTTCAATTGAAGGGTTATATTATCATTAGCAACCACACCGGGAAATTCCTTGCGTATGTTTAACATTTCTATAACGTATTCCACGTATGATCACTCCTTTGAATCAAACTGATGATTAAGATCAGTATGTAAAGTGAAACTTCATTCAGTGGGGCGCTCTAAACCCACGGAGTTAGTTGAAGCGAATCGGATCCTTTACAGACAGCTGTTCCACCTGTTGCAATATTAGATATCTCCATTCATCCTGTTGAAGGGAGCTTTACTGTCAGTTAAGTCGGGAATCAATCTTAAAAATTGCCAAATGAAAAGGAGCAGGAAACAGACACTACTTTTAAAGGAGCCGACAGGGTCTTACTTTGTAACAAATTTAGTCGGCCTTTATCATATACTTTCTTATCTCATGAAGAAGGAAAGGCTGGCCTATACCAGCCTTTCCATCAGACTTATTATAATGAATCCAAATATTCATCCAGCTCGTCATGTGTTTGTGGTACTTCTATTTCGCCATCAATGATCTGCTGTTTATAATCATCTACGGCTTGTGCGATGTCATCGGTATATGCCTCTTCGTGCGTATCCGCAAGCCCGACGCCTTCATCTTCCACACCAAATTCGAGGACTTCACCGCCAGGGAATTCATCATTCATCGCCATATTGCTTACCTCTTGAACAGAATTACCCACACGTTTAATCATGGACGTCAATGTCACATTATGATCGCCAATTTGTCCTTCTTCATACTGGTCACGGTCTACACCGATTACCCAAATCTCACGCTCTGGATCATTGTTTTTGATATCTTTTGCCTGTGCAAATACCCCGTTACCAGTTGCACCTGATGAATGGTAAATGACATCAACATCACTCTTATACATATTACTTGCAATCAGTTTCCCGTCGTCCGGAGCATCAAACGCGCCCGCATATTGGACATCTATTTCAATATCAGGATTGACTGTTTTGACGCCTGCTCTGAATCCGGATTCAAATTTGTTAATCAGATCGGAATCTGTACCGCCTACAAAACCAACTTTGTCTGTTTTTGTTTTATGGGCAGCAGCAACACCAGCCAGGAATGAACCTTCATGGTCAGCAAATGTTATGCTTGCGATATTATCGCCTTCAACGACAGAGTCAACAATGGCAAAATTTGTATCAGGGTATTGGCCGGAAACTTCGCTAATTGCATCTTCCAATTTATAGCCGATACCAAAAATCATATTATAATCTTCACGTACGAGACGATTTAAGTTTGGTGCATAATCTGAGTCATCATTTGATTGAGCATAATCAAATCCTTCACCTTGTTCAAGACCATGCTCTTCACCCCATGCATTCAAACCTTCCCATGCGGACTGGTTAAACGATTTGTCATCAACACCACCAACGTCTGTTACCATTGCGGCTGAAAAATCAGAGGTTTCCTCACTGGATCCATTACCTTCATTGTCTGAACCGTTATCAGAACCCGTATTTCCATCTTCCGAATCTCCACCGCCTCCACAAGCCGCCAATAGCATGCCAAAACTCAGCAGTAAAGCAAATAACAAAATAAACTTACGATTATTCACACTAATACCCCCAGTTTTAAAATGATGATAGACAAAATGAGCATATCCAACTATTAAACTTGTTATTTACCGCCATCACCTCCTAAATGAAATATATGAAATCCCTTACATACGCTTCCTTAAGACATGAAAACTGAATACATCTGAACGGAAGTAGTTTGCAGAATACAAGACCGGCTCATCTTCATCAGTATAGTGCATTTGCTTCAACAATAATAACGATTGATCAGGATCACATTTTAAAATGTCATAGATTCGATCATGATAACCGACGGGCTCTATGTAAGTGACTGCATATGCTATTTGTTTACCTGAAAATCCTTCCATTAATTTAAATAAGGAGTCGGCTTTATGCACACGATCCAATGGGATTAATCCTTCCGGCAGTTTATCGATGCAAAATACGACAGGTTCGTTATCCGCAGTCCGCACACGTTCGATTTTCACTAACGTACTGATTTCTTTTGGCGCAAATTTTGACTGCTCATCTTCTGTTGCTTCCAGGACTTCAGTTGACAAAAATTGTGAACCCGGAACTTTTCCTGATTGTTCAATCATATATGTAACACTGTTCAGCTGCTCAATCCCTGACGAAAAAATAGGTTTGGGATTGACAAATGTCCCAACACCATGCCGGCGCGTTACGATATTTTCCTCTTCCAGAATTCTTAATGCTTCTCTTAGTGTCGCGCGGGAGACTCCCAATTCCTTGGAAAGCTGAAATTCGGACGGCAGTTTTTGTTTTGTTTTGTATTTACCGCTTTCAATATCACGTTTAATTTGATCGATAACTCGCAAATATAAGTGACGCGAATCAATTCTCAGCACTTGATGCCCCCCCCCTTTATTTAAAATTCAGAAAGCATTTAATTTCTGGTGACGTTCTCATTACTCAAATGACAACTCGACCATTTTTTTGAATCTGTTTTCCAGCATCCGACGTCTAAAAAGATGAGAACAGCCTCGCGTTTTTCTCATTTTTGTTTTGTACAGTATGTAACACCATAACAGAGATCTGACATCTGACGTATGACTATTTTTTAGTTCGACATCAATATAACACGTTCTACAAAATAAATAAATAGATTTAGGCAATGTTTCTCAAATTTTTTACAAATAGTCATCGTACCAGGATCTATTACTCATTGAAAACGGACAGCCCTGTGACAGGCAGGACTTGTCCGTTTCATAAGCTGGTTATGAGGTTTTTTCTTCATTTGATTGTGATACGAGGACTGCCCGGGGTTTACTGCCCTCATACGGACCGACAATGCCTCGATCTTCCATGGCATCGATCAAACGCGCTGCCCTTGTGTAGCCGATCCGGAAGCGCCGTTGCAGCATGGAAACACTGGCACTTTGCATTTCAGTTATCAGCTGCACAGCATCATCATATAACTCATCATCCACTTCCGACGTCACCTCACTTGTTTCTTCAGGAATCATTTCTTCCTGATAGGAAGCTTTTTGCTGACCAATGCAATGGTCCACAATTCGCTCCACTTCTTCATCGGATAAAAACGCACCCTGTACCCTGACAGGCTTGGAAGAGCCAACTGGCATAAACAGCATATCACCACGGCCCAAGAGTTTTTCAGCACCGCCTGCGTCTAAAATTGTCCGCGAATCCGTGGCAGAGGAGACACTGAATGCAATACGGGAAGGAATATTTGCCTTAATGACGCCTGTAATGACATCAACTGATGGGCGCTGTGTAGCAAGAATTAAATGTATTCCAGCAGCACGCGCCATTTGGGCAAGTCTCGTAATCGCATCTTCAACATCATTGGAGGCCACCATCATTAAATCTGCCAGCTCGTCCACCAGCACGACAATATATGGTAAATGCGGCTGCTTTTCCTCTTCCTGGACTGTCTGATTGTACTTTTGAATATACTCATTGTATCCTTCGATGTTACGGGTACCGGTTTCCGAGAATAAATCATATCTCCTTTCCATTTCAGCCACCACTTTTTTCAGTGCTCTTGATGCTTTTTTCGGATCAGTTACAACCGGTGTCAATAAATGTGGAATGCCATTATAGACGTTCAGCTCCACTTTTTTCGGATCGATCATCATCATTTTGACCTCATGCGGTTTGGCACGCATCAGTATGGTTGTAATGATTCCATTCACACAAACACTTTTCCCACTTCCGGTCGCACCGGCAATCAGCAGGTGCGGCATTTTGCTCAATTCAGATACGACAGCATCCCCGGAGATGTCACGCCCGAGTGCAAATAATAGTTTGGAAGACTGCTTGGAGAAAGTATTATCCAGTACTTCTCTCAGCGAAACCATCGCAATTTCCTGATTGGGTACTTCAATGCCTACAGCCGACTTGCCGGGGATTGGTGCCTCAATGCGAATATCTTTTGCCGCTAAGGCAAGAGCCAAATCATCATGTAAATTAACGATTTTACTGACTTTCACACCAGCCTCAGGATAAACTTCATACTTCGTTACAGCCGGACCGACGTGCACCTTGGTGACTCTCGCCTTTACCCCAAAGCTGTTGAATGTCCGTTCCAGTTTTCTGACTGTTGCCTGAATTTGTGATTTCTCTTGCTGTTGTGAACTTTGAGTCGGTTCAGCAAGCAGATTTGGCGGCGGCAATTCATATGCGTGATTTTCGGCTTCAGTCATTGGCTGCGGATTATCCTCACCCGCTTTTATTGCTGTTTCAGATGTGTCGTCCTTGTCCATAACAGCATCCATGTCATTTTGTGATGATTCATGTGTATCAAAAGAATAAGCCACATCTGTAAAATCCTGAATGACAGGCTCATCATTTTGTGCTGACTCATGATCAGTTTCCGGATGGTTTTCATAAATAACTTCCTCATCTGACTTCGAATCGTTTTTACTGGCTGCCATCCGTTCTTTAATCGATTTCATCATGCTGATCAGGCGTTTACCCCACTTGGAAAAGAATTCACCCAATGAAAACTCTGTCATAAAGATAATACCTATTAAAATAGAAAAAACAGCTACGATTTTGGCACCGACGGAAGAGAATAAAAAATAACAAAATGCAAATAGAATAGCACCAAGTATTCCACCGCCTGTTTGGAGTGCTGCACCACTTCCGTCCACAAAAGCAAAGAAATTCTCCCATGTTGCTTTCAGAATCGAGGCTTCTTCCGAGGAAACAAGCAATCTTTCATATGTTTGAATATGCGTGAGCAGCAATACCCCGCCAAAGATAATATAAAAACCAATCATTTTTTTATTGGAAAAGTCAGGATAGCGACGTTTTACCATTAGCACGATTCCTGTTACCAGCAAAAACAAAGAAGCGATAAAATACCAGATTCCGAGAAAAAACCGAAAGATATGTTCAAGACCACCGGGGATGGCCCCATCACTAATGGCGCTGGCGCCACTTCCAAAAATCGCCAGAAAGATGAATAATAGTCCCAGCAGTTCATGTTTCACCTGTTTACTTAATTGATTTTTCTTTTTCCTGCGTTTTTTCTTAGCCACATCAATCACCTCACTTACTTTCGGCATTAAAGTTTTTATCTAACAGCAAACCCCTGCCAGTAAGCAGGCAAGGGTTCTTGCAACGTCACGGAATAACTGATCACGGTTGACCTTATAAAGAAAAACGAAGACTTTCACTATAAAATGGCCTTAGTGAAAGCCAAGTTTTTCTAAACAGTTAGTTCCATTATAGCATAAATTTCAATGTTTAGCGCTGATTACCGCAAAATCGTGCCAGGCAGATAGTCAGAATTCATAAAATCATTTGGGTCAGTGGAAAGCAGCTGTAACACTTGAAATTGCCCATCTTCCATCTCTTCAACATATAATTGTTTTCCATTATAGGAAACACATTGCCGTTTTTGAAATTCCTGCTCCGAGGACGGAAAAATATCTGTCGTCGATAAGGGGGTATACAGAATCATTGAATCACCTGCTCTTCCGGTCCCTGATTATCCTCAATCATTTCATTTAATTTTACCATTGCCTGACTGACACCGCCTACCCCATCGATTAATCCGTATTCGACCGCGTCTGTTCCAATAACGTTCGTTCCAATATCTCTGGTCAAGTTTCCTTTAGCAAACATGAGCTCTTTAAACTTTTCTTCTTCAATGTTTGAATGGTTAACCACAAAATCAATCACGCGATCTTGCATTTTGTCCATATATTCAAATGTCTGCGGGACACCGATAACCAATCCATTCAATCGAATCGGATGAATCGTCATGGTTGCTGTCGGAGCTATAAAAGAATGATCAGCTGAAACAGCGATTGGAACACCAATCGAATGTCCTCCGCCTAAAACAATTGAAACAGTCGGTTTGGAAATGGAGGCCATCATTTCTGATAAAGCCAGACCTGCTTCCACATCACCCCCGACAGTATTCAATAAGATAATCAGCCCTTCGATTTTAGGATTTTGTTCAACTGCAATCAGCTGCGGCAGCAAGTGTTCATATTTGGTCGTTTTATTTTGCGACGGCAGCTGCACGTGCCCTTCAACCTGTCCAATAATCGACAGCACATGAATATTGGAATCCGGTGCTTGTGGAACATTGCTCTGACCTAACTGCTGAATTTTTTGAACCAGGGAATTACCGGACTGGTCACCCTGATTCTGATTATCTTTCTTTGCTGGTTGCTTTTCCATGAATCGACACTCCCTTTACATGCTTTTTGAGTTAAAATGACAACTATCCATTAGTATGAACTTTATGGGAGTGAACCATGCAAAACAATAAGAGGTTGTTCAAAAAGTCCGGTAAAAATAACACTTCGAATTTCTTCGGTCCTTTTTATCCCGCCTTAACAGGCAGTAACGCCCAAATCAGAGGGAAAATAAAAAATAACACATGGGGACCAACTGCTTGTAAAGTCCGATTCTGTTCGGGCCTGCATGATGAAGGTCACAAAGGCGTTGCAACGGGACAAGGAAAGTTTCGATAGCAATACAACGCGCGAAGAAAAAGTGTTTTCCTTTTTCGAGGACGTTGTGAATTTAGCCTTTGAACGCGCACAAGAAATAAAAATACCGGCAGCGCATACCGATATTTTTACTGCTGTATTAAATTTTTCAATGTTTCACTTTCTGAATCGGTCAGAGGAACCAATGGCAACCGTACACTGCCGACATTAATCCCTTTCATATTCAGAGCTGTTTTGACCGGTACTGGTGAAGGCTGTGCAAATAACCCGTTCATGACAGGCAGCAATCTGCGGTGTATGGACGCTGCACGCCTCACTTGGCCAGATTGGTATGCACGGACCAATTGCTGCATCTCTTTTCCGGCGATATGAGAAGCAACCGAGACCACGCCATCAGCACCAAGTGACAGCATTGGCAATGTCATACTGTCTTCACCACTGTATACACGAAAATCATCAGCTGTATGTTCTATGATGTCTGAAACCTGTTCGAGATCTCCGCTTGCCTCTTTTACAGATACGATATTGTCGATTTTACTTAATTGGATAATGGTTTCTGCATTCATGTTTACAGCCGAGCGGCCAGGGATATTGTACAGCATCACTGGCAGTGTTGTCTCCTTGGCAACTGCCTTGAAATGACGGAAAAGTCCTTCCTGGTTCGGTTTATTATAGTAAGGAACCACGAGCATAACACCATCTGCACCGGATTCCTCTGCTGCTTTTGTCAATATCATGGACGCTTCTGTATGATTGCTCCCTGTGCCGGCAATCACCGGTACACGGTTATTCACGACTTTGGCCGTATGCCGGAAAAGAGCCATTTTCTCATCTGTCGAAAGAGTCGGCGATTCACCTGTCGTGCCGCCGATAACCAACCCTTCGCTTCCATTGTCCAGCAAATATTCAATCAGTTTTGTTGTTTTGGCAAAATCAATCTGTCCATTCGCATCAAACGGCGTCACCATCGCTGTTAATACTTTACCAAAGTCCATGATCGAACACCTTCTTTATCAAAATAATAATCGGCAATTTGCAGAGGCCGTTATGATTGTCATTTTCTCAAGCACTTATTGAACAACCTCTTATACAAGGTTTTTATCCGCAGTGTTTAATGCAAACACGTCATGTAATGCATTCACCGCGGGTTTTAAATCCTTTTCATGGATAAGCACCCAAATGGTTGTGTGGCTGTCTGCTGATTGTAATATTTGAACCCCGGCATTCGTCAGCGATTGTACGATTTTTGATGCGACACCCGGGACACCGGTCATCCCTGCACCAACCGCAGATACTTTGGCACAGTTTTTGGTGATTTCCGGGTGAAAGCCCAATGTTTTCAGAATATGGACAGCTTTCTCGGTGTGTGTATCCGGGACAGTGTATATGACCCCGGTTGGTGATATGTTGATAAAGTCGACGGAAATACCGGCTTCAGCCATTGCTTTGAAAACTTCCGATTGCAGCCGGTGTGTTTCGTCTTTTGTTTGAACGCTTATTTGTGTTATGGCGGACATATGGGCAATCCCGGTAATTAGGCGATCAGGAATATCCGTCCCAATCTCCTGAATTCTGGATGCTGTTATTAGCGTACCTTCATCCTCGACATAGGTTGATCGCACACGCATAGGGATTTCTGCCTGCATCGCAATTTCCACAGCTCTTGGGTGGACAACTTTTGCTCCCTGATAGGCAAGATTACATATTTCCGTATACGTTACAATATCCAGCGGCCGTGCTGATGACACCATATTCGGATCAGCCGTCATAATCCCGTTGACATCAGTAAAAATTTCGATTCGTTCTGCGTTCACAGCAGCCCCTATGGCAGCAGCGGTTGTATCACTGCCGCCTCTCCCGATCGTTGTAATATCGCCATCAGCTGTCTGACCCTGGAAACCAGCTACAACGACGACATCATGTTCTTTCAATTCGTTAAGCACACGAGTCGGCTCCACTTCTTTAATTTTTGCCTGGTTGAAGTCATCATTTGTAATGAATCCTGCCTGTGGCCCTGTCAGAGCCGTGGCACTGATATGGTTTTTGTTCAGCTCATTTGATAATACGACCGATGCAATGGCTTCACCACACGACATGAGTATATCCAATTCACGTTTGGAATTATAATTTTTCGGAAAATCAACCAAATCAAGCAACGAGTCTGTTGCATACGGTGCAGGTTTCCGTCCTAATGCAGATACAACGACAACGATTTTATAATTGTTCATGAGCGCATTTTTAACGTGCTGAATAACATGTGTGCGATTATCTTCTGTCTGAACAGAAGTGCCCCCGAATTTCTGGACTAAAATCTGCATTGTTCCACCTCTATCTTAAAGCCATTTGTTTTCAATTAAGTGTTCAGCGATTTGAATGGTATTCCATGCAGCACCTTTGATCAGATTATCAGAAACAACCCATAAATGGAACCCTTTATCATGGTCAAGGTCTTTGCGGACACGCCCGACAAACACATCTTCTTTATTGGTTGCACTCAACGGTGTCGGATATGTTTGTGTGCTCGGGTCATCTTGAAGGGTGACACCATCGGCTTCCCTTAGTACGTTCCATATATCCTCTACGTTTAAACCACCTTTTTCTACATCAACATAAACACTCTCTGCATGTGAGGTGAAAAACGGCAGCCTGACACACGTTGCTGCAACAGGTAAATTATGTGCATGGAGGATTTTTTTCGATTCATTAATCATTTTCATTTCTTCAAACGTATAACCGTTTTCCTGAAACACATCAATTTGCGGCAATGCATTAAAGGCGATCGGGTAGTGTTTTTCATCCCCTTTGACTGGAAGCAGTTCCGCAGTCATCTCTTCATTATTCAGATATTGACGGGTCTGGTTTTCCAGTTCATCATTTGCCTCATTTCCCGCACCTGATACAGCCTGATAGGTTGAAACAATGACACGTTCAAGTCCAAAAGCTTCCTTGATTGGCTTCAAAGCGGCAACCATTTGAATCGTGGAACAGTTCGGGTTTGCAATAATGCCGTTATGCGACTGAAGATCTGACGCATTTACTTCAGGCACAACTAATGGTACATTTTCATCCATTCTGTAAGCGCTTGTATTATCAACGACAACTGCACCGCGTTTCACAGCTTCCGGTGCCAATTTTTTGGAAACTGACCCACCGGCTGAGAATAAAGCAACATCTATATTATTAAAACTTTCCGGTTCAGCTTCTTCAACCGTTAGTTCCTGATTGTTGAACATTACTTTTTTTCCTGCCGATCGTTTCGACGACAGGAGTTTCAGTTCGCCCACCGGAAAATCCTTATCTTCGAGTATATTGACGATTTTTTCCCCTACTGCTCCAGTAGCGCCGACTACTGCAATGTTAGCTTGATTATTTTCTGCCATTCTGTTAGACACCTCTCTGAAAAGATTGTTTTTTTCTATTCTATCATATTATCATTTTTATGAGGAATAATCACGGGTTGAAGTTGTTGAAAGTTTAATGCTGATTCAATGGTAACAGACAGTAAATCCATATCGGAAACCAGTGAATTCGGCTTTTTAAATGGATCATCCTGACCATACGGAATAAAATAAAAAAGCTTGCTTGCCATCAGCCGCATCAGATTCACGCCATTCAATCCCAGTGCGTCATTCGTCGATATACCCAATACGATCGGGTTTTGGTTCCGCATCGTCGCTTTGACCGCCATCAACACTGGCGTATCTGTCAAAGCATTAGCGAGCTTGCTCATGGAATTGCCAGTCAACGGTGCAACAACCATGCAGTCAAGTGGAAGCTCAGGCCCGAGCGGCTCTGCTTCCGGAATCGTTTTAATGGCACGTTTTCCAGTAATGGATTCGATTTTTGCGACATGGTCTTCCGCTTTCCCGAATTTAGTATCCGTATTTTGCACAGTATAGGATACAATCGGAATCACTTCAGCGCCAGCCTCCATCAACTTTTCAAGCTGTGGGAAAACCGCTTCATACGTACAATGTGATCCGGTCACACCAAATCCGATCCGTTTTCCTTCCAGTCCCATTTTATATATTCTCCTTTCGTTTAAAAAGTTATTTAAAGCAGGAATTGTTTTATCACATCAGCCAAAATTTTCCCAGCTGTTTTTGGAGCAACAATACCCGGCAGGCTTTTTGCCAAAATCGCTTTAATGCCACGCTGTTTTGCGTAATCAAAATCTGTTCCGCCGGGCTTCGAGGCAAGATCAAAAATAATGCCATGAGGCGGCAGATGCTGAATGGCATCTTTCGTGACCACCTGAGCCGGGACGGTATTAATTAATAAATCACAGTCACGTGTATGTTCATGCAACTGATCGAATGGGATTGCGGTATGACCCAATTCTGTTATTCTCGCCAGATCCATAATGCTTTTGGCACAAACTGAAACCTTTGCCCCCAGTGCTGCAAATTTATTGGCCACTGTATTGCCGACCCGGCCAAACCCGACGACAATCACCCGTGATGAATGGATGGTATAATCGGTATGCTCAATCGCCATCATAATCATGCCCTCAGCTGTCGGAATCGAATTATAAATCGCCACATCATCGCGGTTAAGTAGCGGTATCAGCTTTACATTTGCCTTCTCACATGCCTTATCCAAATAGTCATTGGAAATACCGGTGAAAACGACCGTATTGTCACCAAGCCCCTCAAACCAATCGTCTGTTAGCTGAACGGTCTGGTCTGAAAAGACGGTTTCCACATAACCTTCTTGATTTGACCCGGTGATTGGTAAAATGACCGCGTCCAGTGTTCCCTGATCCAAATCCGCCAAATCAATTTGGTTTAATCCGGTAAACCCTTGTTCTAATTTGTCAAAACCTATTAACGAAATGGTCATTTCAGGCAATGCCTGCAGCTGTCGTATTAATTCCAGGTAGCGTGCATCACCGCCTATTACAGCAACTTGTTGTGTCATGAGTGAAATTCCCTCCGTACTGCCTCTTCTAAATAAGTGTTCAAAATAGTTTATGTATTTACCGCAAGTTAGTGATTAACGGCACGAAAAAAAAAGCTGGCATCATTTAAAAATGACACCAGCTCTTATTTAGGGACTGCTGAACAAACAAAAAATCCAATACTGACAAGGAATTTGATCGTATTATGTCGAATATAGGTGCAAGGCCTTTTATAAGAATTCGTTCAAAACCCTTGCACCTGGAGGCAG
>Ga0079226_10000775_pt1 | contig 23366 bp, 18 predicted proteins | sample Poulit2014_FD_76345 | JGI IMG/M metagenome (GOLD analysis project Ga0079226, IMG submission 76345) | Agricultural soil microbial communities from Georgia to study Nitrogen management - Poultry litter 2014 | ecosystem: Environmental > Terrestrial > Soil > Agricultural land | place: USA: Georgia...
AGTGGCAGGCAAGCGCGCGGCTAATGAAGACACCAGCATCAGCATTCAGGCCTACCCAACCGCCGAGGATCACCTGCTGGATCCTGAGGCAGAGCAAGAAATCAAAACCTTAAAAGCATATACGGATGCTATCCGCACCTTACGTGGCGAGATGAACCTCTCTCCCGCCGAGCGAGTACCGCTTTTGGCCCAGGGGGATGCCCAGCGGGTAATGCTGAACAAAGCTTATCTTATGGCCCTGGCACGCCTTAATGATGTCGAGGTTCACGAGCAGCTGCCCGATCTGGGGGCACCCACCCAAGCAGTAGGGCCCACTTCGCTGATGCTTCAGGTCGAGATTGATATCGAGGCTGAACGCGAGCGCCTGAACAAAGAACTCGAACGCCTGAAGGCAGAGATCCAAAAGGCAGAGGCCAAGCTGCAAAATCAAAACTTTGTTGAGCGCGCCCCCAAACGGGTGGTTCAGCAAGAGCGTGATCGCTTAGCTAATTTCAGTGCCACCCAAAAGACGGTGCTTTCCCAGTTGGCACGTCTAGAGGGTATGAGCTCAGAACAGTAATATCCCCTGCCGAAGGCCCGCGCCCTGCTGCGCGGGCCGGGCTTATTGCTACAGGGTTGGGCAAAGAGCGTTCGGGCCGGACGCAGAGACCAAGACGCGGCTCACAACCAATTTTAGCCGCTGATAAAAGCAGCTATGTGCTTTCTTGCCATAGACCCGCTTGTTGCAAAAAAACCAGATCGGCCTCAGACAAACGGCCTTCACAGTAAGCATTCTGCAATAAATCAGGGCGGCGGCGTGCCGTTAGTAGTAATGATTGTTGGCGCCGCCACAAAGCAATAGCGCGGTGGTCCCCCGACCGTAAGACCTCAGGCACCCGCTGACCTTGATAATCTTCAGGGCGTGTGTAATGCGGGCTATCCAACAACCCATCCAGGCCTGGCTGAAAGGAATCTTGTGGTGCCGAATCGGCATGATTTAATACCCCCGGCAGGAGCCGTATCACGCTATCCATCATGGCCAAGGCAGCATACTCACCTCCAGAAAGCACAAAATCGCCGAGGGAGTATTCATGAGTAACATGCGCATCAATAAATCGCTGATCAATGCCTTCATAACGGCCACAAACGATAATGGCCCCTGTTCCTTGAGCCCAGCGCTGCGCTACCTCTTGCCGAAATGGCTTGCCCGCCGGGCTCATCAAAACTACCGGCGCGTCGTTGTCACCGTCATCAGCGCGGGCCTTTTGGGCATCGGCAATCGCCTTGGCCAAGGGCTCAACAAGCATCACCATGCCTGGCCCGCCCCCATAAGGGCGATCATCAACAGTACGATGCACATCAGTGGTATAGTCGCGCGGATTCCAGCATTTCAGCGCCCATCGTTTCTTTTGCCATGCGCGGCCGCTAACCCCATATTGGGTCAGAGCGGTGAAAAGATCTGGGAATAAACTAATGATGTCAAAACGCATAACAGAGCCCCCGCCTTAAAAATCGATGGGCCACGTAGTCTCTATGCGTTGCTGAGATAAGTCGACTTGGGAAAGGTGTGCCTGAACAAAAGGCACCAGGATTTGAACGGGACGGCCTCGTTTATCGAGTGCAGGTGTAAAATCCCCTTCTGCGGTGCGCTGGCCCTGATCGACGACTAGAACGGCATGGGCCCCATTGTCAAAAACGTGGCTCACACGCCCTATCAAGGCCTTTTTTTCTTCTTTATGCGCGCTTTCTTTGAGGCCATAAACCCAACAACCGATCAAATCTACCCAATAATATTCATCGGGCTCCGGTGCGGGAAAAGCCGAGCGCGGTAGCCACACCGTATGCCCGCGCAGACCTTGGGCTTGGTCACGATCAGAAAACCCTTCAAGAAGCGCGATCACCGTATCACTGTGCCGCCGTGCTTGGCAGATACGGTAAGAGCGAAAAGTGGGGTCAGTGGAACGCGAGGTAGACCTGGGCGAGAGCCACCACTGCTTGGCAGCAGTCAAAATGGTGGGATCATCACCGTAGGGGTAAATTTTGACCCACCCTTGCACCCCAAAAGCAGACATCACATGGCCAAGCTCGACCAGATCAATGGGGACGGCGGGATCAGCAGATCGACCACTGGCCATAAGCGATGTTATACAGAGGTTTCAATCTGTCGGCGATACTCTTTGACCAAGCGGCGTACCGTTGGCGACAGCTGGGCACCGTTATCAACCCAGTGTTGTACACGATCCAACTCGAGACGAAGGTTTTCCTGGCCTTCGGCCCCAACTGGATTATAAAAACCCAAACGTTCGATGAAGCGACCATCGCGTCGTACTTTAGAATCAGCTGCCACTACTGTATAAAAAGGGCGCTTTTTAGAGCCACCACGGGCTAGGCGAATTACCACCATCAATCATTCCTTTATCGGTTAGGAAAAACATGTAAAGCCACTTATTCTAACACCAAGCAAGATAAAAGTGGAAAAAAGGTATATTTTTACAACAACTTGGCGCATAACTGTGTGTCATACGCTCGGCCAAAATTCCATGGCCCTGGCACTGCTTTGTATGGCGCACTAAACAGTACGCTTTTTGAGGTAATGAATGATCTGCTCGCCTTGAAGATCTTGACCGAGCAGCCCATGCCCGGTTTGCTCAGCAAAGGCTTGGAAATCTTCTTTGGCATGCGGATCCGTGGTAATTACCTTCAGGGTCTGCCCCCCTTCGATTTGGGCGAGTGCCTTTTTGGCACGCAAAATGGGCAAGGGGCACTTCAAACCTGAAGTATCTATTTCCAAAGCGACCGTAAAAGAATCTTGTGTACTCATGCACCCCTACCTGTTTAGGATTCCACCTTTTGTTGCACCCAGGGTAAAACGCTATCCAAAGCTTGGGGCAGCGCTTGGGGCTTGGCCCCGCCACCCATCGCCATGTCTGGGCGTCCGCCACCCTTACCATCAACCTGAGCGGCCACCATCCCCACCAGCTCACCGGCCTTGATGGTTGTGGTCAAATCTTTGGTGACCCCAGCCACCAGGTTTACCTTGTCTTGGTGCGTGGTCGCCAATACGATAATGGCAGACCCCAATTTGTTTTTAAGCTGGTCAACTGTACTACGCAAGGATTTGGGATCAGCACCGGGCAGTTGGGCTGCCAGCACCTTGATGCCAGATTGCAAAGTCTGTGCCTGGGCTGTTAAATCTTGCCCCGCAGCCGTCGCCAGCTGATCTTTAAGCTGACTGCGTTCGCGCTCTAGCTGGCGCAGTTGCTCTTGTAACTGAACAATGCGCTCGGGCAACTGCTCTGCCGTCGTTTTTAGCTGCGCACCCGCTTGTTGCAAAAAGTCTTCCATTTGCTGCGCCCAGCGCAGAGCATTCATGCCAGTGATAGCCTCGACGCGTCTAACCCCAGCAGCGACCCCCGTTTCAGAAACAATTTTGAATAAGCCAATATCCCCGGTGGCCTGAACATGAGTGCCCCCGCATAACTCGCAGGAGCTGCCAATATCCAAGACCCGCACTTCAGAGTCGTATTTTTCACCGAACAAGGCAACCGCGCCTGCATCGATAGCCGCCTCGTAACTCATTTCGCGAGTCTGCACGGGCTCGTTGGCAAGGATCTCGTGGTTGACTATATTTTCTACCGCAGCAATTTGCTCAGCGGTCATGGGCGCGTTATGGGTAAAGTCAAAACGGGTTTTTTCCGCATCGACCAATGAGCCACGCTGTTGCACATGGGCGCCCAAAACCTCTTTGAGGGCTTTGTGCATCAGGTGGGTGGCCGAGTGATTACGGATAGTAGCAACACGTTTTTGCTCGTCTACTTGAGCCTTGAGTGTGTCGCCTACCCGTAAAGCTCCTTGTTCGAGTAGGCCATGGTGGCCAATCACCTGGGCTGAAATTTTTTGCGTATCTTGCACAATAAAGATGCTATCGGCATTACGCAGCACCCCAGTATCCCCTACCTGTCCGCCGGCCTCGGCATAAAACGGTGTGATATCCAAAACCACTACCGCTGCCTGTCCAGCAGAAACTTCGGTTACTGCAGTGCCATCCACATAAAGGGCCTGGATGGTAGCATCGTCTACCGCCAGCTGTTTATAGCCTTTGAAATCGGTTGCCACCCCATCATAGACCAAACCCTCGGCTGCCTTGAATTTTCCAGCAGCCCGCGCCCGGTTGCGCTGTACCTCCATGGCGGCATCAAAGCCTTGAAAATCGACAGCCACATCGCGCTCACGGCAAATATCAGCGGTCAAATCTACCGGAAAGCCATAAGTATCGTACAGGGTAAACAAGGTTTGGCCATCGAGCACCGCGCCTGCCGTTAAATTGGAAAGCGCTTCTTCGAGGATCTTCATGCCATGATCCAAGGTTTCAATAAAACGCTCTTCTTCCTGTTTGAGCACCTCTTCGATGCGCTGCTGCTGTTCTGCCAATTCTGGATAGGCCGCGCCCATCTGTTGTTTAAGCGCTTCGACCAAGCGGTAAAAGAAAGGCTGGCTTTGTCCTAATTTATGACCATGGCGTAGCGCCCGGCGAATAATGCGGCGCAATACATAACCTCGCCCTTCATTGCCAGGTATCACACCATCAATTATCAAAAAGGCGCAGGCACGAATATGGTCGGCTATCACCTTGAGTGAATTATCGCCCAGATCGGTAGCCCCCGTTTCCTTGGCCGCCGCCTGTATCAAAGCCTGAAACAAATCAATATCATAGTTGGAATGCACGCTCTGCAGTACCGCAGCCATGCGTTCCAACCCCATGCCCGTATCTACACAGGGCTTGGGCAAGGGCGTTAATGTGCCGTCTGCAGCACGCTCGTACTGCATAAAGACCAGATTCCAGATTTCTATAAAACGATCACCGTCTTCTTCAGGGCTGCCCGGAGGCCCACCCCAGATTTCTGGCCCATGATCATAAAACACCTCGGAGCAAGGGCCGCAAGGACCGGTGTCGGCCATTTGCCAAAAGTTATCGGATACATAACGCTGACCGTCAATGTCGCCAATTCGAATGATGCGCTCTTTGGGCACGCCAATTTGCTCATGCCATATGCCATAGGCCTCATCATCCTCGTGATAAACCGTCACCCACAGCTTTTCTTCGGGCAAACCAAAAACCTTGGTTAAGAGCTCCCAAGCATAGCCAATTGCTTCTTGCTTAAAGTAGTCGCCAAAGCTGAAATTACCCAGCATTTCAAAGAAAGTGTGATGGCGGGCGGTATAGCCCACATTCTCAAGGTCATTATGCTTGCCACCAGCCCGGACACAACGCTGGGAAGAAGTGGCACGGCGATAATCGCGTGACTCTTGACCAGTAAAAACGTCCTTGAATTGCACCATTCCCGCGTTGGTAAAAAGCAAAGTGGGATCGTTATGCGGCACCAAAGACGACGACGGCACCAATTGGTGACCGCGCTCCTCGAAAAAGGACAGAAATGTTTGACGGATTTCAGATGTTTTCATGGATTACTGCGTTAAAAGGAAAAACGCCTAATTATAGTCTGGGCACAGCTTTTACTGCGCAAAAGCATTATCATACCAGTCTTTATTCAGGCCGGATGTGTTTAAGGATCTTAGCACTGAACCAAACCAAAACCTAAACTTAAGGCCCCAGCGAGCGCGAACGGCAAACATGACTTCGGTATACCATCCCATCCGGATCTGAAAATAATGAAAACACCACAGCCAAATAATTATTGGGGCAACCGCAAGTACCTGTTACCGGGTTGGTGGTATTGCCCAACATGGGATGAAAACATTGCCCAAGCAAATTAGATACAAAATGACCCCCATCATTGCCCAAAAGCAACTGCCATTGTCCCGCGCGGCAAACCAATAGCGCAGGGATATCAGCATGATGAGCGAACGCGCCTGCTTCTGGGCAAGACGCCCCTGGCAAAGCTTGCAAACCTAGGGTAAGGTGCCCCGAACTGCTAAGGGCACTATCGCTATGAATAGGTCCACCCGCTGTTACCTCATTTTGAAACATGGGATCGCGCTCATCGCCCACTCGCAAATAACGATGCCAGAGCTGTTCACCTTGTACGGCCAAAGCAATAGTCCCCTCGGGCAAAGCTCCTTGCTGCGCAAAATCATTAGGCCAACGAAAATGCTCACCCGCCAGCCATTGTGTATAGGGCGCTTGTACAGATAATCCTGCCCCTTGGGTCAAACTGCGCCAAACTTCTAACAAATGGGCATCAGCCACCCCACCAGGGGTAAGCAATGGCTCATTGGCCACAATAAGGCCATGCAAAAAACAAGGTTCCTGCCAGCAAGGGGTCTGCTCGAATATCCAAATACGCCCTGGTGGTGTCCCAAACTGTGTAAAGGCAGTGGATAGCAGGCCGAGCTGTTGTAACTCGGTCAAACTGGGCTGTTGCCAGTCCTGCAGCCAGACCCCCTCGAGCTCTATGGCACTATGTGGGGGACTTTGGGATAATAAATGGCCATAGCTTTCGATATAACGCTCGGTCGCCTGTTGTAAAGCTTGCATCCACAACACTTTGGCTTCCACCCGCAGCTCGGCTTTTTTCTTGGCCCAACGGTCTACAGCCCACACCGCCGCCAAAAGCGACAGGAGCAAAACCACCATATATTCGAGCAAAATGCTTCCCCGCTGCCGCCGATAAGCGTTGCGTTTTGCCCGCCGCATAAGTTTCCCTCCCACCTTAGTAGACAACAAAGCTAAAGGTGTTCACCTCGCCATCAGCGCATTGTTGCTGAGCAAAAAAGGCGTTGTAATCCAACGCAGGGTCTTTGACCACCACCTGTTGCCCCTGCGGACCCACGCTAATTTCGTTGGCCAGGCGATGCATCACCGTTGCCAAAGCTGGGCAAGCAGCATGATGAACGTTGGTCAAGCGTAATTCCAAACTTTCCCCTCCATCGCGCTCAACAATTTGCAACTCGCCATTTTTGCCTAGCCCATGGTGGACCACTGTTTGTGCGCCTTGGTCAGCAAAACTAAAAACGGCACTGTCCTTATTCTGTTGGGCGAAGTGCTGGGTATTCATCCCTTGGTACTGCGGCTGACCATGGGCTGTCGTATTCAAATGTTGGCGCAAAACAAAATGTGCCAAAGCCTCTCCCACCTTGGGCACCTTGTTTTCTACCAGGTACCCCTGTATCACTGGCACCGCCAACACGGCTATTAGCAATACCACGACCGTCACCACTGACAGCTCTACCAGCGACAATCCTTGCTGCCTTTGATGCGCACGGTTTTGGCGCGTTATTATGACTTGAGCATTCATGCGTTCCTCCTATCATCAAAACCAATGAGTATCAGCCCTTTTTGGGCGACAACCTAAGCAAAAACATTTAATAAGGCTTGTCTTAGTTCTTCAAAAGCGCGGTAATGCCAAAACAACACCCCCACCAGCAACAAAACCCCCATTAATAAAATTGCCCAACGCAAAATAGTGGCCCTTTTTATCAACCTTTGTACCAACTGTTTCCTAAGGCGCGTAGCGGTCAGCTGACAAGCCTGAGATAAGCTCTGACCCTCAGCCATGTCACTAAAAAACCAAAGCTCTTCCTGATGCAGCAGACCCGTGTCGAAGCTGCTCGCACCGATGTGACCAAGCTGAATGCGTTGGTCTATTTTCTGTAAATGCTTTTTCAACCAGGGGTTCGGAGTGACCAACAAGGCCTGAATGATTTCTTTTAATGTCAGACGCATCCCGGGCAGCTCAAGCAAGATATGGGCCAGTGCCAATAAATTAAGGGCATGGAACAAGCGGTAGCTACTCCAAGGCTCGAAGCGATCAGCAAGGTGGCGCCCCCAGCCGACCCAGCGACGCAGACTGAGGAGCAGCGAGACAATTCCGGCGAGCGGCAATGAAATAACAAGCCAGCCGTATTGTGATAACCATTGGGCAAAACCAAAAAGTCGCTGTGTATAGATGCCATAATATTCAGCCGGTACTAGGGCAAAGGTCTTTTTCAATTCAGGCACTGTCAGCAAAGGAAGTAAAAAACCCGTCACGCCAACAACACAAAGCGCAAATAACGCCGGCCATAACAACCCCATAAGCTGTTGTTTAAGCTGTCTGTGCTGTTGCAAAAAACCAGCCAAATGCCCTAACGCCTGCGTAAGACTGCGCGCCCCATATTGCTGACCAATACGCACAATATGTAGTACATCCGTTGGGAAGCAGCCTTGCCAAGCTGCGGCCAGATCCCCACCGTGGGCAGAAAGACGCTGCAGCCACAACTGCGCTAATCGCCCACGCGGATGTTTCGGGCCATAACGTTGCACCTCTTTGGCAAAAATTACTTTTAGTGTTTGCTGCTCAGGGTTTTGTGCCAACAATGCGGCCAAATACTGTAGATACTCAGCCCGATAGCGTCTGAAGCGCCATTGCCACCAACCTATTTGAGCGGGTTTCATGCTGGCTGGTTTCATGCTGCCCCCCTCGTCAATGCGTGCACTGCCTCTTCTGGGCATACTTCTTGCTCAAAGTCATGTTGAGCAGCACTGCTCGCAGCCTCACGCCATTGCGGCTTGTCAAACAAACCAAAAAAGAGCTCCAAGTCGAAAGGATCTAGTAACCCTTGGGCAGCCTTAAACCATGCCACTTGATAAATACTGGGCGACCAAAATGAAGTTTCATGGGGCTGCCACACATGCGCCACCACCGTTCTGCCGTTATAGCCCCCCAAACCGCGGCTTTGCCATCGCTGGCAGGCAGCACAACCCTGCGCGTTTCTGGTCCTGAGGGCGTTGTACTGCGATCCCCAAAGCCGTTGTATTTGCGCCAGCCACTGCACCAGACTTTTAAATTGATAAAGCACCCGATTTGCCGTTGGCGGATAATCTGTGAGCTGCGCCACGGGCAGCGCACAATGGGAACATAACTGAGGCAAAAGTTCCTGATGAACAAGCAGCCTCAACACGCCAGGTGTATCCAAGAGCTCTTGAGCCACACCGATAAAACTGGAACTAAGGCGCTGCTTGATAAAGGCTACTCCGGCGGCGTGTACTGTGGTAAAAACACGAACCCCAGAGGTGCAAAGATCGGTAAAGGCCTGTGCCGTTTCAGCATCACGGATTTCTCCAAGCAAAACATCTGTCATCGCAGAGCGCTTTAATGCGCGCAGTTTTGCAGCAAATTGATCGTGCGTATCCGTATCTAGATCGCGCGCTAGTGATACCTGTATCGCACGCGGGATTCGATACTCGACGGGGTCTTCCAATGTGATCAGCTTGCGCCAACTTGGCAATTGACGTACCAGAGATGCAAGAGCGGTCGATTTTCCGGACCCCACCGAACCGGAAAAAATAATGGCCCCCCGCTCGCACAAAGTAGCCTCTAACAGCTGCTGCTGTTGAAGCGGTAAATAACCTAGCTTATCAAGATTCATTTCCTGATCATGATGAGGAGCAAAAATGCGAAAGCAGACACTCGGGCCATCAACTGCAACCAAAGAGGCCCAACGTAATCGAATGACTTGCCCATCAATGTCGCATTCCAGACGGCCTTGTTGCTCTTGAAACATGTCAAAAACAGGCGCATTCCCACCCTGTATGTTCATCCATGCCACAGCCAGCATGTCCCGCAGCAAAACCGTCTGCATGGACTGGAATTGTGCCGGCTGTACATAGCGCCCTGCTATCGTGTAAAAAACCGGCGAATGCGTGGACGAACGCTTTAAATTGATATGAATATCACTGGCTTCGTTAAGTACCCCCCAACGGATCAGTTCCATAAACATGGCAAATAACTCGGCATCAGACCAGGACTCAGTTGAGCTTGCTGCTGCCGTCTCGGACAGTTCGCCCCCGGCTGCTAAGGGCAGCATGCGCCGCGCCGCCAGCAAAGTTGCGGTATCTACCAATACCAAAGGTTGTGCCACCAGGCCATAACCCAGGGTGCACACCTTGGCATAAAGGCTTTTGAGCGCGTCACTGTATAGCGCATCTTGAGTAACAAGAAAGATGACTGAATTATCGATGCATAATACAGGCAAAACCTCGCGCAATAGTTGTTCATGCAAGTTGAGGCGTTTTTGCAAACTATGGCTTAATGGGGGATCGAAATCCTTAAGCTCCTCCAAATTGGCGCAATGGCGTACCCCCCGTTCGGGACCCTCAGGCCCACCCAACACTGGCCATTTTTCAGCAGAAAACAAGGCAGCCGCCTGGGAACTAGGCCCTTCATCTTGACCCCACTTTTTAAATAAGCGTTTCCACCGCATCACTTTCCACTCCCAAGAGATATCGACTAAAAATCACCAGACCGCAAAAATTTGTCTTCAGTACCTGGCCCTTCAACGGATATGTCGAGGCTTTCCCCACTCTTGATTCCCTCTGGCAATTTCAATTTCGCGTACGGGCGTGCCGTCCATTGACCTGGGCGCTTAAGGCAACTGTGGGGTGACGCAGCGAGTTAAAGTTTGGCCCTGAATGACAAGCTCAACACAGCTGGGCGGCAGTACACGAGATAGCCGCAACTCATCGTCCTGGCCCTGTTGGCCCAAGGGCACTTTGTGGCCTGCTGGAAAAAAATAAACCTGACCACGATGGCGTATTTCTACCGCTATTTGATTACCTGTCCCATATAGCGCTTTCAATGCCGTTGTTTCCGGCAGCATGAGCCCCCCACCCTCTCGAGCGAAAGGTACAGGATCAGCCCCTGCAATTTGCTCCTGCTGCCTTTGTTGCACTAGACGGGTGGTTTCCCACTGCATTAGCTCGTGCACGGCTTGTTCACTGCCCGCCCAAGCAGAGCCAGTTCTATCCACGGATCTACCTGCATTTGGTTGCCCGACGGGCAATGCCTCCGCCGCTGTTTGCCGTTCAGCTGTTGTTTGCCGTTCAGCTGCTGTTTGCGCTAAAACCAAGGGAGATGTTGATACCGATGAGTGCGCTAATACTGCCGAAACATAGGAGGTGCACATCAATGCCGCGATAAAGCTCGTCCCGTAAAAAACAGAATTAATAGGTCTGCCGATCATCTACCGCCCCCTCTAAATGAAGCTCCAAGACACTTTGTCGCATATCGGGCTTTGCCTGGGGACGCACCTGTAAACGGAGCTGAAACCAATGCACATGTAACGGCAAATCGAAAACAAGGAAAGCCGAGCGCAAAGGACCCACCAGCTTGATTTGGGTGCGGTTATCCCACTGCGGCAAAATAACCCCCCGATGCCGATAATTAATCTGCTTAAAAGCTAATTGCTTTTGCTGCAGTTGCCCCAAAAACTGAAATAGACTTACCCCATGAGCTGAGGTTGGATTGCTTTGCGAGTGCTGTGGCAGGATGGTCTTATGTATTTGCACTCGATCAAGATCCAGCATCTTTGCTTGTTCTTGCCACTGCTGCTGTGCTAGAAAAGTGGCTACATCTACGGCTAAGGATGCCTGCTGATCACGTTGATATTCGGCCACACAACGCCAGCTTCTAGCCCCTAATTGAAAATTGCAATCCGCATGATGTAATTGCCATCCCTGCACCCACACCGGCAATTGATATAAATGGTGCAACACAGGTTCCAAGATCGAACGTGGCTCACTTGCTAACACCTCTTCCAACGGATTTTCAGGCATCGCAGGCGTTTCTGCGGGCTGCACCTGGGCGGCACTATTGGTTAACCAGTAGCTGGTACTAGCAGCGCCAAACAGCATCAGCAAAGCAAACCCGCTTAATCTTGCTGGAGCCCTTACCCGAGGTCGCAAGCGCGCTTTTTCTATAGTGGCCTGACGTTCAATCTGCTCGATCTGCGTCAGCAGTTCAGTCCATTCCTGATAGCCTGCCTCAGCCTCTAGCACACGCATCTGGGGATGATCCCTGAGCACGCTGGCCATAAAACTTTGTGCCGCCCCTAACTCATCAAAGCAATAATCGCCACGCACCAATACCCGACCTTGCTGTGCAGCAACAAACCAGAATTGTTGATTAGGCAGCCTAAAAAGTCCGGCCAATTGCTGCCCAGGGTGTAGTGCAGCAAAAAATGCAGCAGCGGATAGCAGCAGGTCATAGTCCCCCGGATGGCGTTTTTGACTTAAACCGACTGCTGGCAGGTTTTGCCCGCTGAGCACCCAGCCATTGGCCCCCATTTGCCTGGCAAGCCGGCGTGCCTGACGCAGTGCATTGCGCTCAACAATAGCCTGCCAACGCAGCCCAAAGATCCATAGCTGTGTTTGCTTACCCCTTTCCATCACAATGCCTAGTTCCATATCTTGCCCCTAACCCTCTTCGATTTGCACGGTTAGCACCACAAAAGTACGCAAGCGATCTTGGGCAACCCGGTTACTGCCACCAAAAATCAAAGGTGCTTCTGGATTCAAGCGACGTTTAGAAGACTCGTATTGATCCCGATCGAAGCCCGAAATCAGCAGTGGTTGTCCGGGCCGCAATAAAACTTGCTGCACCACCCCTGCCCCATCAATAGCCAATTGCTGAATTTGCATGTTCTGTTGCGGGCCACCCACCGATATGCTCTCCAAAGGCTGGGCCACGGTATTGTCATAAGCGATAGATAGCAAAACCAGACCATCATCCTGAACATCGGGCACCACGGTCAGCAAACTTCCTACTGTTTCTTCGCGCTGACTGAGGCTAACGGCGCTACCCTCGTAACCACCGCCCAAAAATTGAGGTGTGGTCTCCACCTTGTCAATGTAGGTAAAGGTGGTTCTTAGGGCATGCGTGGCAGGACGTTTGTTTAAGGTGAGTACTGGTACGGTATTTCTGCGCACTACGCGCGTATTTTTAGCTAAGGCTTGTAATAGGGCCTCGCTACCAGAAAAAGGCCCCTTGCCAATCGAAAGTGCTGCTGCCGCCATGCCCGGGCTGGCCTTGTTTGCGGTGCCAAAACCAGCTGCCAAAGCAGCACGTTGAAAAATAATATTCCAGTCCAGACTTTGCTCGATATCATCATGCAAGCTCAAGGTAAGCTCCTCGAAAACCAAGCGAATGCGCTGAGTAAGACGGCGACTTTCATGTTGTATGAAAGCGGCCATTTGCTCGACAATATGAGGCAAGTCTTTAACCACAATCGTGCCGCTACCATCGGCCAGCACTTCGATACGCCCGGCCCGCGTCATGAAAGCTTGCAGCTTCTCTTTCATGCCTAGCAAGATGTCCATATTATGAGCACGTATTTCAGTACCCGAAGCGCTTAGAAAACCATGCTCGCTTGAGCGCTCCTGCTTGCCTAACTGGGCATGTGTTTGGGTTTCCAGACCCAAGGTGGGCAATTTAAAAAACCGGGTAATGGTTTTATAAAATTCCAGCTGCCTATTCTCGTAGCGCCAATACACATCAAATTGAGCACTTATTTTGTCCAAGGTTTGAGCCAAGGGCTCTGGAGGGCCCTGTAATGAAACCAAAGGAGGATTAGTTTCCACATGGTGACTGACGGCATTGGCATCAAAATGTTTGGGCAGAAAATAATCAGGTGGCAGCAGCGCTTCGGGCTGAATTCGAACAGGGATATCAGTTGCCATGGTGATCCTTTTGGCTACCTGCTCCAGATTTAGCGCAGGGCCAGAAAAAATTAGGCTGGTATTCACCTCTTTTTGCAAGGCTTTGGGCAATATCACATGATCGGCCAAAGGAATAGCGCGACCTATGATCCAGGGGGCCTCTACCTGCTGTACCAGACGGTTTTCGCCATCACGGCGCAACTGCCGATCAAATGCCTCTTGCCATTGCTGCTGCTCTTGCTCGGTTTCTTCGTAGTGCTGTAAAACCTGTGCAAACATGCGATCCAGGGCACAACCTGATAGCAGCAAACTTAGCAAGAAAACCAATAGCCCGCGCATATAAATGGGCTGCATCGAAAGGATCAGGTTCATTAAGAATCCTCTGTGTGCAAAGGTTGACAAGAATGGGTTTCAGGAATAATTCGCAAGACTCGGTTGCTATGAAAACAGGCTCGCAATGGGGGGGCAGCCAAACGCACACTTTTTAAAACCTGCTCGACTGCAGAAATAAAGCCACCTTCGAATTCTGCTGCATTCAAGATGGGATAATCTATTTCCAGCTCCCAGTGCTCGGCGGTGAAATGCCAGCCCTCTTGCTTCGCCCAGCGTTGGAACACCTGCCGCAAGGTTTCATCGGCTGGCCCCAGGTGAAAATGGGTAGATGGGTTAATTGCTGACGCTGTCTTAGCCTGTTTGTCCTGAATGGGTATGGCTAACGTTTGTTGCCCAAATTGTGCGGCAGAAACCTGCCCTGCTTGGTGTGTTGACGTTTGTGCTTTGGGTTTTGGTGTTTGCGCCTTGGCCTGTTCTTGGGCACCAGCCTGCGATGCCGTGACAGCTTGGCTATTGCTCTGAGGCCCCTCATTGCCTTGGCTGCCCTGTTTGTCCTGTTTATTCTGGTTGCCCTGAACATCTTGGCTGTTCTGATTACGCTGATTGCTCTGGTTATTCTGGCTGACCTGCTCGCCCTGTTTATTCTGGCTGCGCAAAGCAACCAAGTTGTTCCGATTACCTTGATGGTTCTGATAGCCCCGACTATTCTGGCTGCCCGTAGGGCCTTGGTTATTCTGACTACTTGAAGAGCCTTGATTGCTCTGATTGCCCTGGTTGTTCTGGCTTTGAGCCGCCGTGCCACCCAAGGCAGATGCACTGCGAGCAGAGGGAGCAGCGGATGCCCCCGCATTATTTTTTGTGGTCTGTGGGGCTTGGGCTGGATTTGAATGTGAACCCGAATGAGGCAAATGCTGGGCACGAGCACGCAAATGTCCACCTTGAAATAAAAGCTCGGACCACCGCCCCTCGAGAAGGACATAAGGGGCAAAATAGCGATAGCGCAAGGCATAAAGCTGCCCGTCCTTGACCCCAAAAATGGCCGGTATCGATTGACCCTCGGCAAAATGGAGCCAGATCTGTTGTTTATCGCTAAATATCTGCTGAGGGGCCACAGCAGGCTCACCGGATAGGCGCCAATGAAAATCGGGCGCCTCGGTCGCCACAGCAACAGGCTCTGCGGTAAATGAAGCAAAGCTTGGCAGGCAGCCACTTAGCAACAAAGGGATGAGTAAAACCCAGAAATATCTCATGTGCCACCCATAAAAAAACCCAGGGAATACCTGGGTTTAATCATGCAGCAATTTAGCAGGGTGCACTATTTAGGATTTACCGCTTGGCTAAAGTACTCCTAATTCGGTTGCCAGTCTGCTTGAAAGTGCAAACTTATTTAGGTTGTCTGATCAGCTGATTGGCTTGCTCTGCTGCCGAGGCCAACGCACTGATGGCGGTTTCTCGGCCAGCTAATGCATTTTCCAGTGTTTGGTTGAACATGGCCCGAATTAAATGGTAGTTTGGCACCTTAAATCCGCGGGTGGTGGCCTCGGGCGTTTGCCCATAAACAGTCACCAAGGATTCCCATTCGCCCAAACGGTCGTAATAACCGTTCTTAATCTGCCCTAGGGCTTCGCGAGTCAAAGGCAAAAAGCCTGTATTTTGATACCAATTGCCCGCTTGCTCGGGTTCGGCCAGCCAGCCGATGAATTGGGCCATGGCCGCCTCTTCGTCCGGCGAATGTCCGGCAATGGCCCACAAGCCGCTACCAGTGACAAAGGGATAGCCAGGGGTTTCCGTAACCTGAGGGTAAAAAGGCAACCCTGCAATGGAAAAATTCAGCCCTGATTGCGCCATAAAACTGCCGATATTTCCAGAATTTGATAACAATGCCCCACATTCGCCTGCCGCAAAACGCTGGGTAGAAATATCATTGAACTCTGGCGGAGTCATAATTTCGCTACGCACCCAGCTAATCATGGTAGACAGATGACGTACATAGAGCGAGTTAAAATTAAAACCCTGCTTATTACCATTTTCCCCTGCGTAGAACTGTTTGTTTACTGCAGCGAGGTTTTCCAAATTAATGGAAACCGGTTGGTCCGAGGTAATGGGACATTTACGGGCCCCATTATTAGCTACGGCAACCAATTGGCTCTGTAGCTCTTGCCAGGCACGCTTGGGCTGAGCTGGCTCGATGCCAGCCCGTTTAAATGCATCGATGTTATAAAACATGACGGGCACTTCGGCCATGAGTGGAAAGGCAAGCTGGCGCCCGTTGCTGTCATGCAAAAAATTATTTTCTTTGGGCAGATACCAAGTCGATTCTTTTAAACCTTGATTAGCCAAAAGCTGGTACATGGGCCGGATATAACCGCGGGTGGCCACATCATCCAGGCCCGTTGCTTCGGGCAGCTGTACCAAATGGGGGCGCTTCTCTTCGTCAACCATGGTCAAGGCCTGATCCAAAGCATCGGTATCATGGAACCCTTGCAAAACGACTTTGGCATCGGATTGCGAGCGGTTAAATTGCCTTGCCATTTTCTCGAGGACTTGGCTATTGTGTTCGTTGAGTGCGTGCCAAACCTGAAGCTCGGTCGCGGCAAAAACCTGGCCGCCAAAACCCAACGACAAACTGCACAATACGGTGCTCGCCGCGATACGTAACGAGGTATAAAGAGTGTTCGTGTTCATAAGCGCTATAAAAGAAAAGGAAACTCAAGCTCGGGCTGCTCTTGAGTAATAAGTTCGGCCAAAAGCTTCGAGGTACCAACCCCAGTCGTCCATCCCAAAGGCCCATGCCCCGTGTTCAGAAACAAGTTTTTGATGGCTGTACGCCCCACCAAAGGAATGTTAGACGGTGTTGTTGGTCGTAGACCTGCCCAATGATGAAGCGCTTTGGGACGTATGGCCTGGCCAAAATACCGCTGCGCATAATCGCTAAGCAAGCGGCAACGAAAGCTATTCAAGGCCGGATTAAAACCGCTGAGCTCAGCCAAGCCAGCGACTTGGAGGGTATCACCAAATCGTGCAAAACTGAGCTTAAGTTGGTGATCATAAACACCCATGACCGGCGCTGCCTCGGGATTATCCAAAGCAAATGTGGCCCCATAGCCCTTGGCGGGATAAAGCGGATACGATAGCCCAGCACGTTGTAATAATAAACCAGAATGGGCCCCTAGGGCGATAACATAATAATCAAATTGTATTTCTTCGTAGTCGCCAACCGGATTAATGACTTCAAGGCCCCGCACCCGACCCTGATGGCAAAGCAGGCGGGTCACAGTGGTATTCATGCGTAGCTCTGCCCCCTGCGAGAGCAATTGTTGTGCCAAGGCCTGGGTATATAAATATGCATCCCCAAGACCATCATCAGCAATTAAATCGGCACCCGCGAAATGCTCGACACAGTGGGCCAGGCTGGGCTCCAGTTCAGCGAGCTCTTGGGGGGTTAACAAGCGCCGCTCTATACCCAAATCACGCAATCTGTCGAGCATGTACTCGGCTTGTTCCAATTCTTTGGGTTGCCGGTACAAAGTAAGGAGCCCTGTCTGGCGAGCTTGGTATTCAATGGCTAGCTGCTCGCCCAGTTGCTCGATTAAGGTACGACTATATTCGGCCAGGCGCACCAAAGTAAGGGTATTATCACGCGCCATTTTGGGGGTGCACTGCCTTAAAAAACGCAGGCCCCAAAGCCACTGGGCCGGATCCAGGCCGGGTCTGAACCGCATGGGCGCTCGTTCATCGAACAAGCCTCGCAACAAGAGTCTCGGTGTGCTGGGCTGAGCCCAAGGGCGAGCCTGCCCCACTGAGATCAGCCCACCCGTATGGCGACTGCAACCCTGCGCTACCTGAGGACGCCGATCGATGAGACAGACCTCATAGCCCGCCTGTCGTAACCACCATGCAGTCGCTACACCAATCAGACCGGCCCCTAATACCGCTACTTTCATGTCGCTACCTTTGGTGCGGGGTGGTTACCCGCTGACCTTATCGGCCTCGGAAGTAAAAGCATCAGAGAAATAGGCCTCTTCTTCGAGCTGGCGTTCGCGCGTGAAATCGCGTCGCGCCCCTTCTACCATTTGGGGGTGCCCACAAGCGTACACCTCGTAGCCCGCCAGGCTGTCAAAATCTTCTAAAACAGCATGGTGTACCAAACCGGTCCGCCCCTGCCATTCGTCTTCGGGCAAGGCGTCTGAAACTACGGGTATGAATTGAAAGTCTTGAAAGGATTGCTCCCATTGCTTGGCAATTTGTGCAGCATACAAATCCTGTGGCCGCCTTCCCCCCCAATAAAAACGTATCGGCCGATGGATCATTTGGCGCTCGATCATGTGTGCAACCATGGCCTTGATAGGCGCAAAACCCGTTCCGCTCGCTAGAAAAACGATGGGCTTGTCACTTTCCTCGCGCAAGAAAAAACTGCCCAGCGGTAGCTCGACACGAAGTACCTGTCGCACCTTTAAGGCAGGCTGCTGGACACCAAAGACCTGGTCAGTGAATAACCCACCGGGCATATGGCGGATATGAAGCTCAACAATATTATCTGGCTGGGGCGGCGTCGCCATGGAATAGCTGCGCTGCTGCCCATTTTTTAGCAGGATATTGAGATATTGACCGGGAAAGTACGTGATTTGCTGACTGGGCGGCAACTGTAAGCGTACCTGCATGACGTCGTCAATGAGTGGGGTAAACTCCAAAACCCGTACGGGCAGTTTACGTACCTCGACCGCCGGCATTTCCTGGGCCAAAGGTGATTCAATAACCATATCACTTTGCGGATGCAGCTGACACATCAGGCTGTAGCCCTCTTCCAGCTCTTCGGCCATCAGTATTTGGGCCGGAGCAGTACCCGCCACAAAACTGCCTGAAATCACTTTGGCTTTGCATGTCGAGCAGCTCCCAGAACGGCAGCTATAAGGAAGTAAAATTTTAGCTTCTAGGGCAGCATCTAGCAGACTCTGGCCTTTAGCCACCGTAAAACTCAGCCCAAGCGGTTCAACCCGTACCTTAAAACTCATAATCAACTCTTAAGACTGTTCCCGATAATAACCCCCTAATCGGGGTTTGCTGAAACCATAACTGGTTTTTGGATTTTGCGCGTCAAAAACTTGCCTTTACGCGCTCGCCGGCCACGATAATCCTCTAATTCATTCAGGTCAAGCAACCAACTAAACTGTCGACGGCGGTAAATGCCAGAAATTTCAATCCCTTGGCGCCCAACAGCGCACCATTGGCTAAGGCGATCACCTGCATCCAAGCCTATTAAGGTGGTGCCGCGACCGCCCGATTTCAAAAGACGCAACTCATCCAGACTAACCACCAGCAAACGGTTATTTTCGGTTAAAAGCGCTATGGCATCATCCTCATCTGCCAGCAACAGGGGCTTTAATAACCGTTCATCGGCAGCAACGGTCACAAATTGCTTGCCAGCCCGTTGCCGCGTCATCAGCTCTGTCACCTGTGTGATAAAACCGAACCCCTGCTCAATCCCCAAGAGCACACGCTGTTTGGGATTCCCAACCAGCATATGCACGATTTGGCTCTCTGGAGCGACATCGACATAGGCGGTAATTGGTTGTCCATCTCCGCGAGCCGGGGGCAAATCATGAACTGCCACGGTATAACTACGGCCATCACTACCCAGGGCAATGAGATCATCAACACTACGGCATTCAATAGCGTCGTAGTAGGCATCTCCACTTTTAAACTGGATGTTTTCCCGGTCATGGCCGTGGCCTTGGCGTCGACGCAGCCAGCCTTGCTGCGAGATGATCACGGTGACGGGCTCATCCAGTACTGGTGTTTCGAGTACGACCTGCTCTGCCTCTTGGATCAGCGTGCGCCGGGTATCCCCGTATTTTTTAGTATCATTTTCCAGCTCGCTTATCAATAAACGGTTAAATGTTGCGTTACTGGAAAGTATCTTCTCAAGCCGCGCGCGCTCTTTGGCCAATTTCTCCAGCTCTTGCTCAATCTTGATACCCTCCAAACGCGCCAATTGGCGCAAACGCATTTCCAGAATATCTTCGGCTTGGCGCTCGCTCAAGTGAAACCGTTCAATCAAAGCGGTTTTAGGCTCATCCGCATCACGAATGGTCTGTATGACTGCATCTACATCTAAATAGACAATCATGCGCCCCTCGAGCACATGAATGCGCTCGTTGGCTTTATCCAGGCGGTGTTGTGTGCGTCGGCGCACTGTCACCCGACGAAAATCCAGCCAATCGACCAACATATCTCGGAAAGAGGTTTGTCGGGGCCGCCCCTGGGTGTCAATACTGACCAGATTAATGCTGTAATTGGCCTCCATACTGGTATGAGCCAGCAACATCTCTACAAAAGCATCGCGGTCAACGCGGCTGCTTTTTGGCTCAAAAACCAAACGTATCAGATCATCCTTGCTGGATTCATCGCGCACAGTCTCAAGCATGCTCAACAGCAAAGCCCGGGTTTGCTGCTGTTCGTTGCTAAGAGAGCGGCGACCCTGACGCAACCGTGGATTGGTTTTTTCTTCGATTTCTTCCAGCACCTTTTGCGCCGAGGTATTAGGAGGCAGTTCGTACACCACCAACTGCCATTGCCCACGTGCCATCTCCTCGAAACGCCAGCGCGCCCTAACCTTGATGGACCCTCTGCCTTGCTGGTAGATGCGCTGAATATCCTTGGCAGGGGTGATGATCTGTCCCCCGCCCGGAAAGTCTGGGCCTGACACGATCTCCCATAACTGCTCATCTGGCAAATCAGGCCTGCGGATAAGCTCGATACACGCTTGACCAATTTCATTCAATTGATGAGGGGGAATATCGGTGGCCATCCCCACCGCAATGCCAGTCGCTCCATTTAACAGGACAACAGGCAAGCGGGCAGGCAGTACCTCGGGCTCGGACTGGCTACCATCATAATTGGCAATGAAATCCACTGTGCCTTCGTTGAGCTCGGCCAACAAAACCTCAGCAAAGGCGGTTAAGCGGGCCTCGGTATAACGCATGGCCGCCGCGTTATCACCATCTCGTGAACCAAAATTACCCTGACCGTCAATCAAGGGGTAGCGCAAGACAAAATCCTGGGCCATGCGCACCATGGCATCATAGGCTGCCTGGTCACCATGCGGGTGATATTTACCCAGCACATCACCCACCACCCGGGCTGATTTAACCGGCCGAGCCTCGGGTTGCAAGCCCATGGCCTGCATGGCATACAAAATGCGCCGTTGCACGGGTTTTTGGCCATCAGTCACATCGGGTAAAGCGCGCCCCCGCACCACGGAAATGGCGTAATCCAAATAAGCCTGCTCGGCATACTGGGCCAAGGTCAGGCTATCTCCTGCAGCAAAATCTAAGGTGTTTTGTTCACTCATTGTGATGTCAGTTTAAAGATCTACGTCGGCCAAATTGCCTTTTTCTTCGAGCCAGCTACGCCGTTGGGAGGCTTCACTACGCCCCATCAGCATCTGAAACATTTTCTTGGTTCCTTCAGGGCCCAAATCCCCAAACTCGACCTGCTGTAAGCGGCGCGTATTGGGACTCATCGTTGTTTCCCAAAGCTGTTCAACGCTCATCTCCCCTAAGCCCTTGAAACGGCTTACCTGCCAGCGGTTTTCAGCGATCCCTTCTTTGCGCAATTTTTCCAAATTGATTTCAAGTTCAGCCTGATCCAGACAATACAGCTTTCTGGCGGGTCGTTTTCCCTGTGCGGGTACGTCAACCCGAAAGAGGGGCGGCCGAGCAACATAAATATGACCCGCCTGTATTAAAGCAGGAAAATGGCGAAAAAATAAGGTTAGCAATAAAACCTGAATATGCGCACCGTCGACGTCCGCATCCGAAAGAATACAGATACGGCCATAACGTAACCCGGTCAGGTCAACCTCCTCGCCAAAGCGATGGGGCTCTACCCCAATAGCCACGGAAATATCATGTATTTCCTGGTTGGCAAATAATCGATCGGCGCTGACTTCCCAGGAGTTCAATACCTTGCCCCGCAGGGGCAGGATGGCCTGAAAGGTTTTATCCCGCCCCATTTTGGCAGAACCGCCCGCTGAATCACCCTCGACCAAAAAAAGCTCGCGTCGGGCGACCTCATCGGTTTCGCAGTCCGTTAATTTCCCTGGTAACACCGCCACCCCCGAGCGACGACGACGCGTAATACGCTGGCTACTGCGCGTGCGATTTTGGGCCTGCTCGATCACCAATTCTGCCAAACGCCGCCCTTCATTGACATGGGCATTTAGGCGCAATTCCAAAGCATGGCGCACACCCTGGCTAACGAGCCGGACCGCATCGCGACTGGTTAAGCGATCTTTGATCTGGCCCTGAAATTGGGGATCAAGCATTTTTGCTGATAATACAAAACTGGCCCGAGCAAATACATCTTCAGCCAGCAGGCGGATTCCCTTGGGCATCAAACTATGCAGTTCTATAAAGCCTTTGACTGCCTGATAGAGCCCTTCACGCAGGCCAGCCTCGTGCGTACCGCCCGCGGCTGTGGCAATCAGATTGACAAAAGATTCACGTACCACCGGCCCCTCAGGAGTCCAGGCCACCACCCATTCAGCCCCCTCACCGGCTGCATAATCCTCATCGTGCTCATCGGCAATTTGCTGTCCAACAAAAAGCGGCATCACCAATTCTGCGCCATCGAGGCGTTCAGATAAATAGTCAGGCATGCCTTTTTTGTATTGCCACTGATCGTCTGTCTGCTGTACCTCGTCGATCAGGCGAGTGGTTACCCCTTCGAGCAACACCGCTTTACTACGCAAGACTTGCTTAAGCTCCGCTTTGGGAATTTGGGCGCTGTCAAAGAACTGGGCATTAGGCCATACCCGTACCTGCGTACCGCGTTTGCGCTTGGCGATACGACGCTCGGTCACCGCCAACGGCGCCACCACCTGCCCGTCAGCAAAACTAATCTCATGCTCTTTGCCCTCGCGCCAGACGCGGCAGACCAGACGCTCGGCCAGTGCATTGGTCACCGACACCCCCACCCCATGCAAACCACCGGAAAAGGCGTAGGCATGGCCCAGCTGCTTTTCAAATTTCCCCCCCGCATGCAACTGGGTAAATACCAACTCGACGACCGGCAGTTGTTCTTCGGGATGGATGCCTATGGGAATGCCCCGCCCATTGTCTTCAACGGAAACGCTGCCATCGTCGTGCAATGTCACAGTGATTTGTGATGCATAGCCCGCCAAGGCCTCGTCGGCCGCGTTATCAATAACCTCCTGGATGATATGCAGGGGGTTATTGGTGCGGGTATACATTCCAGGTCGTTGACGGACGGGCTCGAGCCCCTTTAACACCTGTATGGAATGTTCATCGTATGAGCTGTTCAATTTCTACTCGACCTTAAAGAGGTGAAACACGTATAATTAGCCCAAGGGCCAGACCCTGCCTGACTATACTAAATCAAGTCAAACGCAAAACTCTACTACTTTCTTAGCCCATCCTGGCGCAATCTCTGCAGTGTAGAAACAACACTTGGGCCCAAAAGCTTTGGAGTCTTCATTGTAAGTACTCCGGTATATCTCTTATAGTTTGTTATATTTAATCCACTTAATTTAGCAGAACCAGTCATGAGTAATTCCATAAAAAACGTCACGGATGCATCATTTAAAAGCGATGTCCTA
>Ga0079226_10000776_pt1 | contig 23364 bp, 20 predicted proteins | sample Poulit2014_FD_76345 | JGI IMG/M metagenome (GOLD analysis project Ga0079226, IMG submission 76345) | Agricultural soil microbial communities from Georgia to study Nitrogen management - Poultry litter 2014 | ecosystem: Environmental > Terrestrial > Soil > Agricultural land | place: USA: Georgia...
AGAAAATTTAAGTCTTCAACAACTGGAAAAATTTGATGCAGTAATAACAGGAATTAGAGCTTACAACGTAAATGATAATTTAATTTTACACCAAGATGTATTATTTGAATATGTCAAAAATGGGGGAACTTTAATCACCCAATACAGTCAATTGATGGGAATAAAAACTGAAAAAGTTGCGCCTTATTCTTTAAAATTAGGAAGAGAAAGAGTAACCGATGAAAATTCTCCTGTAAAATTTTTAGTCCCAAAACATGCTGTTTTAAATTATCCTAATAAAATAACTCAAAAAGATTTTGAAGGTTGGGTACAAGAAAGGGGATTGTATTTTGCTAAAAAATGGAATAGAAAATTCACCCCAATTTTAGGGATGAATGATCCGGGGGAAAAAGAATTAAAAGGAAGTTTATTAGTAGCTCAATATGGAGAAGGACATTATGTTTACACCGGATTAAGTTTTTTCAGAGAATTACCAGCAGGTGTACCAGGAGCATATAGATTATTTGCTAATATATTAGCTTTATAAAATTCGAACTTGAATAAAAATCAATGAAAAAACTTATTAAAAATAATCTTTTATTAAAGATTGTATTTGCCATAATTCTTGGAAGTGTTTTAGGAAATTTTTTACCTGAAGAAATCAGTAGATTTTTTATTACTTTCAATAGTATTTTCGGAAATTTCCTGGATTTTATAATTCCACTTATTATTGTAGGATTGATTATTCCAGCTATTGGAAATATTGGAAATCAAGCCGGGAAATTATTATTGATCACCATTTTAATAGCTTATGGATCTACTATATTATCAGGATTGATGACTTATAGCGTAAGCATTGAAGTTTTTCCAAAACTTTTACAAAATGAAAACATTATTGAATTTGGAGATGAAAGCAGTTTAAAACCTTATTTTGAAATTGCCATGCCCCCACTTTTTGATGTGATGAGCGGATTGGTTTTTGCTTTTTTGATGGGAGTTGCTATTTCTCGATTAAAAGGAAATTACCTGAAAAATGTTTTTGAAGAATTCGGAGAAATTATCATGAAAATAATAGAAAAAATAATCATTCCTTTTCTTCCACTTTTTATCTTCGGAATTTTCCTTAATATGACTTATAGCGGACAAGTTTTTGTCATTTTAAAAACCTTTGTCAAAATTATTGGAGTTATTTTTCTACTTCATATTTTCTTGTTGATTATGCAATATGTAATCGCAGGATTTATCGCTAAACGAAATCCTTTTAAGATGATGAAAACAATGTTGCCTGCTTATTTCACCGCTTTAGGAACACAATCTTCTGCAGCAACTATTCCGATTACTTTAGCGCAAGCAGAAAAAAATAATATTGATCCGAAAATTGCTGGATTCAGCATTCCACTTTGTGCAACAATTCACTTGGCAGGAAGCACTTTAAAAATTGTAGCTTGTGCCATTGCTTTAATGCTTATTCAAGGAATTCCAATAGATTTTCTTCAAATGTTTGGATTTGTCGCTATGCTGGGAATTACAATGGTTGCCGCTCCAGGAGTTCCAGGTGGAGCAATTATGGCAGCTTTAGCAGTTTTGAGTTCTGTGTTGGGTTTTGGAGAAGAAGAACAAAGCTTGATGATTGCACTTTATATTGCAATGGATAGCTTTGGAACAGCAGCAAATGTGATGGGAGACGGAGCAATTGCAGTTATTGTAGATAAGATTTATAGAAAAAGAAAACCCGTTTCTACTTCATGATTTTTAAGCTAAACTTGAAAAACTATAAAATTAATTGCTTAACATTATTATTATCAATATTTTTAACCAAATACTTGTAAAAAACTTTATATAAATTAAAATCTTAAACCATGAAAAAAACACTATCATTATTATGTATCACTCTTTTTACGGTAGGAGCATTTGCACAAAATAAAATCCCTTCAAAAGAAGCTCAGATAAAAGCAACAGTTCAAGCAGCACCAAAAATGTTTCAAGAAGGAGCTAAAGTTTTAGGATATAATGCAGAAGGAAAATTAATCACCTTAAGAGAAGGAAATAACGAATTGGTTTGCTTGGCAGATGATCCTAAAAAAGAAGGGTTCAGCGCAGCTTGCTACAGCAATAAATTAGAAGATTTCATGCAAAGAGGAAGAGAGTTAGAAGCAGAAGGAAAATCAGCTGAAGAAAAACAAGAGATCAGAAAAAAAGAAATAGATTCTGGAAAATTAAAAATGCCAGAAGAAGCAGCAATTCTTTATGTTTTATCTGCTGATCAAGAAAATTATAATGTGAAAACAGGAGAAGTTAAAGACGGAAAACTAAGATATGTTTTCTATAAACCTTATATGAGTGTAGAAGAAACAGGATTGCCAGATAAACCACAAGGAAAAGGAATGCCTTGGTTGATGGATGCGGATACACACCGTTCTCATATTATGATTACTCCATAAAAAATCTCAAATGGCAAAATCAAAATATATTTGGAAAAAAAGCTATAGCTTAGTTTTGATTGCTAATGTTTTATATATCTTGATGTTTTATTTTTTGACTAATATGTTTGCTTAAAATCTTCTGAATGGATTATTTAGATTGGCTAATTCTTCTTTTTACTCTCGGATTTATTGTAGTTTATGGAGCCTATAAAACAAGAGGGCAAAAAGAAGTAAAAGATTTTCTAAAAGGAGGAAGCAAAAGCAAATGGTGGACCATCGGACTTTCTGTGATGGCAACTCAAGCCAGTGCCATCACTTTTTTATCCACTCCTGGTCAAGCTTTTAGCGATGGTATGGGATTTGTCCAATTTTATTTTGGATTACCCATTGCTATGGTGATTATTTGTTTGGTTTTTATTCCGATTTATCATCGATTAAAAGTTTATACAGCTTATGAATTTTTAGAAAGCAGATTCGACTTAAAAACCAGAACATTAACCGCCATTCTTTTTCTCATCCAAAGAGGATTAGCAGCAGGAATTACCATTTTTGCCCCCGCCATTATTTTATCTGTAGTTTTAGGATGGGATTTAGTTACTTTAAATCTTATCATCGGATTATTAGTGATTATTTACACCGTTTCTGGAGGAACAGCAGCTGTAAATATTACGCATAAACAACAAATGGCAGTTATTTTCAGCGGAATGTTTATTGCATTTTTTCTGATTTTTAATTATTTACCAGAAGAAATAACTTTTACAAAAGCTTTGGAAATTGCTGGAGCAAGCGGAAAAATGGAAATCTTAGATTTTTCTTTTGATTTTGACAATAGATATACGATTTGGAGCGGAATTATTGGCGGAACTTTTTTATCCTTATCTTATTTTGGAACTGATCAAAGTCAAGTACAAAGATATTTATCAGGAAAATCTATTCGCGAAAGTCAAATGGGAATGATTTTCAACGGATTGATAAAAGTTCCTATGCAGTTTTTTATCTTATTGGTGGGCGTAATGGTTTTTGTATTTTATCAATTTAATGCTACGCCTTTAAGTTTTAATCCTTTAGCAGAAGAAACAGGAATTCATTCAGAATCTTATCAAAAACTACAAGCAGAATTAGAAATCAATCAACAGAAAAAAGCAAAATCAGCTTTAGCTTTTGCTACAGAAGAAAATCCAGCTAAAAAAGCAACACATAAAGAAGAAATCAAGTTTTATAATCAAAAAGACAGAGAACTCAGAACTTCTGGAGCTGAAATTATAGCTGAGATGAATGATAAAATTGAAACAAATGATAAAGATTATGTGTTTATTCATTTCATTTTAAACAATCTCCCTCGTGGATTAATCGGACTTTTATTGGCGGTGATTTTATCTGCGGCTATGTCTTCCACAGCATCAGAACTCAATGCTTTGGCTTCAACAACTGTGGTGGATTTATACAAGAGAAATCAAAAAGAAATCAAAGGTGAAAAACATTTGTTGAAAGCCTCAAGATGGTTTACTTTATTATGGGGAGGAATTGCGATTGCGGTGGCTTGTTCTGCACATTTATTTGATAATTTAATTCAGTTGGTTAATATTATCGGTTCTATTTTTTACGGAAATGTTTTAGGGATTTTTCTTTTAGCATTTTTTGTAAAATATGTAAAAAGCAAAGCCGTTTTTATAGCAGCATTGATCACACAAGTTATTGTAATTATCGGTTGGTGGTTTGATTGGATGCCTTATTTATGGCTGAATTTATTTGGTTGTGCTTTAGTGATGGGAATTGCAATAATTTTACAGTTTTTAAATAATGATGAAGAAATTCAAACTCAAGCTTAAAAATTATGAGTATTAAAGTAGAAAATCTCACCAAAATTTATGGCACACAAAAAGCTGTAAATGAAGTTTCTTTTACCATAAAATCAGGAGAAATTGTTGGTTTTTTAGGTCCAAATGGAGCTGGAAAATCTACCACAATGAAAATCCTTACCGGATATATTTCTGCTACTTCAGGAAAAGCTTTTGTCAATGAAAAATCTGTAAAAACAGAAAAATTACAAATTCAAAAAGAAATCGGTTATTTACCAGAACACAATCCACTGTATTTAGAAATGTATGTCAGAGAATATTTACAATTCTGTGGAAGAGTTCATAAAACCGATAAAAACCGAATTGAAGAAGTCATCATTTTAACAGGATTAACTTCAGAAGCACACAAAAAAATCGAACAACTTTCCAAAGGGTATCGACAAAGAGTTGGTTTAGCTGCAGCATTATTACATAATCCAGAAGTGTTGATTTTAGATGAACCCACCACAGGATTAGATCCCAATCAATTGGTTGAAATCAGAGAATTAATCAAAGAAATTGGAAAAACAAAAACCGTTTTACTGTCCACACATATTATGCAAGAAGTGGAAGCTGTTTGTGATCGGGTAATTATCATTCACAAAGGAAAAATTGTTGCAGATCAGAAAATCAAGGATTTAAAAGATGAAAATCAACAAGTTATTCAAGTAGAATTTGATTATAAAATAGAAAATATTGCTTTAAAAAGATTACCAAATTTAACTAAAATAGAAAATCCAACAGGAAGTTTTTTCTATGAATTGACTTTTGACACAGAAAAAGATATGCGTTCTGTTGTCTTTGATTTTGCACAAGAAAAAGGATTGAAAATTCTACAAATGAATCAAAAACTAAAAAACTTAGAAGATTTATTTAGAGAAGCTACCGCAGAAAAAACACCAACAAATAAAGCTTAACTTTTGAAATTAAAAGATTATTTTGCTGAACACTTTCAATTGTCTTCTGAAATTATAGAAGATATTTTGCTTGCTGGAAAACGAAAAGTATTTGCCAAAGGAGAAGTTATTTTATCAACAGATAACACTTCAAAAAACATATATTTTATAGAAGAAGGCTTGGTGAAAATGTTTTATTATAAAGAAGGAAAATCTATTACGCATCATTTTTTAACAGAAAATAAATTCATCACCAGATCAGAAAATTTCTTTGATAATTATACTGCAGAAAAATCTATTTATGGATTAACAGCGTTGGAAAATTCTACAACTGTTTTTCAAATTCCTTTTGAAAAAATCCAAACTTGGGCAAATCATAGTTTAGAAATGAATAAAGTAATTCAACAGATTTTAATAGATGTTCTAAGAAATTTTTCTAATAAGTTGAATAATATTCAATTTAAAAATGCTCAAGAACGTTATGAAAACTTATTAAAAACCAATCCTGAAATTATTTTAAGAGCTCCTTTAGGAGATATTGCTTCTTATTTAGGAATTTCACAACAAACACTAAGTGTTATTCGTTCGCAGGTAAAATGACAACTTTTTAAGATATCTGAAAAATTAAATGGATATTTTTACAGAATTTTGCATCTTTATATAAATTCTGAAAAATATGAAGAATTTAAAATACATTATTTGTTTTCATTTTATTTTATGTGGATTTATTTTCTCAGCAAATGCACAAAATTTTGTGGAGGAAGTATTGAAAAATCCTATTCAACAAGCTATAAATCAGAGTGCTGATGTTGAAATAAAACAAAAACAAAGTCAAGGAACAAACTTAGAAAAAGAAGCGGTTAAAGGAAAAAATCTTCCTCAAGTTTCTTTAATGGGAGGATATGGATATTTATATTCTCAATTAAGTCCAGAATTTCCAACACATTATTTACCGATTACTGGCACCCCAATTTTGGAAGATGCTTTGGTTTCTAATTTTCAAACCCAAGTTTTGATGGGCGGAATTTCTGCACGACAAGTAATTTTTGCGGGCGGACAAATCAAAAAAGGAATCAAAGCTTTAGAAGAAAAACAAAAAGCAGAAAGTTTTTTAGCGGAAGCAGGAAAAGAAGAAATTGCCAAAGAAGTAATCACCACTTTTGATCAATTAATGTTGTTGAATGAAGTGGATAAACTTTTAAAAGATTCAGAAAAAAGATTAGAAAAAGAACACCAAAAAGTTTTAAAAGCAATTGAAAACGGATTGGCAATTCCTTATGATCGAGATAAATTAAAATTAGCCATTTTAGAATTAGAAGAGAAAAAAGTAGAAGCCGAAGGAAACAAAGAAGTTTTATATGCTAAACTGACTTATTTAACCAGATTATCAAAAGCAGAATTAGAAAAAATTGTTTATGAATTAGAACCTTTTTTGGTTAAAAATTCTGCTGAAAATCCTGAAAACAGAGCCGAATTAAAAGCTTTAAAATCTGGTGTAAAAGCTAAAGAATACGCTTATAAAAAAGAAAGAGGAACAAATTTACCAACAGTTTTTGCTTTTGGAAATTTAGCTTATGTAGATGCTTTTAATTCGAGTTTAAAATTTAGAGATGTTCCCATTGCTGGAGATGTAAAAGCCAGAGCAAAACACATCAGATTAGAGCCTGCTGCTGCGATAGGAATTGGTTTAAAATGGGATTTATTTAAAGGTGGAGAAAACCGAAAAAAAATTAAAAAAGCAGAGATAGAATTAGAAATCAGCGAAAAAGAATTAGAAGATACCCAAGAAAAATTGGAATTGTTAATTCATAAAAATAAAGTAGATCTACAAACTGCTGATAAAAAAGTTTTGGTAGCAGCGCAACAAGTAAAAATTGCTGAAAATAATTTGAATTTAGCTCGTAAACAATATTCTTCTGGAATGGTAGATTTAACAGAAAGATTAGCTTCTGAAAATGATTTTTATAAAGTGAATTTAAACTATTATAATCAAATCTTAAATCAGCGAAAATCAGCTGTTGAACTTTTATTAGGAACAGGAGAATTGTTGGATAAAATTTATGATAATTATGAAAATTAAAAATATTTTACCCTTAGGTTTTTTACTGATTTTGGTTTCTTGTAATAAGAAAAAAATCGATCCTGCTTTTATGGGGAAAATCGAAAGAGATCAAATTTCTGTAGTGACAAAAGTACCTGGAAATATTGAGAAAATATTGATAAAAGAAGGAGAATTAGTCAAAAAAGGAGACACTTTAGCAGTTTTAGATATTCCAGAAGTAGACGCTAAAAGACAACAAGCAGAAGGCGCTTATAAATCTGCTGAAGCACAATATCAAATGGCGGTGCAAGGGGCAACAGCTGGACAATTAAGACAATTAGAAAACAAAGTTGGCGGATTAAAAGAACAGTTTGAATTTGCTAAAAAATCTTTAGAAAGATTAGATAAAATGCTGAAAGATAGCTTAGTTCCACAACAACAATATGATGAAGTTTATGCTAAATATCAAGGCGCAAGAAATCAATATGAAGCAGCAAAAACAGAGTTGGAAGAAGCAAAAACCGGCGCGAGAATAGAACAACAAACAATGGCTTTAGGTCAACAATTACAAGCTTCTGGAGCTATTTCTGAAGTAGGAGCAGCAGAAAGAGAAAAATATATGATTGCACCACAAGATATGTCTGTTGAAAATATAAACTTAAAAATTGGAGAATTAGCTTTACCAGGTTATCCTGTTTTTGGTGGATATATAGATGAATCTGTTCATTTTAGATTTACGATTGCAGAAGAAAAAATAGGAGATATTCAACCCGGAAAAGAAGTAAAAATCAAAGTTCTTTACAAAAACATGGATTTAATTTCAGGGAAAGTTACAGCCGTAAAAGCTTTGAGTGCTTATGCAAATATTGCAACAGCTTATCCTGATTTTGATATGCAACAAACTTTATTTGAAGTTTTGGTTCATCCTGAAAATCCTGAAGAAGTCAGAGAATTAATCACCAAAGCAACTGTATCTTTAGAACTTGAGAAATAATTTATTGTGAAAAAATTTATTCAATTAATAAAACGGGAATTCAAGTTATTTTTCAATAATAAAGTGTTGAGAATACTTTTTATTGGAGCGCCCATTTTATATGGAGTTTTGATAGGAGCAGTTTATCAAAAAGGAAAAATAACAGATTTACCCATAATTGTAGTTGATCAAGATAACAGTCCGATGAGTGCAAAATTCATCGATATGTTAGAAGAAAATGAAAGCGTTGAAGTGGCAGAAGTTTTACCTTCTTTATTTGGAGTAAAAGACAAAGCCATAGATTTGGAAGCTACTGTTATTGTTGATATTCCAAAAGATTTTGCTTCTGACATTCAGCAAAATCGCTTGCCGGAAATCAGTATTTTTGTGGATGCTTCTAACACCTTGACTTCTAATACAGCTTTGATGGCAGTAAATGTGGTTGCTATGACGATGAAAGCTGGGATTCAGATAGAATCTCAAATGAAAAAAGGAGTTCCAGAATATGTGGCTTCACAAAATTATGAACCTTTTAAAACCACGATAATTAAACAAAGCATCAGAAGTGGAAATTACTTATATTTTATGCTTCCTGGAGTTTTATTAACTGTTTTTCAACAAGTTTTACTTTTAGGATTAGCTTTAACTTTTGCTGCTGAATATGAAAATGGAACTTTTACAGAATTGGTAGAAAAAATGCCCAATGCTTTTGGAATGTTAGCGGTCAAAATTATTCCTTATTTGTTGATGTCTGTAGGAATAATTTTAATGTATTGGGGATTTTCTAAGTATTACAATATGATTATCGGCGGAGCTTTAGGAGCTTTTGCTTTAAGTACACTTGTTTTTATTTTAGCCGTTTGCGGAATTGGTGTTTTGGTGAGTATAATTTTACCAGATCAATTAAAAGCAACAGAGGTTTTGATGGTAGTTGCCACGCCAAGTTTTATTTTGAGTGGTTTTACTTGGCCTTTAAGTCAAATGCCGATTTGGGTGCAAACCATAGCAGATTTAATTCCTTTAACGCATTATTTAAAGATCTTTAGATTACTTTATCTCAATCATGCGGGAATTTCACATATTTATCAACCTTTGATTTCTATGGGAATTATAGCAGTGGTTTGTTTATCGCTTTCTGCGATTATTTTATTCTTTAAAATTAGAAAAACTAAAAAACAACTAAAATCTTAAAGTGAATTTATTTCAGCTTTTCTACTAAATCATCATAATCATAACCAGCTCTTGATAAAACTCGTTTTGCAGCTTCAAAAACATAATCTTCTTTTTTAGGAGGATGAACAGGAGTTGGTTTTATGTTTTTTAATTCTTCTAAAAGATCTGCTGTTTGAGATTGAGTAAGTTTTTCACAAACATCATACATTCCGCCAGGTTTTTCTTCTGCATGGTCGTGTTTATTTAAAACATATTTTAAAACTTTGATGATTTCAGGATTAGGATAAACAGCTAATAAAGTTGTAATTGCTGCATGTTCTAATCTAAAACGTTGAAAATCAGGAAGAGGTTTTCCGTTGTTTGCTTTTTTTGCAGCCGGGAATAAAATATTTTCTTCCATTTTAATATGAGTTAGCAAAGCAATTCTAAACTCTTGATAAATATCCATATCGATATTATTGAGATCTTGAATTGCTTTTTCTAACAACTGATCTACACGTTGATGATCTTTTGAAAAGAAATCATGTATAGGTTTTTCCAAAATAAAGTATTTTAAAAATTAAAAAGTAATTGATTCAGGATCAGCTCCTAAACTGATTAAGTTTTTTGTGATATCTTCTGTGAAATCTTCTGGACCACAGACATAAAACCTTAAATCAAATCTTCCGATGTTTTCAATTAAGAATTTTCTATCAATGCGGTGTTCTCTAAATCCGATAACGCCTTGTCGGGTGAAAACATTCATATAAGCATTTCCTAATAATTCGTGTAATTCTTTGCCATAAATAATATCATCTTGTGTTTTATTAGAATATAACAAAGCGATATTTCTCAAATTGTTACTGGCTTTTAAAGCACGAAAAATAGCTATGAAAGGAGTAATTCCAGTTCCTCCTGCTAAAAATATTCCTGGTCCTTTATATTTTAAAGTGTCAAAAACATCATGTAAAATAATTTCATCTCCAACTTCAAGTTTTGACATTTGATGGGTTACGCCTTCTCGATTTTCATAAACTTTAACTGTAAATTCAAGTTCTGGCCAATCGTTTAAAGAAGTAAAAGTAAAAGGTCTTTTTTTGTCTTCCCAACCTGGTTTATTTACAGAAAGATGTGCAGCTTGTGCAGGACGATAAACAAAATCTTTGTCTTCAGGTTTTTCAACTATAAACTTTATAGTATCGTGGGTGATATAATTTTTATTTAAAATTTTTAAGGTGTACATAAGAAAAAATTATTTCGCTAAAAATACAATCTTTATGAGATAATCGCTTATAAAATCAAAGCTTATTGAATGATAATATTTGTTTTATCTACACCAGTATTTCCGGTGTTTTTATCATAAGCAAAAACAGTGATTTCATATAAACCTGGTTTTTCATTGATTTCACCAGAAAATGTATTGGGTTTTCCACTATATTTTAAGTCAAATTCATCGATTATTTTGTTTTCTTTTTTAAGAATTGCTTTGATTTCATAATCATTAGCATCCCAAATTCCGTTTGGAGTGATAGGGCAGCCACACATCATTACAATATTGGTTTTAATTTCTATTGCTGTATTTTCTTTATAAGCGTTATGACGTTGTGGAGAAAGTATATCTACAACAAAACCAGGAATTTCTAAAGTTATCCCATCGCCTAAAATATCTTTTTCTGGAATTGCCCAAAGTTGAGTGCTGCTCATCACTTTAGCTTGTTTAGCATTGATGGGAGCTGTGGCTTCAATAGTTATAAAAGTAGGTTCTTCAATATTCAATTTTGCTAAAAATCCAGCCGTTTCTTTATCGCTTAAATCAGTTTTTCTTTCATGAGGATTTTTCATGATGATTTCTGTATTTCCTGTGCTGCCTTCCGTAAAACCTTTGGCTAAAATTTCTTGTGTTTCTGCATTTTTCACTAAGATTTCAGCTCCGCCAATAGAAGAGCCAATAAATTTAGCATCTTTAGCTTTTGCACGAATCATAATATTAGTTTCTTGCGCTTGAAGAGTGGAAATAGAAAATAAAGAAAGAAATAAGAAAATAAATTTGAAGCTAAAAGATTTCATAGAATCGTTTTTTTAAGAAAATTATAATTCAAAAATATACAATAAATTGTAAAGTATATCAGCTTTATAAGTAAAGAATTTTGAAAAGAAATAAAAAACTTTTCTCAGAAATCACACGTTAATAAATATATAGAATACACATTTAAAAATATATGATTAGAAAAATTGTAAAGTGGTTTATTAGACTATCACTTCTTTTCATTTTAATTTTAATTGGTTTTTACGCCAGCATTTTTTATGGATTTTTTGGTAAAATTCCTCAACAAGAAGAACTTTCTAATCTTTCTCAAATGCAAGCTTCTCAAGTGTTTGATAGAAATAATAAACTGGTGGGGAAATTTTTTATCACCGACAGGGAATCTATTCCTTTTGAAGAAATCCCTGAAGAATTAATTCAAGCTTTAATCGCTACAGAAGATGCAAGATTTTATCAACACAATGGAGTAGATCAGCAAAGTATAATCAGAGTTTTTTTCAAAACTATTTTGTTGAGAGATAAATCTTCAGGTGGGGGAAGTACAATTACTTTACAGTTGGCAAAAAATCTTTACGGCAGAAAACAATATGCTTTTATGAGTGTGGCAATCAACAAACTCAAGGAAAGTATTGTAGCCAGAAGATTGGAAAAAATATATGCTAAAGATGAAATTCTTACGCTTTATTTAAACACAGTTCCTTTTAGTGGAGATACTTATGGAATTGAAAGTGCTGCGCAAAAGTTTTTTAATGTAAAAACAAAAGATTTGACTTTATCTCAAGCAGCAACTTTAGTGGGAACTTTAAAAGCAAACCATAGTTATAATCCAAGATTATTTCCAGAAAGAAGTCAGTTGAGAAGAGATGTAGTAATAAAACAAATGGAAAAATATGGTTTTCTTACCACAGCAGAAACGGAAGAAATCTTGAAAGAAAAAATTGAGATAAACTATAAAAATTATGGATCAAGCACAGCACCAGCTCCTTATTTTATGGAGCAAGTCAGAAAAGAAACAGAAAAAATATTAGCGGATAAAAACTATAAAAAACCAGATGGAAGTTCTTATAAACTAAAAGAAGATGGTTTGAAAATTTACACCACATTAGATGCAAAACTGCAAGAATATGCAGAAGAATCTATGCGAAATCATTTGAGTAAATTACAAGAAAGCTTTGAGAAATCTTTTGGAAATAATCCGCCTTGGCGAGCAAATTCAGAAATTGTTCAAAAAGAAATAGAAAAATTATCGGCTTATAAAAAACTCAAAAACAAAGGATTTTCTAAACAAGAAATATTGGATTCTTTAAGTATTGCCAAAGAAACAGAATTATTTAATTGGAAAAAAAATGAAGTAAAATCAATTTCAACAATAGATAGTTTAAGACATTATTTAAAGTTTTTAAACACGGGAATGCTTTCTATAAATCCAAATTCTGGAGCAGTTTTGAGTTATATTGGCGGAATTGATTATAGATATTTCCAATACGATCATGTATTGCAAAGCAAACGTCAAATAGGATCTACTTTTAAACCTTTTGTGTATGCAACAGCTTTAGAAAACGGATTAAAACCTTGTGATTATTTTCCTGTAAATGAAGTAACTTATACAGATTTAAAAAACTGGAAACCCAGAAATGCTAATCAAAATATTGATGAAAAACTGAATTTTTCCTTAGCAGAAGCTTTGACACAATCTTTAAATACAATTACTGTAAAAGTTTTAAGAGAAGTTGGCATTCAGAAAGTTATAGATAAAACTCAACAACTTGGGATTGAAGAGAATATCAAAAAAGAACCTTCCATAGCATTAGGAGTTTCAGAATTAAAATTGATGGATTTAGCAAAAGCTTATGCTGTTTTTTTAAATGGAGGAAAAGCTGTAAACCCTTATTTTATTGAAAAAATAGAAGATAAAAATGGAAATTTAATAGCTGAATTTTTTCCAAAGGAAAATACCACAGAAATTTATACAGAAAAAACGCGTCAGCAAACTTTAGAAATACTTAAAAATGTAGTCAATAGAGGAACAGCAAATAGATTGAGAAATGTTTATCATTTTCAAAATGATTTAGCAGGAAAAACTGGAACTACACAAAAAAATAAAGATGGTTGGTTTGTAGGGTTATTACCAGAAATGGTGACGGTAACTTGGGTGGGAAATGACAATCCTCAAATCAGTTTTCCTTCCACAGCATTAGGACAAGGAGCAAATTCTGCTTTGCCAATTTTTGCTGGTTTTTTACAAAAAATGAATGCGGATCAAAATTATAATAAAATCACTACTCAAAAATTTAAAAAATCTTCAGCAGAAGTTCTTGCTTCTTTAGATTGTCCGCCGACAGAAAAAGATGGTTTTTTTGAAAGAATTTTCAATAATAATTCAACATATATGACTTTTGAAAAATCTGAAAGAGAAATAAAAAAAGAAAGCAGAAAAGAGAAGAGAAAACGAAAAAGAAAAGAAAGAAGAGCAGCTAAAAAGAAAAACAAAAAAGGTATTTTCAGAAAAATATTTGGCGGGAAAAAGAAGAAATAATTCAAAAGAAGTAGAACAATTTGTTCTTCTTTATGAAAACCAATAGCAATAGCTTAACTTTGCATTTTTTAAAAAGTAGTTTTGAGATATTTTATAGAATTAGCTTATGATGGAAAAGATTTTCATGGTTGGCAAATCCAACCCAATGCTATTACTATACAAGAAGTTTTAGAAACTTGTTTTGCAAAAATATTTCAAGAAAAAATAAATATTATTGGAGCAGGAAGAACAGACACAGGTGTTCATGCTAAATATTTTGTAGCTCATTTTGATTTAGCAAAAGAATTTGAAGCAAAACATTTGATTTATAAACTCAACAGAATGTTGTCAAAATCAATTGTGATTTATAATATTTATCCTGTGAAATCTGATGCGCATGCTCGATTTGATGCAGTTTGTAGAGAATATAAATATTATATTTCTTTAGAAAAAAATCCTTTTACAAAAGATTATTCCGTATTAATTCCAGGAGAAATTAATGTAGAAATAATGAATTCTGCTTGTGAAATTTTAAAAAAACACACTGATTTTCAATGTTTTTCAAAAGTAAAAACACAAGTAAGAACTTTTAATTGTAAAATAAAAGAAGCTTATTGGGAAAAAGTAGATGATCAATTGGTTTTTACGATAATTGCAGATCGATTTTTGAGAAATATGGTCAGAGCAATTGTGGGAACTTTATTAGAAATTGGAAAAGGCAGAAAAACTTTATCAGATTTAGAAGAAATTTTAGCAAGTAAAAACAGGAGTAAAGCAGGAAAATCTATAGCAGCAAAAGGATTATTTTTGCATAATATAATTTATCCAGAAAATTTAAAATTGAATTAATGTCTTCAAAAACAGGAGAAATATTTGATATGCAGTTGTTTAAACGACTGTTGAAATATACAAAACCTTATAAATTGGTTTTTTATTTTGTGGCTTTAGCAGCAATTCTATTATCATTTTTTGGAGTTGCTCGGCCATATTTAACAAAAATAACCATAGATGAAGGAATTGTTCCTAAAGATTATTCTCAGCTGATTTTCTTCATCAGTTTGATGGGGATAGCTTTAATTTTAGAAGTTGTTTTTCAGTTTTTATTTGTTTATTACGCCAACTGGTTGGGGCAGATGGTAATTCGTGATATCAGAACAAAACTTTTTAAAAGAATGACCGCTTTTAAAAAACAATATTACGATCGTTCTTCTGTAGGAAGATTGGTAACCCGTGCGGTGAGTGATATTGAAACCATTGCCAGTGTTTTTAGTGAAGGACTTTTTATGATTGTCAGCGATTTGCTGAAAATGTCTGTGGTTTTAATTGTGATGTTTTATCAAAACTGGAAACTCACTTTATTGGTGATGGCTGTGATGCCTTTTATTATATATGCTACGCGAATTTTTCAAAAGAAAATGAAAGTTGCTTTTGAAGATGTTAGAAATCAAGTAGCCAATCTGAATTCTTTTGTACAAGAACACATCACAGGAATGAAAATTGTTCAGATTTTTGGAAGAGAAAAAACTGAATATGAAAGATTTCAAAAAATAAATGATAAACACAGAAAAGCTTGGATAAAAACAGTTTGGTATAATTCATTTTATTTTCCAATTGCAGATATTGCCAGTTCTTTTACTATTGGTTTAGTGGTTTGGTATGGTGGAATGAATATTCTGAAAGATGCGAATTTAAGCTTTGGAGTAATTGTAATGTTTTTACAATTGATTCAAATTCTTTTTAGACCTTTAAGACAATTAGCAAATCAGTTTAATACTATGCAGATGGGGATGGTGGCAGCAAATAGGGTTTTTGGAGTTTTAGATACAGAATCCTATATCGCTGATGAAGGAACAAAAGAAATAAAAGACATCAAAGGAAATATAGATTTTAAAAATGTTCGATTTAGTTATATAAAAGGAGAAGAAGTTTTACGCGGAATTTCTTTAGAAGTAAAAGCAGGGCAAACCATTGCAATTGTTGGCGCAACAGGAGCAGGAAAATCTACAATTATTAATTTATTGAGCAGATTTTATGAAATTGATGAAGGAGAAATCTTAATAGATGGAATCAACATTAAAGATATTACTTTAGAATCTTTAAGAGAAGAAATTGCAGTTGTTTTGCAAGATGTTTTCTTGTTTGCTGATTCGATTTTAAATAATATTACGCTGAATAATCCTGAAATAACACGAGAAGAAGTTATTGAATCTGCTAAAGAAATTGGTGTTCATGAATTCATTAGTAGTTTACCCGGAGGATATGATTATAACGTAAAAGAAAGAGGAATTATGTTGTCTTCTGGTCAGCGTCAATTGATTTCTTTTTTAAGAGCTTATGTCAGCAAACCCAGTATTTTAATTTTAGATGAGGCAACTTCTTCAGTAGATACCAACAGTGAATTATTAATTCAACAAGCTACAGAAAAAATTACTGAAGGTAGAACTTCTATAATTATCGCACACAGATTGGCAACAATTAAAAAAGTGGATAGTATTATTGTGATGGAAAAAGGAAAAATTGTTGAAAAAGGAACACATAAAGAATTGCTGAAAAAAGAAAATGGATATTATAAAAAACTACATGAAGTTCAGTTTTCTGCAGTTTAAAAATCTTTAATAATTTTACTTAGTTTTTTAGTTAGATTTTTCCGATGATATTGCTGAATATTTTCAGAATTTACTTTTAGCTTTTTTTGCTGAAAATCATGAAAATATTTTAATAAAACAGCTTTTATTTCTTTTTTATCTTGAAAAGAAAAACAAAATCCGCTGTTGGTTTTTTCTATGATTTTTTTGACTTCCCAATCTTTCGGGCCTATAGCTAAAATAGGTCTTTTAGCATTTAAATATTCAAAAAGTTTTCCCGGAATTATGCCTTTTATCTTTTCATTGGTGTATTGCAAAAGTAAAACTTGAGATTTTCTTTGTTTTTCCAATACTTTTTTATGTGGAAGATATCCATAGTTTTTTGTGAAATTAATTAGATTTTTTTCTTTTAGTTTTTCAAGTAATTCAGGATTATTTTTTCCGATTAAATTCAGTTGAAAACTATTTTTAAAATCTTGATTTTCATTAATTAATTCTGCTAAAACTTCCCATAAAACAGCTAAATTTTCAATAGAAAAGAAAGATCCTATATGTGAAATTGTAAATTTTTTATCAAGTAAATCTGAAGAAGAATTTATATGATCATCAAAACCATTAGTGATAACTTTTATGGGTTTTGAAGTTAATTTTGCAAATTCATTTTTTACATTTTCAGTGGTAGTGATAATATAATCAGCGTTTTGTAAAACTTTTTTTTCTAATTTTTCATGTTTTTTCTTGGCAAAATCTTTTAATCTTAACTGATCAAAATACCACATTTTTGTCCAAGGATCTCTAAAATCAGCAATCCATTTTAAATTTAATTTTTGTTTTAATTTTAATCCGATGAGGTGAACACTATGTGGAGGTCCAGTAGTGATAATAGTATCTATTTTATTTTCTTTCAGGTATTCATGCAAGAATTTTACCGAAGGATTTATCCAAAATTTTCGAGCATCTGGAATAAAGATATTTCCTCTGATTCCAAGTAAAGTTTTTTGTGTAAAAGTTTGTTCTTTCTGCGGATTTATAATTCCACTACTAAATTGATTGGTTTTCTTTTTAGATAATAAATTCGCTAATTTATAAGGTTCAAAAATAGGTTTTTTTATGATTTTTAAATCTGGAGAAACTTCTTCTAAAAGACTTTTATCTTCAATAGGATAAGTTGGGTTTTTAGGAATATAAACAATGGGTTCAATTTGAAAATCTGGTAAATATTTTACAAATTTCAACCAACGATGTACACCAGGTCCACCAGCAGGAGGCCAATAATAAGTGATGATAAGCGTTTTTTTCATCAGCTTTTATTTAAGCGTTTAAATCTTTTTTCTTCTTAAAACTGAAAAATATTCCTCCGCCGATTAGAAGTAAAAATAAAATTCCTGTAGAAAGCGTGATGGAACTTCCAACTTTGATAACTTTTGGATTAAATTTAAAAGTGATTTCATGTTTTCCTTTAGGTAAAAACACACCGCGTAAAACATAATTTGCTTGAATCATTTCAACTTCTTCACCATCAATTTTTACTTCCCAGCCTTTTGGATAATATATTTCTGAAAAAACAGCAAATCTATCTTCTTGAAGAGTATAAGTATAAGTCAATTCATTGGGTTGATAACTTACTAAACTGATTTTATCTTCTTGATAATCAGTGAAGTTTTCTTGATTTACAACATCTTTAAATTCATTATTAATCACAGCTGTTTTCTTCGTGTTTATAGTATCTAAAGCTCTGATTTCATCATCTGCAGAATCAACAAAAATAATATTATTGACAAACCAAGCATGTCCGTTTCTATCAGGATTTAGTTGACTAAAAATCTTTCCGTCATTTTCAAGGATGAAATATTTAGTATTCAACATATTGATGACTTGATTTTTTCCTTCTGCAATATGAAAATCAAATAATTCTTGCATTCGTCCAGGTTTTGCAGCGTGATAACCACCTAAAGAACTATGAAAATAAGAAGCTCTTGCTGAATTCATCGGATTGGTAGAAAAATCTAAAACTTTAAAATGTTCTTTATCTTCCATGATTTGTTTATCCGCATCATAAGCTTCAAAGGCAGTAGCATATTGACTTGGTTTTATGAAATCATCTTTGTTTACATATTTTCTATCCACACTTACTAAATCAACTAAAATCAAAATTGCAAAAAGTCCGATGCTGAGGTTTTGTTTTAGTTTATCTTTTAAGAAAGCATAAATAATTAAAGCTGATAATAACACAAAAATCAAACTTCTAATTGCATCTGTGTTCAGCATGTTTTTCCGATCTTGTTTGATGGCATCAACAAAATCTGGACCTAAGTTTTGCATATAATAATTATCATAAGCTCCAGAAAAATCGAAAAACATATTTTTGAAAAGCAAGAAGAAAACACTTATTCCGCCTGTGATAATAGTTGCCCATTTTAAGGCATGTAATTTTTCTTTAAGTTCTATTTTATCAGAAAATATTTTACTCAATCCATAAATTCCGAAGAAAGGAATTAATAGTTGTAAAATAATTTGAATCATAGAAACAGTTCTAAATTTATTATAGAGAGGAATATAATCTATAAAAAACTTTGTCAAAACACTGAAATGATCTCCCCAAGAAAGCAGTAAAGCTATACTACTGGAAGCAACCACCCACCATTTTAATCTTCCTTTTATTAAATATAAAGCCAAAACAAATAAGAAAATCACACTGGCGCCAATATAATTTGGAGCAGCAACAATGGGTTGTTCTCCCCAATAAGTGGGCAGGTTTTGTATAATTTCTTTTGCTTGTGCAGCTGGTAAACCATAATCGATTAAGCTTTGGTAAGAATTAGATTTTTCATCTAAAAATTCTGTACTGGCACCCCCCATAAATCTGGGGATAAATAAGTTCATGGTTTCTGCAATTCCATAGCTGTATTCTGTGATGTATTCATAACTTAATCCGCTGGAAGGTTTTTTATCTCCATCTTTTGTGATGGTCAAACCCGTATCTCCTCTTGTGCTAAAATCAGTATATTCTTTTGAGGCTAAAAGCATTGTTGCATTGGAAGAAATTCCAAGAATTAAAGCAATGACCATCACGCCAATTGCAGTAAAAAAATCTTTAAGTTTTTTGTCTTTAAAAGCTTGATAGAGATGAGCTAAACCAATGATTATTACTATAATAAGAAGGTAGTAAGTAACTTGGAAATGCCCTGTAAAAATTTCTAAAGCCAAACTGAGGGCGAGTAAAATTCCACCCCAGAAATATTTTTTCCGAAAAACAGCAAAAATTCCAGCTAAAACTAAAGGCATATAAGCAATAGCATGAGCTTTTGCATTATGTCCGACACCTAAAATAATAATGAGATAAGTAGAAAATCCAAAAGCTAAAGCTCCAAGGGCAGCTAATTTATAATCTATTTTTAAAACTAAAAACAATACATAAAGTCCAACAAAATATAGGAAAAGATAATCTGCTGGTCTGGGTAAAAAACGTATGATTTTATCTACACTTCTTATGAAATTATCAGGATAACGCTTGTTGATTAAATAAGATGGCATGCCACCAAAAGCATTGTCAACCCAATAGGTTTCTTCTTGATGTTCTTTTCTGAAATCATCCGCTTGATGGGTCATCCCACGAGATTGCTGAATATCACTTTGAAATATTTTCTCGCCGCTTAAAACTGGATTAAAATAAGCTAAAGAAACAATTATAAATCCAAGAATAACAAGAATATGCGGTAAGATTTTTTTAAAATCAAAAGTCATAAGAAATGATTATAATACTGAAAAGTCGTAAAATTAATCAATTTCTTCGTAATCAATATATTCTCCAGCGTCTTTATTAGATTTGTATTCGTTTGGAGGAATATAATCTATAGATGTTTTTCCCGTTTTCTTTTTAGAATTGAAGTTAGGATTTTGTGCATTATATTTTTGTTCAGCTTTAGAAGCCATTCTGCGGATAAAAAATCGTAAAATATTTGGCATAAATCTTCTTAACAAGATTTTTAAGAGCCAATAAATCCCGATAAGAATAATCAGCGTTTTTAAAAAACCAGTTAAAGAGGCAGTAATCATAAAATGATAATTTTCACAAAAATATCAATTAGATAATTAAAAGAAGTCGGAAAAACCTTAAAATATTTATATTTGAATGCTAAAACTTTAAAAATGAAAAAACTATTCATCTTATTTTCTTTATTTGCTATAGGAATTTCTCCTGAATTATATGCGCAATACACAGAAACCATAAATGCAAACCGACCAGGAAATTCTCAAGGAGGTTTTGCAGTAGGTAGAGGAGTGATTCAAGCAGAAGTAGGATCTTATTATGGAATTGACAAACATGATTTAACCGATGTGAAAACCAAAAATTTCGGATCAGAATATGAAATCAGGTATGGATTATTGACAGAAAATTTAGAGTTGAATATTCGCGGAGATTTTAATTTCATCAAACAAGAAATTCCAGTTGGAGGAACAACAGAAACTATTTCTTCTTCAAATTTTAGATCCAACACCATAGGAGCAAAATATTTGGTTTATGATCCTTATAAAATGCGAGAGTTTGAAAAACCTAATCTTTATAGTTGGAAAGCAAATCATAGTTTTAAATGGAGGGATTTAATTCCAGCTGTTTCTGTTTATGCAGGATATAATTTCACTCCGGGAAGTCGTCCAGAAGGTTATCCTTTTTTTGGAGGAGAAATTGCAAATTCCAGTTTAAAATTAGCTTTAATCACACAGCATAATTGGGGAGATACCGCTTTGATAATGAATTTTATTGCAGATCGATTGACAGATGATCACAAAAGATATTCAGCAATATTTACTTTTACACAAGCAGTGGGAATGCGTTCTACAATTTTTGCAGAATTTCAAACCATTATAGATGATTTTTACAGCGATGAGTTATTGAGATTAGGAGGAGCTTACTTGGTCATGCCTGATCTTCAAGTGGATCTTTCTGGAATGGTGAATTTTAAAAATACACCTTTCCGTTGGCAAATAGGAGTAGGGGCTTCTTATCGATTTGATTTTCATTCTATTGATGAGAAAATAAAAGATCCCAACGACAAAAAAGGCGGACAAGAATACAATTTAACCCCAGCAGATGATGGAGGAGGAGAGTGATATTTTTAAATAATTTCCAAAAAATTCATTAAAAACATAAATTTTATAGAATTTAATAAGCTGAAAAACAGTTTTTTCTGTGGTTAGGTGATTTCTTCTTTATAACTTTGCGTTTCTTAAAAAACGGAAGTGAAAAATTCATTTCCACAGAATAATTACAAAATTCTATTTATGAGTAGAGTAAAAAAAGACGACACTGTAAAAGTACATTACACAGGAAAACTTAATGATGGACAAGTATTTGATAGTTCATTAAACCGTGAGCCACTTGAATTTAAAGTAGGCGCGGGAATGATGATTCCTGGTTTTGAACAAGGTGTTTTAAACATGGAACTTAACGAAAAAAAGGAAATTTCTATTGCTCCAGCGGAAGCTTATGGAGAGGTAAAAAAAGAACTTTTCCAAGAAATCCCTAAATCACAGCTTCCAGCTGAAATTAAGCCAGAAGTAGGAATGGGATTAGCTGCACAAATGCCAGACGGAAGAGAGCAGCAGTTGAGAATAGCAGAAGTAAAAGAAGATTCTATTGTTGTGGATGCTAATCATCCATTAGCAGGAAAAGAGCTTAATTTCGAGATAGAGATAGTTGAAATTAATTAAGAAAAACTAAGGTTTTAAGAACTCTCAATGACAATTTGGGGGTTCTTTTTTCTTATTTAGAAAATAAAATATTGCAAAAAAGTTGTATATTTGCAATATTTTTCTATATTGTCAGTTGTTATTTTTAATACCTAAGCCATTTTCGATATATGAGACAACTTAAAATTACTAAACAGGTTACGAATCGTGAGTCCAAATCTCTTGATAAATATTTGCAAGATATCAGTAAAGTAGATCTGATTACTGCAGAAGAAGAAGTGGAGTTGGCACAACGTATCCGTGAGGGTGATCAAATAGCTTTAGAAAAGCTTACAAATGCGAATCTTCGATTTGTGGTTTCTGTTGCAAAACAATACCAAAATCAAGGATTAAAATTACCAGATTTAATTAATGAGGGGAATGTTGGTTTAGTTAAAGCGGCAAAACGTTTTGATGAAACCAGAGGATTTAAATTCATTTCTTATGCAGTTTGGTGGATTAGACAATCTATTTTACAAGCTTTGGCAGAACAATCCAGAGTGGTAAGATTGCCTTTGAATAAAATTGGAGTCATCAACAAAATTAACAAAGCATTTTCTCATTTAGAGCAAGAACTTCAGCGTCCGCCTTCTGCAAATGAAATTGCACAAGAGTTGGATATGACTGTTCCTCAAGTAAAGGAAGCTTTGAAAAACGCAGGAAGACATTTGTCTATGGATGCGCCTTTTAAAGAAGGAGAAAATGACTCTAACCTTTATGATGTTTTAAGTTCTGGAGAGTCTCCAAATCCTGATGATGAATTGATGAGAGATTCATTAAGTATTGAAATTAATCGTGCTTTAGATACGCTTTCAGCAAGAGAAGCTGATGTAATTCGTTTGAATTATGGAATCGGAAATCAACCTGCGATGACTTTACAAGAAATTGGAGATACTTTTGATTTAAGCCGTGAGCGTGTTCGTCAGATTAGAGAAAAAGGAATTAGACGTTTGAAACACGAATCTAAAAACAAAATGCTTAAAAAATATTTAGGATAAAAAACACTAACCTGTTATAAAATAAAAACTGCTGAGAATTAATTGTTTTCAGCAGTTTTTTAATTTTAAAAAAGATATAAAAAAACCGTTTCAAAATAGAAACGGTTTTCGTGTTTATAATTTAATTTTCAACTTCATTTTAAGAAGCTGCTTTCAGTTGTTTTATAGTAGATTTATCAAGCGCATCAGC
>Ga0079226_10000777_pt1 | contig 23364 bp, 22 predicted proteins | sample Poulit2014_FD_76345 | JGI IMG/M metagenome (GOLD analysis project Ga0079226, IMG submission 76345) | Agricultural soil microbial communities from Georgia to study Nitrogen management - Poultry litter 2014 | ecosystem: Environmental > Terrestrial > Soil > Agricultural land | place: USA: Georgia...
TCGTCGAATGTCAGGAAGTAGGACTCGAATCCTTTTTTCAGATTGTCATATTTCTCATTTGAAGTGCAGCCGAACCAGATTTCGTAAAACTTCCTCACTTTCTCGAGTTCATTGACCCAGAGTGCAACATGCTCGATTCTCATCTGACCCACTCCTGTAACAAAGTTTCGGGAAATTCATCAAACGGAGGGTTCCCCGCTGTTTTCGATTTCCTGCTTTTTCAGTTCCCTTCTTAAGATCTTGCCACTGATGGTTGTTTTGGGCAACTCTTCCATGACCTCGATCTCCTTGGGGGCGACGTGGGCGGCAAGGTTGTTCCTGACAAACACCCTTATTTCCTCAAGCAGATCCGGAGACTGGACGAAACCGTCGCGTAGCACAATGAACGCTTTGACGATTTCCCCGCGGACAGGATCTGGCTTCCCAATGACCCCAGCCTCCTGTATCGCTTCATGCTCGATCAGTTTGCTTTCGACTTCAAACGGACCGATCCTCTCCCCAGAGGAATTGATCATGTCATCATCCCGGCTTTGGAAGAACACATAGTCCTCGTCGTCCTGATATGCCAGGTCCCCGGACAGATACCATCCTTCATACTTGAAATAAGAATCGAATTTGTCCTTATTGCCCCATATCTCCTTCATCAGTCCCGGCCACGGTGTCCTGACCGCCAACTGGCCTGTCGTACCTCTTGGAACAACATTCCCTGCTTCATCCAGTATGCCGACTTCAACTCCCGGAAACGGTCTGCCCATCGAACCCGGTTTGATTTTTTCTCCGGGGAGATTGACGACAAGATGTGCACCGGTCTCCGTCATCCACCATGTATCGTGGATTCTGACGCCCAGTTCTTCCCATGCCCAGTAGATCACTTCAGGATTGAGCGGCTCACCGACACTCAGTATATGTCTGAGTGAAGACAGGTCATATCCTTTAAGGGTATCACCCTGGGACAGCAGCATCCTGAAGGCTGTCGGCGCGCTGTACCAGATGGTCACTTTCAGTTCAGCAATGAGTTTATACCAGTGTTCGGCCTTGAAACGACCGCCCTGTATGACCACAGTAGCACGGTTCAGCCACGGCGCAAAAAGCCCATAGACACTGCCTGTCACCCAGCCGGGATGGGATGTGCACCAGTAGACATCATCATCTTTGATATCCAGAACCCATTTGCCGGACTGATACTGATGGGAAACGACTCTGTGTGCATGCAGCACACCCTTAGGTTTTCCGGTCGAACCGCTTGTATAATGGATGAGCATGCCGTCATCTCCATCCATCCATTCCACAAGATCCTCTCCGGAATTTCTGAATGGTGCCGCTTCGATATCTTCAGCAAACAGGATTGTTTCAAGTGACGGGATATCCGCTTCCGGCACACGCCTGACCATCTCTTTATCTGTAATCAGTAATGAACCATGGCAATCGTTGATCCGGTCACGGACTGCATCTTCCATGAACGCTTCAAATAAAGGACCCGCAATCGCACCGATCTTTATAACACTGAGGATGGCGATGTAGCACTCCGGCGTCTTGGGCAGAAATACGAATATCCGGTCACCTTTTTCTGCGCCGTTCTCTTTCAGTATCCGCGCATAATGGTCTGTCTTCTCTTTAACTTCTTTGAATGTGTAACTTATCCTTTCATCACCATTTACGTAATGGAGTGCTATCTTGTCTCCATAGCCGTCATCCACGTGTCTGTCTATCGTTTCATACGCAATGTTCAGCCTGCCCGTCTCATTGAAACTCAAGCCGTTTTTGGCATCTTCCCATTTGAAGTTTTCCCGGACTTTAGTATAGTCTTTCAGATTATACTCGCCTGGTACCGGCTCAATGATTTCCAGTTGTTTCAAAGACATCTGAAAAATACCTCCCTTGGTCATGTTCCCGGTCTCTGTCAGTGACCGGATTATATTTCACAGGCATAAGTTGATATGGTTCCCAAGAGACGCTGGGCTTCCTTGTAGGTACAGCGGTTATGGACAACTTCCATCCCACCGTCCCTTGCGATATCAGCAGCATCCGGAGAAATGACCCCTTCCTGCAGCCAGAAGATTTTGGCATCCACCCCGAGCGCTTCCCTGGCAATTTCAATAGCCGCTTCCGGACTTCTGAATACTTGAACGACGTCTATTTTGTGCGGCACACTTGCGAGATCCGGATAAGCCTTCTCTCCCAGAATTTCCGTTTCCCGCGGATTGACCGGAATGATCTTGTATCCGAGCCTCTGCATCTTACGGGCCAGCCGGTAGCTCGGTCTTGCTTCCTTGCCGCTCAGGCCGACAACTGCTAGCGTCTTTTGGCGTGTCGTTTCATTTCCGCTTTCATCGATTACTTTCTCGACCGGTGAATTCAGCGCCCACCTGATGACCCCTTCATCGTTGATGACAATCTCTTTTTCGTACCGAGTGCCAAAACCTGTTGCTTTAGACAGGGCCTGATCCAGATCATTTTGGATATCCCTTACAGATTCGATGCCTACTGACAGCCTGACAAGCTCTTCATATACGCCTGTTTCTTCCAGCTGTTCTTTTGACAACTGCTGGTGGGTGGTGGGAGCCGGATGGATAATCAGGGATTTGGCATCTCCGACATTCGCCACATGGGACCACAGTGCAACATTATCAATCAATTTTTTTCCTGCCGCTTTGCCGCCTTTGATGCCGAATGTGATGATGGATCCGAAACCATTCCTGAAAATCCGCCTGGCAATCTCGTGAGAAGGGTGGTCAGAAAGTCCCGGATATGTAACCCACTCCACACCCGGGTGATCATCGAGGAAACGTGCCAGTCTTTCAGCATTTTCATTATGCCGTTCCACTCTGACATGCAGTGTCTCGAGTCCCTGGATCAGCTGGAATGCATTGTTCGGGCTTAAAGAGGCGCCGAAATCCCGGAGCAGCTGAACACGGATCTTGGTACTGAAGGCAAGCGTGCCGAAATCCACTGCATACCGTATGCCGTTGTAGCTGCTGTCGGGTTCTGTGAACTCAGGGAATTTCGCCGTATTCCAGTTGAAACGGCCGCCGTCCACGACGACGCCTCCGATGGAAGTTCCATGTCCACCGATCCACTTTGTGGCGGAATGGATGACGATATCAGCACCGAGGGTAACCGGTTTGCATGTATGAGGCGTTGCAAAAGTATTGTCGACTATAAGCGGTACCCCGCTTCATGTGCAATATCAGCAACCGCTTCGATATCCAGTACCTGCAGACCAGGGTTACCGATTGTTTCACCAAACACCGCTTTGGTCTTATCCGTAATCGCTGCCCTGAAGTTCTCCGGGTCGGACGGATCGACGAATGTCACATTGATGCCGTAGCGCGGCAGCGTCACAGCGAACAGATTGTATGTACCGCCGTAGAGATTCGAACCGGCAACTATTTCGTCACCTGCACTTGCCAGATTGAGGATGGAAAGCGTAATCGCCGACATACCAGATGAAGTTGCGACTGCCGCAACCCCCTCCTCAAGAAGCGCCATCCGCTTTTCAAAAACTTCCACGGTCGGATTGCCGATGCGGGAATATATATTGCCCGGTTCATCCAGCGAAAACAGGCTTTCAGCATGGTCAGTGTCGTGGAATACATAAGATGTAGTCTGATAGATCGGCACAGCCCGTGAACCTGTCGTCGGATCCGGTGCCTGTCCGCCGTGCAGGGACAGTGTCTCCAGGTCATAAGTGGAATTGTGTTCATTCGTCATATTCATTCCTCCAATTTTAAGTATAAAAAAGCTCTCTTCTTTTATAAGAAGAGAGCCTCTGTCCTCCTCTTATCTTCCAGGAATGGAATCCTGCAGGAATTAGCACCTTTTCAGACAATATGCCTGATGGTTGCCGGGCGTCACAGGGCCAGTCCCTCCGCCTCTCTTGATAAGCTGATTATATTAATTTATATAATGTTTACTACAATACTATGATTAAACATATTTGTCAAAACATTTTTTCTATACAAAATATTGAGTCTAATTCATTGATTATCATAATATTCGTAAAGTCCGCCATGGTCGTTCCCCCCTTTGCCCAGGTCAATCAGTTCATTCATGATCTCTTTCGTCTTTTGGGTGACTGGAAGATTCATGTTTTCATCAAGACTTCCGAAAACATTATCGAGATCTTTCATATGAAGATCCATCCGGAATCCAGGTTCATACGCCGCCTCCATCATCCGTCCGATTTTCGCATCCATCACATTGCTGCCTGCAAGTCCGCCTTTTATGGCATCGTACATCGTATCAAGCTCAAGGCCCAGCTCCTTTGCGACTGCAACTCCTTCCGAGAGGGCAATGATATTGTTCGCCACAATGACCTGATTGACAAGTTTCGTGGCATTCCCGAGACCTACCCGCCCCGTATGTGTCACACTTCCCCCCATGATTTCAAGGAGCGGCATTACCTTCCGAAGTGAATCATCTCTTCCCCCTGCCATGATGGACAATGTTCCCTCAACCGCTTTTTCCTCACCGCCGCTGACCGGTGCGTCGATATAATCCGACCCTGCATTCCTGAGATATCCAGCCACTTCCTCGCTCATTTTCGGTGTAATCGAACTCATATCAACAACAATGCTCCCAGCTTCAAGTTTTTTATAGAGGCTGCTTTTGATCATGACATCATGGACATCCTGTGAGTTCGGAAGCATAAGTATAAGCACATCTGAGTGTTTGGCCACATTCATGTAGTTCTCCATCACATTTGCACCCAGTCCCTTCAGTTCATCATTGGTTGATGCCCTGCTGCTCGCAATATACATTTCAATATTATGTGCAAGCAGATTTTTACACATCGGTCTCCCCATTATGCCAAGCCCTATGAATCCCACTTTCATAATATAAACACTCCTAAAAATCCAGATTTGATTCCATTTCCCACTCATGAAGCACATAATCTCTTGCACCATTCACTATATACGGGTCAGACTTTACCTTCCTTTCAACCGCATCCAACGACTCTCCCTTATAGATTACCAGCCCTCCGGTGCCATCAACAAAACGGCCGTTCATCAGGATTGACCCTTCATCCCTCCCCTCTTTCAGAAACTCAAGATGCTGTGGACGGAAATCCCTGCTTTTCTGTTCATCCCTCATCGGCAGGAATACTGCAAAATACTTCATCATTCCCCCTCCTAATTTCATGAATATTTAGATTACTTCATTCAATATTATCAGATGATGCATGATTTTTCTTTTCACAGATGCCATGGAAGTATAAAACACCAGCCGTCATACGGCTGGTGTCCATAAAATATTATTGCTTCTTATCTTCTTCGTCCCGTTCAACATCTTCTTCCAGGTTTTCATCTTTATTTTCGATTACCTGCTCCTCAGCGAGCTTCCTATCCCTGGCATCCAGTATGAAGTTCTTCGTGTTGTTCATCTCTTCATGAATTTCAGACATCTTCTCTTTAGTCAGTGGATAGAATCTGAGCGCAATGATTGAGGTAACCCATCCTAGTATCGGGAAACCGAGCATGCACATCAACCCAACCCATAGGAGTCCGGTCGTCTGTTCATCCGTCACTGTCGGGAATTCATCAGCAAACCCGATCATCGATACCATCGCCCCCACTACAAACGGTGTCAGACTCGATACCATCTTGTCCACAAATGAAAACAGTGTCGCAATCATCCCCGGGATATATCTTCCTGAGGAATATGTTTCGTAATCCGATACATCCCCGATCATCGGGATGACGATTGATGGCGTCAATGTACTGATGGCCCGTCCGAACGAATAAAGGACCAGAAATACGATGGAAAGCACTCCCCAATTATCAAAAGCAAAACTTTTGGTGTCGAATACCAGCATCATTATGAAAAGGAGGGTGAAGGAAATTGCCCCTACATATGAAAACAGGACCAGGGCGCGTCTCAAGCCGAGGTTTTGCGCATATCTCACGCCGACGAAAATGAATATCAAACTCGGCACGAGCACAATCAGGCTGATCTGGCCGCTCAGTGCAAAGTTCCCAAGCAGTATGCCGAAGAACATGACCTGGACCACTTGCTGGTTCATGAACATTGCAGCAAATTTATCTGTCGCAGCCGATATGACAAGCATCTGCAGGGCCCGGTTGCGCTTTAATACCGGCCAGTAGTCCCTGAACCTCGTCTGGACATTGATTTCTGCTATGCCATAGAATTCCTTCCTGTCCTTTGTCCGGATCGCAAATACAGCGAGCACTGTAAACAGCAGTCCGACAGCAGCGAAGGTGAATGACAGTTCTATGAAATAACTGTAAGTGAAATCACCGTACTTGCCAATCAGATACTGTGATGCGTAAATCTGTCCGAACGTAAACAGTGACAATGTGAATATAGCGTCGAAAATCGAAAACAGTGGCCGCTGTCTTGGGTGATTGGTAAGGACGGTCTGCGCTGCTCGCGTTACAGTCGTCTGCATCGTATATCCGATAATATAAAAGAACTGCAGCAGCACGAATACGACGAGCTGCAGATTTTGCGGAAATAGATGCAACACGTTGAACATGAGAAGGAACGTAACCAGCAATACGATGTTCCCGATAATCATGATGGGTCTGAATTTTCCGAATTTAGTCTCTGTCTTATCCAATATGAAGCCCAGTATCGGATCCGTGATACTGTCGAAAACACGCATAAGGCCAAGTATCGTACTAACAGTCATGACCGCAAGTCCGGCGACACCGGTCGCATAATAGGTGACAAAACCCATACCAAACAGGAAAAGATTCGTTGCACTGTTGTTCAGTGCAAAAAATGCAATCTGCCATATTTTTGCTGTGTGATATTTCTCTCTTGAAAATTCCCCTTCCAGGTTCGGTCTTTCCATAAACTCCCACTCCTCCTGCCTAATTACTTTCAATTTCATTTAATTTATAAGTTAAACTAATTAGTGATTCGAATATATCACAATGAAAACCCTTACACAATGATTTATACTGACTTTTTTGAATAATTTATTTATTTTGATTTAATGGATAAACAAATATGTTTCCATACAGGGATTTTGAATATATTTCAGCCATAATAAAAACTGGTCCCAGGTAATCCCGGCAACCAGTTCCATAACCGCCTGCTGTATAGTATATTTACCTTATATCATTCAGCATCCGGTTGATGACCGACAGCGCACCTTTGTATGCTGTTTCTTCATATACATGCCCCAGTGATTCTTCATCAATGTTCTGTCCTTTTTCCAGCCACAGTTGGTACAGACTGATGAGACCGGCGACATGATATTCGATGACATACTCGAAATCTTCCACTTCCTTGATCTCCAGATCCTTTGCATAGCTGATGATGATCTGCCTGAGACGGGCTTTCAGTTCATGTACAAACCCGGGGTCACCATTGGGACCGAGCAGTACAGCTATTTTCTCACCGTTCTTTTTAAGGTAATCATTCGTCCCCTCTATCGGTTCGATGATCCTGCCATCGTTTTCCTTCAGTTCTATGAAGGGGGTGATGATCATTTCCTTATCCGGCATCAATGAGGCTTTCAGTATTTCCAGCGCTTCATCGATATCCATGAAATATGTGTAGAATGTCCCTCTGTTATACCCTGCCCTGTCCGTGATTTCCTTCACTGTAATCTTTGCCATGGGTTTTTCCTTATAAAGTTCCCAGAAGGCATCGAGAAGGTTGTTTTTCGTTACTTCTTTCCGACTCATTTTAGACATATTCCCCCACTTTCAACACTTTGGTCCTGATTGTTTATTGATTCAGGCCCGCAATTTAATTAACATATAGTATTGTACAACACGTTGTCGGATTAGTAAAAATGAATAATTTTATATAAGGAGAGAACATATTTTGAAGCTATCGGATTTTTCCATAAGGCGCCCGAACTTTACCATTGTAGTCATGATCATCCTGCTGCTGCTCGGCGCTGTTTCCCTCACCCGCCTGCCTCTGCAGCTGATGCCGAATATTGAGCCGCCGGTTGCGGCAGTTGCCACTACGTACCAGGGAGCCGGTCCTGAGGAGGTCATGGATGATGTGACCAAGCCCCTGGAGTCGGAGCTCTCCTCACTCAGCGGGCTGACGAATATTTCATCACAGTCCCAGGAAAGTTCATCGGTGGTCATACTGGAATTTGATTATGACACCAAAATCGAAGATGTAGAGAATGATATCACCCGGGCAATCGATTCTGTCGATCTGCCGGATGAAGCTGGAGATCCGTCTTTCCTCAAATTCGATATTTCCATGATGCCCAGCATTCAGATGGCTGTAACATCGAGCGGTGAAAGCGTCGCTGAATATCAGGATCAGGTTGATGACCTGATTGCCGAGCTGGAAAATGTCGAAGGGGTCGCCTCGATCACCGAAAACGGTTCTGTGACCGAAGAAATCCAGGTCAACCTGGATACGGAGTCACTGTCCCAATATAACATGACCCAGAGCGATATCGCCGGCATCATCGAAGCAAACAATATTTCCATACCGAATGCCACCGTGACGGATACCGAGGACCGCACGTCCATCTCGACGCGGACAGTCAGCGAGGTTGACGGCGTGGAATCCCTGCGCGAACTTGTTCTTGCGGATTTGCCGGATGACGCGGGTACCGTGACACTTGATGATGTAGCGGACGTGTCCATCGAAGAGCAGTCAAGTGATACCCTCACAAGGATGAACCAGGAAGACGCACTGTCGATCGACGTCATGCTTTCATCGGACGCCAATGCTTCAAGCGTCAACGAAGAGTTCAACAATGTACTCGATGAAAAGCTGGACGAAGAAGAATTCGATAACCTGACAGTGGAAACTTTATATGACGAAGGGGAATACATTGACATTGCGATAAACAGCGTCTATACATCACTGATCTCCGGTGCCATACTTGCGATGGTTGTCCTGTTTGCCTTCCTCAGAAACCTGAAGGCGCCGCTTATCATCGGCATTTCCATACCTTTCTCTGTCATTACCACTTTTGCGCTGTTGTTCTTCACTGACATCAGCATCAACATGATGACACTTGGCGGATTGGCACTTGGAATCGGTATGCTTGTCGATAACGCCGTCGTCGTAATAGAAAATATATACAGACACCTGTCCATGGGCAAAAAACCCAAACAGGCTGCAAGTGAAGGCACGAAGGAAGTTGCCTCGGCCATCATCGCCTCCACTCTGACGACAGCGGCCGTGTTCCTTCCTGTCGTATTTGTCAGCGGTCTTGTCGGACAGCTCTTCACACCATTTGCAATAACCGTTGCATTCAGCCTGTTCGGCTCTTTATTCACCGCGCTGACGGTGGTACCGATGCTGGCCAGCAGAATTTTGAAGGCGCCGGATGAAAACCTGGAGAAAGCACGAAGCGAACGTTCCTATATGAAAATGCTCAGGAAGCTGACTAGATGGTCATTGAATCACCGCGTCCTTGTAATTGTGCTCACAACCCTCCTTCTGATTATCAGTGCACTCGGAATCTACAACCAGGGCATCAACCTTCTGCCCGAGAGTGACGAAGGTGCCCTCACCATTGAAATCGAAAAGGAACAGGGCACGATTTTCGAAGACACTTTCGAAACAGTTGAAAACATTGAAAATGAGCTCAAGGAATATTCCGAAGTCGATACTTATCTGAGCAACATCGGATCTGCATCTCCGATGATGGCGATGTCGGAAGAACCAAACAAAGCGAGCATAACCGCAACACTTGTCGATCCGGACAGCCGGAGCCTCACCACGAATGAATTCATCAACGAAATCGAGGACGACATTGAAAGCATTGATGAGTCTGCCGAGATAAACATTGTACCGATGTCGCAGTCAGGCATGGGCGGAGAACCGAACACCCTGACCCTCAACGTCTCCGATGATTATGCAGACCGCCTCGCAGAATCCGAAGCCACAATCATACAGGCGCTTGAAGATGACGATCAGATTGAAAGTGCCGAATCCAGCCGTGAAGAAATGGTACAGGAACTGCAGGTGCAGGTGGACCGTGCAGCAGCCAGGGAAAACGGTCTGCAGCCGGCACAGGTGGGCTCCGCTTTATATGAAGCTTCAAACGGAGTACAGGCATCGACCGTCGAGAATGACAATGAATTCCTCTCGATCGTGGTGAAATATCCGGATGATGTACTCACCAGCATGGAAGAATTCGAAAATATCGAAATTGCAAACAGTGAGGGTGAATATGTTGCATTAAACGAGGTTGCCGATCTTGAAGAAGTGGACATGCTCCCGCTCATTACACGGGACAGCATGGAGGAAACGAGCGAGCTTACAGTTACGTATGCCGAGGACATGTCATTGAACGAAGCAGGTATCTATGTGGAAGATATTGTGGCGGACGCTGATTTCAGCGATAATACGCACTATTCCGTCGGCGGAGACCTCGAGATGCTGACAGACGCCATGCCGCAGATGCTGCTGGCGCTGATACTCGGTATTGTATTCATCTACCTCGTGATGGTTGCCCAATTCGAATCATTCAAACATCCATTCATAGTAATCATGGCTGTGCCACTCAGTATCATCGGAGTGATGCTTTCACTGGTCATTACGAATAATCCGCTCAGCATAGTGTCATTCGTCGGAATCATAATGCTGCTTGGCATTGTCGTGAACAACTCCATCCTGCTGGTTGACTATACGAACCAGCAGAAAGAAAAGGGCTATCCTACACTGGAGGCTCTTGAGATGAGTGTGCAGCACCGTTTCCGTCCAATCGTGATTACAGCGCTCACAACAGCACTCGGCATGCTGCCGCTTGCCATGGGCATCGGCGAAGGCGGAGAAATGGTCGCCTCCATGGGTATTGTCGTAATCGGCGGTCTGACAAGCAGTACGGTCTTCACACTCTTCATCATTCCTATCTTCTACAGCTACGTTGACAAGGAAACACGTAAAATGCATAAGAAGTACATGACACCGGACGGGGATGTCATCACCCAGAAGGAAATCGATGCAAAAAAACGTGAGGAAGAACGCAGCCAAAAAGAAGATGCAGACAACGAATACGATTACGAATCAAGGAACACTGAGCAGAATGCAGACCCTCAGGCACCTGAAGTCGAGGAAAATCAGAATGACAGCTACATCAATGAAATGCAGAAACTGCTGGATAGAATGAAAAATGACAAATCTGATAAATAACAGATAATCAAAATCCGTACGGGAAATTTCCCGTACGGATTTTTGTGATGGATAATATAGTATTTCGTAATCAGGATGAAAGTTCCTTCTCCAGGTGCTTTACAGTCGGTGTCAGATTCAACAGAAAATACGTTTCTCTCAGACGCCTCGATGGATGACTGTGTTTCAAGTATCCCGCACCCCCATGGTAGAGCATATTAGCATGGGCGGCTCTTATGGTCAGCTCATCCACATCAAGCCTTAGCCGCATGATTTCCTGAATTCTGTCGTGGAGATTGGGATCCTCAAGCAGTTCCTGAAGACGGATTTTGAGGAGATCATATCTTCCACTTATTTCGTCAGGCTGTACAGAAAGGTATATATTGGCGTTTCCCATTTTCTTGGGCGCCTTATGCATCGCTTCAATGACAGCAGATGTTACACCAAGTCCAAGTGGGGCCTGGTACAGCAGAAACACCGGCCGTATCCTGTCAACAAAGGATTCTGCCTCCCGGGAGATGATCCACTCATCCGGTATGAATACATCAGTGAATCTGCATGCATAGGTGGCACTGCCGTTCACTCCGATGTAATCCGCCTTTTCTTTCAGCTTCAACCCTTCGGCACTGCAGGGCACAAAAGCCATGATTTCCTCACCGTCACTTATACTTGCAACGATTCCGAACCAGTGGTTTCCCTTCAGATTGGAAACGGATGCGAGGTTACCCGAGACTGTGTAACCGCCCCTGGTCTTTCTCGCCTTCAAGTGGAGTTTGTCGAGTCCGGAATAGTACTTCATCGGGTTGGACAGTCCTGTTCCGCCAAGGTATTCCCCGTTTTCAAGGTTTGGGAGAAGTTCGTCCTTCAAATATTCATTGCCGCAATTTCTGATATAGGTAAGAGAAGCGAGATGGCACCAAAGATTAAAGCCTGTCGTCATACACAGTTCAGATGTTTTCCCGACAAGCATCGCCTCTCTCTCAATCACTTCCTGTTTTGAATATCCTTTTGAATCGAAAAAACCCTGCCGCCCCAATTCAAGCAGATACTCTTCAGCATAATAGGCATCTGTATCCACTTTTTTCACTACAGGCTTCAAATATTCATTGATGACAGAATCCAGCAGCTGTTTCGAATCGGCACTCTTCTGCATCACCATGATCGTCCCCTCTATCGTATATTTCCATCCTTTTCAGTCGTCGTTGATTTCAGTGATTGAATCAATTGGTGTTTTAACCGCTTCACGCGCTCTGACGACAGATTCTTCATCGGGCGCATCATAGAAACACAGACATTTTGACATATCTTCACAAACGTAAGTTCTGGAGAATGATACCTCAGGCACCTCGGCATAATGCACGGAATTCTTCTTTTTACGGCTCAGATAGTCATCCATCGTCAGTTCATCAGGGATGTTCCACTCAACCAGATAGTTCACCTTCCCGGCCTGTCTCTTCACCTCTTCAAGGTCCTTGCCGACCAGCCTCACTTCTTTGACAAGCTGGACATCGATTTCATTGTCCCTGACTCCTGCTTTAATATTTTCCGCATTTTCACCTTCAACAATGAAAAATGCTCTGGTGAAATCTTTTGAAACCTGTACTTCGATAAGGTTTATATTCTTTTCCTTCAATACTTCCTGGATGGAAGCAACCTGTTTTTCAAAATCGTTTTTATCCTGCACTGCGTTTTTGAATGTGGATTCTACCAAGAATAATGAAATAAATAAGCATCTCCTTTAAGAAATTTCAGTTTATTAAATCCTACTTTAAGACTATACTTTAGTCTTAAAGTCAGTTTATTATACTAACTTCAAAAAATCAACTCATTGCTTAGAATAAATAAAATAAGCATATATGTTATGATTCATTTATAAATAATCCTGGAGGGAGCGACTTGAAGTCAACATATAATCTGCCGTGCAATATCGCACAGACCTTGAATATCATAGGCGACCGCTGGACACTGCTAATCGCCCATGAAATACTGATCGGAAATACCACTTTCAGCAGCATAAAAAATGCACTGGAAGGCATCTCATCCAACCTTCTTTCTGACAGGCTGAAATATCTGGAGGAAAGCGGGCTGATTGAATCCAGCCTGTACTCGCGTCATCCGCCACGCTATGAGTACACGCTTACCGGGAGCGGCATGGATCTTGAGCATATATTCAACGCCATGATCTTATGGGGTGAGCAGCATCTGGATAAATGCTATAAACGACTCGTCCATGAAAAATGCGGCCATGAAGTGGAGATCAACTACTACTGTTCCCACTGCTGTGAAAACGTGGACGACCTCAAAGTACTGAAAGTGAATGACTGATACCGGCTCAAAGAGCCGGTATTTCTATGCCATCCCCCACTTCTTCTCTATCCATCTTTCAATCAGGCCGATTGCCCGGTCCAGCAGCAATCCGCTGATGCCGATCAGCATTATGCCGGCAAGCACCATATCCAGCCTCAGCAGATTCCTTGCATCCACTATCAGATAGCCGAGTCCTGACTGGGCACCGATCATCTCTCCTGAGACAAGGAATATCCATGCAGTACCGACACCGATATGAAGACCGTTCACAATGGCCGGAAAAGCGGCGGGCAAGATTATTTTCCACATCAAATGCGGCTGTTTTATTTCCAGGTTCCGTGCCAGTTTCAAGTATGTTTCATCCACCTTTCTGACTCCGGAGACCGTTGTCAGCAAAATCGGGAAAAATGCAGCAATGAAGATGATGACGATCGCCGGTGCGCTGCCTATGCCGAACCATAGTACAATGAACGGCGCCCAGGCAATCGGTGCGACGGGCCGGAGCACCTGGACGACCGGATCCACAATCCCCCATACAAAGGTCATCCTTCCGAGTATCAGACCCAGCACAATCGCCGTTAATGCAGCGCTGAGATAGCCGGAGAGGAAACGGAACATGCTGATTCCCATATGTTCGAAAATTGTGCCTGACTTAAACAATGATACTATCGCCCGCATTACATCAGCCGGAGGCGGGAACAGCGCCTCTTCAATATCTGTCACCCAGATTGCACTCTGCCATATACCGACTGTCAAAATGACCGCAATCAGTATATTCATCTGTTTATTCAGCAGCTTCATATTCATTCCATCCCATCAGTGTGTTGTCTACAAATTCATCGTATTCCGGCGGGTCTTCTGACAGACCCATTTCCTGCATGTACTGTCTCAATTCTTCATAGGAAGTTTCATTGATCCTCAGATCATCATAGGAGATCCATTTCATGGAAAGATCCATAACCGCTTCATCCGCATTCATATATTCCGAGGAGACATTCCTGACCTGATCGTCTTTAGCATCCGATTGACTGGCTGCTGAAACATAGCCTTCCATGAATTTTTTGGCGGTTTCACGGTTTTCATCGATAAAATCCCCGTGGAGCACAATCGCACAGTCCAGGGAGTCCTCCCACAGTGTATCCGACTGATACAAAACTTTCCCTGTGCCCATTTCCACAGACTGGGCACCGAAGGGCTCCGCAACAACGTAACCGGATATTCTCCCGCGGGCCAGTGCCGCCGGCATTTCAGCCGGTGACATCTCCACTGTATTGACAGTCTCATAATCCAAACCGTGCTCCTTCAGCATGAGATACAATAGCACATTATGCGTTGAAATCTTATGAGGAATCGCAAATGTCTTACCTTCCAGTTCACTGACATCATCAATATCCTGTGCACCGATCAATACATTACCTTCTCTGTGACCAAGCGCAATACCGCGCAGATCAATGCCGAGTTCATTGGCTTTCATCGCGACCGTAATCAACGTTGATGCACCATCAATCCTCCCTGTGTTGAGTGCATCCATCAGATCGGGCCATGAAGAGAACCGTACAAGCTCTACTTCAAACTCCTCATTACCGGATTCCATCATTTCCTCCTGCATAAACAGGGGCACAGCATGAGTAACAGGCATGTATCCGATCTTGATGACCGGCTTGCCCCCTTCTGCTGCATCACTACTGCAGCCTGCTGTAATGACGGCTATAATGACAATAAGTATAAGTACCAGAATCCTTTTCATTTCCCCTCCTCCATTTCTAGATATTGAACTCAATCGGAGGCAGCGCTGAATCCAGTTGGAACTCTTTTAAAATCATCCAGCGGTAATGCTGGAATTCACTGCCGCTCCTGTCCCTCGGCTTATAGGAATCCATTTCAATCTCCCTTTGGATATGTCCGGGGTTTCTGCCCATCACCATGATCCTGTCGGACAGATAGACCGCCTCGTCAATATCATGGGTAACCATTATTATCGTACTCCCGGAGTTCTTCTGTATTTTCAGCAGTTCGTCCTGAAGATAGTACCTGTTGAAAGTATCGAGTGCTCCGAACGGCTCATCCATCAAGAGCAGTTCAGGTTCGATTGCGAGTGCCCTGGCAATCGCCACCCTCTGCTGCATCCCTCCGGAGAGTTGCCGTGGAAAATGTCCGGCCTTGTCATCGAGGCCCACCATCTTCAGGTAGAAAAAGGCATGCTTCCGCATCTCTTCATGACCGAGACCGGCCCCCTCAAGTCCAAGTTCGACATTTTTCTGCACCGAACGCCATGGCAGCAAACCGTAATCCTGAAACAGCATCACACTTTTCCTCCCCGGTTCCATCACTTCCTCTCCGTCAAAAAGTATACTGCCGCTCTCCTTCTCTTCAAATCCGCCGATTAGATTCAGCAGTGTACTTTTGCCGCAGCCGCTCTGTCCCAATATGCAAACAATCTCGCCTTTTTTTATGTCAAAGCTGATATTATCGAGGACCCGCTCTTTCACTCCATTATTGATGAAACTTTTATACAGTTCATCTATATGTATCAACGATTGATTTTCCATCGGCTGCCTCCTGTTTTATTCCTATTAATAAAGTATGATTTATCTTTGTCTGTTACTTTATAATACTTTGTTCAAAAAAACAACTGTTATCTGAAAATAAAAAATGACGGTTCCCGGGGGAGCCGTCATCAAATATTCTGTTTGAATTTCCTATTTTTTATAACCGAAGTCTGGGATGCTGTTCCAGCGCTCACTCAAGTAGCGGGCTGTCATCTTCGGTTCCCTTTCCCTTGTGAATACACCCTTCTTGTTCCCCTGTACACGGTTGATGCCAAATTTTGTCTGGAAATCGGCAAAGTTCCACAGCTGTTCGCCGACGAAGTTATCAATCTCATCAAATACTTTGCTGTTCATCCTGTAGTAGTCTTCCTGATATTCCTCGCTGAAGGGTTCTCCGTAAGGGCTGTGGAAGCCCGCCACTGTGTCGGCACCGTATTCGGTGTACATGATTGGTTTATCAGGGTATTTTGCCTGCCATGCAAGCAGTTCTTTTCGTGTTTTCGCTTCTGCAGTCTTAAGATCACCGGTATCCAGATACCAGCCGTAATACCTGTTCAGCGCAATGACATCCAACAGATCGGAGCATTGGTCGGATTCAGGCGTGGCCATCATGATATAGACATTCGTGAGCGGCCGTTTCTGCGGGTCCAGTTCACGTGCCAGATTGAACAATGGCTCAAAGTATTCATGTGCCCCGTTGGCATAGGTAGCTGCTTCATTGGATATCGACCACATTACGACGCTTGGATGGTTCTTGTCCCGGTCGATCAGTTCACGTATGACCTGCTCATGAGCATCGGAAGTGTTCATCACTTCCCATGTGTCATCCTTGCTGTTCCCTCCATTCTCGAGTATGGAAAGGTCGAAACTGAAGGAACCGAACAGACCCACCGCAGGGGTTTCATCGATGACGACGATGCCTTCACGGTCGCACAGACGCATCATTTCATCGGAGTACGGATAATGTGAGGTCCGGAATGAATTCGCCCCCATCTTTTTCATCAGGTTGATGTCGAGCACATTATAGGCTTCATTTAGTCCCCGTCCGTTGACATAGGTGTCTTCATGTTTTCCGAATCCTTTGAAATAGAAGGGCTCTCCATTGATCAGGAACTTGCCGCCTGCGATTTCAACTTTACGTACACCAAACTGTTCTTCATATACATCGGTTGTCTCGCCTCCCTTGATTCCTTCCACTTTCGCAGTGTAGAGATAGGCATCAAGCGGCTGCCAGAGAGCGACGTCATCAATTGCCACGCTGACGGTGTTGCCTGAGCCACGCCCTGCCTCATTGCCCTCTTCATCGATGATCGTCACAAGCACCTCATCAAAATCTCCTGCTGTTTTCACATCAACTTTTACATCAGCACGCCTTTTGTCAAGATCGACCTCAGGTGCAATGGAAATATCTTTTATATAATCTTTTGGTGTTGTATAGAGGTGTACGGGGCGATGCAGACCGGCATAGTTGAAGAAATCGAAGTTCTCATCCACTTTTCTTATCAGATTCCCATCTTCGTCCCTATGCTCACTGTAGTTGCCCACAGGCAGAGTCGTGTAATCCAACAGATTAGAAAGCCGCACCGTAAGCCGGTTCGTTCCCTGTTCAAGGAATTCACCGATTTCAACTTCGAATGGTGTGAATCCACCTTTATGATGAGTCACCTCTCTGCCATTCACGTATACCCATGCTTCATGGGTCGCTGAACCAAAGCGCAGAACAATACGCTCCTTCATCAGGGGATTTGCAACTTTGAACTCCCTTTCATACCATGTATAACCACTGTGTTCACGTATTTCCTTTGTCACTGTCTGATCATTGAATGATGCAGGCACTGCCATGACCTCTTCCGCCGGCAGCGGTTCTGCCGGATTGACTGCCTCCACTTCTCTGTCGATCATGAATTTCCATACGCCGTTCAGATTCATCACTACACGGCTTTCAGTATCAATTGGATACAGCATTATTCATTTCCTCCATTCAGGTTTTGAATTATTCTCTCCACTGTCATTATAGAATACGCACAGCTTAATAATTAGGATTTCATTTGCTATACTAGCATTTATATTACTTGTTTTTCAGTATATAAGGAGGTATAAAGATGACTGATGATATATATGATGACTTTATGAAATCCAGCCGGATCATACACCATACAACAAAAATGGATGTCACCCTGACAGACAGAAAGGGTAAAATCATGCAACAATACAGCAATCATGCCATCCCATCCGTCCTTGGCAGACCCGCAGATGATTATGTATATATCAATGGAGTGCTCATAGACGAAGCCCGCCATAAATACCTGCACCACACCAATATTTACGGTATTGAGTATATAGCAGCCGGCATATACAAATCGGATGGATACATCGGCGCCATGATAATCGGACCATTCATCTCCCGCATTTCAATCCTTGATTTTGTACAGGAGGTCATCGCCGAAAATAACCTGCCGGTCGGGGAGCGGAAAGAACTGGAACAATTCTACCAGTCACTGTCTGTGTTGGATGAAATGGATACACACCATTTTGGAGGCCTTCTGGTAAATCTCACGTCCGGAGGTTATATTGAAGCGCAGCCTGCCGATATCAGTTTTACTCAGCCAATCATCAATTATGAACAGGTCGAATTGACCAGAGAGGGAGACAAAGAGATTATAGAAAAAAGATACCACCATCAGAATAAGATGATGGAAGCCATCCAAAGAGGTGATAAAGAAACCGTGGAAAAAGAACTGGACACCATGATGGATATATTCGTGGGCTTTTCCGACCGTATACCCGGCAGTCCCATACGATCATCCAAAAATATGGCACTGGTGACCAATACAAGTTTCAGGGTCGCCGCAGAAAACAGCGGTGTCCACCCCATTTATCTTCATATCATCTCTGAAAGATTCGCCATACTGATAGAAAAAACGGATACACTGACAAATTTAAAAAAACTGATCTCTTCCATGGCGAATGAATACTGCGACCTTGTCCATTCCTTTTCTACAGGAGGCTACAGTCCCCATGTCAAAAAGGCGATGGATCATATCATGATGAACCTCGGAGAAACACTCACTTTATCCGCTATTTCAGAAAAACTGCATATCAACCCATCCTACCTCTCCAGAAAATTCAGGGAGGAAACGGGTATTTCCATGACAGGATTCATTACGGAAAAACGGATAGATGAGGCAAAGATCTATCTCAGGAAGAGGAACCATTCCATAACCCATATCGCACTGCTGCTGGGTTTCAATGACCTTAATTATTTCAGCAGAGTTTTTAGGAAACATACCGGAACCTCCCCGAGCCGCTATGCGGCAAAGACATAGAAATACCGCTTTGATGTGCATCAAAGCGGTATTTAAAACCCGATCATCTGAACACCAGGCCACCGTCAGTAACAATAGCCTGCCCGGTTATATAGTCGGAGTCATCAGAAGCCAGGAATGATACCAGATTCGCCACATCTTCGGGCTCCTGTGGCCTTCCGAGAAGAATATCTCCCGAGAATTGCTTGAAAGCATCACCAGGTTCCATATGATCGTAGTATTTGACCATTTCCTCATCTATCCGGTCCCACATGGCTGTACCTGCCACACCCGGACAGTAGGCGTTGACCCTGATATTATATGGAGCAAGCTCCTTTGCCGAAGAATGGGTGAACGATTTTACAGCGTGCTTAGTTGCTGAATATGTCGAGAGCATTTCATATGATTCATGCCCTGCGATACTGCAGGCGTTGATGACTTTTCCTTTAGACTTCTGTTCCCTGAACTGTTCCGCAGCTGCCTGGGTGCCGAATACCACACCGTTCACATTAATGGAAAATGCCTTGTTCAGCTGCTCTTCATCCACATCGAGAAACGGCGTGACAACATCTATACCTGCATTGTTGACGAAGACATCAAGCCTGTCGAACGCCTCCACCGCCCGCTGCACAAGCAGAAACTGATGTTCTTTTTTGGAAACATCCCCCTGGACACCGATCACATCATGCCCTCTCTGCTTGATCTCTTCAACTGTAGAATTGACCGCTTCTGCATTGATATCATTGATGACAACTTTGAAACCATCATTTGCCAGACGTTCTGCAATACCCTTACCAAGACCACCGCCTGAACCGGTTACGACAGCAACTTTAGACATAATGATCCCCTCCGTTTTTTCTTTCAATTCAATTATAGTCAATAACCCAGTTTGCTTCAATGATATATCAGAAAATTCCGCCAAAATAAGTATTTGACATTTTCATTAATACCATGTAAATTAGAGTCTAGTGATTTACATAATGACTCCGTAGCTCAGCGGGAGAGCGCTTGCTTGACATGCAAGAGGTCGGTGGTTCGAAACCACTCGGAGTCACTAAAGAAGCATCCGGAAAATTTCCGGATGCTTTTCTTATTCAATAGGTTATTTTAACTTAAAGATCAGACGAACGAATTACCGAGCACGCTGTTTACATCGTTGACAACGACAAAAGCATTCTCGTCATACTTTTTAATCAGCCTTTTAAGCCTGACCAGCTTGGATTTGTTGATGACAACGTAGAGGATATCCTTCTCCGTCCTTGTATAGAAACCTTTGCCGTTAAGCATTGTCACACCCCGGCCGATTTCACTGTTGATCAGTGTACCGAGTGCTTCGGGGTTTTCAGAAACAATCGTAACAGCTTTCTTCGGATTCATACCTTCGATGATGAAATCCATCACTTTTACCGCAATATACATTGCAGTGACAGTGAGAAGTACTTTTTCAACTGTAAGGACCGTCAGACTGAGAAGGATGACGATGAGGTCTGCCACCAAAATGGCAGTTGCTATTTTTACATCCAGGAATTTATGGGCAATACGGCCGATTATTGCCGAACCGGCCGTCGTCGCGCCGATACGGATGACAAGCCCATTGCCGAGCCCAATGAACAGGCCGCCGAATATGACGTTGAGCATTATTTCATCCGATTGGATCGTCCATGTTTCAGTCAGTCCCAAAAACATGGACATCATGATCACGGCAAATATCGTGTAATACATCGCACGTCTGGAGAGGTATCTGAAACCCACTATGAGCAGGAGTCCGTTGAGTATCAATGTGGATATCGCCGGTGATATATCAAAAGCGTACAGAAGGATAATTGCCAGCCCCGTGACGCCGCCTTCCCCGAGATTCCCTGCAATCATAAAAGTATTGATACCGATGGAAAAAAGGAATGAACCCAATATCACGACAGCTATATTTATCAATGTCTGTACTGTAATCCTCGGTGTCATGTAGATTCTCATCTTTTCAAAATTGATTCTTCTGCGTTTTCTTCTATTCTTCACAATTACCCTCCTTTAAATCGCTTGAGTACCGCCGATTCATGATAAGGGAGAATACATGTAAATTTCAACTCTTTTTTTGGATTCCTAATTTTTAATATTTTCAGTAATTAATATGCAGCTGAATGTTTATCATTCTTCTTTCACTTTCAACAGTATATGTGAAGTAAGTGAGAGGACGGGCAGTTCGATCAGCGGCCCGATGACGAGGGCAAGGGAAATCAGGGGTTCATCGGCAAATGCAGTGACGGCAATGGCCAGTGCAATCGGTGAATTCCTCGCCATGGTGGTCATTATCAGGCTGACCGTATCGCCACGGCCGAATTTCATCAGACGCCCGGCCAGACTGCTTACGAAAAATGTCATCAGGAAAAACAACAGGAGTGGAACGAGCAACAGAAGTACAATGCTCAGGTTGCCTGTCAATGCATCCCTTTCCGATGCAAACATGGCCATTACGGCAAGTGCCAGAAAAATTATATTGAACTGTCCGAAGAATGGAGAAACCTTTTCTTCGATAATATTTTTTCGTCTGCCGGAAAGGGTGAGTCTGGCGGCTGACGCGAGCACCATCGGCACAACGAGAACAAGCAGTATGCTCTGCACAATATCTCCAAGTCCGACTGTTTCATATGTACCGAAAAACAGGTAAAGATACACCGGCAGTAGTATGACCTGAATCACCAGGTTGATCGGCAGAAGGGATGTGGACAGTGCGGTATTCCCTTTCGCCACTTCCGTGAATACCAGATACCAGTCAGTGCACGGTGTGACCATTAGCATGATGAAGCCGATCCAAAGCGTAGGATGGTCAGACAGGAACACTGCTCCGATACCGTAGGCAAGTAGAGGTGTCCATATGAAGTTTATGATCAGTGAGGTCCAAAAAAACCGTACTTTTTTAAATGACAGCACAATACTTCCAAAAGGCATCATTATGAAGAGACCAAAAAGCATGATCATCAGAAATGGTAATATAAAAGCCCCTGAATATTTCTGTATGAAGGGGATTCCTCCGATCATCAGTCCTATCAGTACTGCCGCCATGATGATGAATGACTGATATTTTTCAAGTGTCTGCATGGTTGTCCCCGCTTCTCCAATTAATGGAATGCATCACGGATCATCTCCAAAATCTGTCATGGTCTTTTTTATCTTCAATATTAAAGTCGATCAGCTTTCTGAGCAGTTCATAATTCATCGGTTCATTCCATGTCAACCTGATGACATTTTCCGTATAACTGTGACCGGCTTCTTTGATATCCGATTCAAAATGCTTGATTGCCACAGTTTCCGGCGCAACAGATACATGCTTTTTGGCTACGCTGAAAGCGATTATGAAGGTATTGTGATCCGTGAACATCGGCTGATTCCATTTAACCGTCTTTACCAAATCCGGATATTCATCCGAAATCCACTGCAGCACTTCCTCAATTTTAAAACGCACTTGCTGATCATCCAGCTTGTCCAGAAATTCTTTGAATTCTTCCATTTTCTTTCCCTCCAGTTATTTTTATGACAACAGTTCTGCTATATGCCATGACTCCCTTTTGTACAATTTAAACATGAAGAACATCAGTATCACCACTGCAAAAATCACACCGTCTTCTTCCATTTCATCATCCATTGTTATGATGACTTTTTCAGGTGAATATTCAGTGATTACAGCGGATTTTCTACGGTCGATGAAAACATCCATGTCACCTTCTTCATCCTCTTTTATATATATGTGGCGTTCTCCGATGTGCCCCTTCACCCTGAATTGCAGCAGGTTTTTCCCCGCCTTTTCCTTGAGGGACATCGTCGTTTCACTAGCAGCAATAATGTAGTTGGCGATATTCAAGTCTCTGAATTTGCGCTGTTTCAACCCGACAATCACTTTGGAGCCCTCTTTGGAAGTAAAAGAATACGTATGTTTTTCTTCACATTTCCTCAGTACGTCTTTCTCAATGAACCCGGCTGATCCGCCCTTATCATCGACTATCTGCACGAGCCTGTGATCGTCCGCTTCAATTGTAGCCTGGAACTGGTATTCTTTCATAGCTGCCTCCTCAAACCGTTAACCGGTTATTCATCAGTTGCTTCAATTATAAACATATTGTCCCAGGCTTCAAAGCCCA
>Ga0079226_10000778_pt1 | contig 23361 bp, 21 predicted proteins | sample Poulit2014_FD_76345 | JGI IMG/M metagenome (GOLD analysis project Ga0079226, IMG submission 76345) | Agricultural soil microbial communities from Georgia to study Nitrogen management - Poultry litter 2014 | ecosystem: Environmental > Terrestrial > Soil > Agricultural land | place: USA: Georgia...
ACCCCACCCACGCTGGTGGGCCGGCAGCAGGAAGTCAACGACTTCGCCTACGCGCTCGATAACGGGCCAGGCTCGAAGGGCCGCGCCACCTTCGTCACCGGACAGCGCGGCGTGGGGAAATCCGTCATGCTCAGCGTCTACAGCCAGATCGCAGCCACACGCGGCTGGATGAGTGTGAACGAGTCTGCCTCCGCAGGCTTCGCGCGCAAGCTGACCGAGGCCCGCCTGCCGGAAGCCCTGGAACAGCTCGACACCGCGCACCTCACGAAGTCCAAGACCATCGGCGTGAACGCCACCGTCCTCGGAGTCGGTGGTGGTTTCACGAACCGCACGGAATCGACGAACACACTGGTGCCAGACTTCCGGCACCAGCTCATGCGCACGCTCGACATCCTCGACAAGAACGAGACCGGCCTTCTCATCACCTTGGATGAGGTGCACCGGTCGCAGCTGGGCGAGCTGCAAGAGATCACCGACGCCATCTCCTACGCCGTCGCGCAGGAAGCGCCCATCGCCTTCGTCGGCGCCGGCCTGCCGGAGACGATCAACGGCCTGGTCAATGCCGACGTCGCGACATACCTGCGCCGAGCCGAGCGCGTGACCCTTGAAAACCTCACGCCGGAAGACACCCGCCTCGCGTTGGAGACCCCGATCCGGGAGTCCGGTGGACAGATTTCCGATGCTGCACTGGAGCTGGCCGTCGAAGGCACCGGCAATTACCCCTACCTCGTGCAGCTCGTCGGTGACGAGTCGTGGAGAGCCGCCGCCGGCGGCGACATCCGCGAATCCCACGTGCACGCCGCGCTCGACACGGCGGAACGGAGTATGTTCCGCCAGATCCACGAACCGATGATCGAGTCACTCTCCGGCCGCGAACGCGAGTACCTGCACGCGATGACCAATGACGAGGGACGGTCCTCGACAGGAGACATCGCCCGCCGCATGGCGATTGATGCGCAGCACGCGAGCGTCTACCGCGACCGTCTGCTCACTGAAGGAGTCATTGAGCCCGCTGGCCGCGGCTACGTCACGTTCGCCGTGCCCTACACCGACTCCTACCTACGAACGCACACCGGCCGGTCGCAAGCCTCACATGCTGAGGTCGCCACCAGCCGTGAACGCCCAGCGACACGCACCCGCCAGTCGCCCGGACAGTCCCGCTACATGCAGGAGACCAGCCCCCGCGAACGCCTGTTCGGGGGAACCGGCCGCTCCTCGTCCTCCGACAGCACTTACCAGGACCGCCAGCGGCAGCAGCGCGAGACCCGCCGCGAAGCCGGCCCCGAGCGCGGCCGCTGACAGTCGAGGCGGCTCAGTCGAAGTCGAGCCGGAACAGGTCAGGCACCGTCAGCGGTGAATGCGGCAGGGGCTCCGGCAGGTCCCGCTCACCGTCACGGTCGTGCTTGTTCGGGTCGTAGGTGTGGAACGGCCCCTTGGGGTCGAGGATGACCCGCATCATCGGGTCCAGGTAGTCACGGAAGTACGCCACCATGCCCGGACCACCCTCCAGCCGCATCTTCTCCCACGACGCCCACAGCGCCTCCAGGCGCATGATGACCTCCGAGTAGCGCCACCACTGCGGGTCCCACACGAACTCCGAGGCATCACGCAACGGCCGCGAGTAGTTCGGCAGCAGCCAATCCGTCACCCACTCATCGACCGACTTGTAGAACGGCTCGAACGGCTCTTCCTCCGCGGCCGCCTCGTGCTCATCCGTCACGTCGATGGGGTCGTCCCCCGCGAAGTCATCCGACATGCTGATCCTCCTTGCCGATCTGCGCTTCGTAGAACTCCTGCGACGCCTTCACATCACCCGCGTAGTCCTTCTGCGAGAAATGCTCCAGCTCCAGCAGCGCCGCCGGCTGACCCGAAGCAGTCATCACCGCGCGGCCGCGCGGCAACTGCGCGAGGTCAGACGGCTCCATGATCCGTTCGCGCTGCACTGACGTCGACGCCGACCGGCCGCCCATGCGGCCGCCCTGCGTCTGCGAGGTCCGCTTCACCACGTCCCGGTCACCGATGAGCGAGGACAGGAACGGCAGGAACCGATCTTCCGACAGACCCGACCCGGCGACTCTGATGTTCGCCGCCGACCACATCTTCTTCATGCCGTGCTCTCCGAACGCCTCCACCCCCTGCTCGAACGACTGGAAGAACGTCGAGACGACGATGCCGCGTGACCCGTAGTGGCTGTAGAGGTCCGGCAGCTCCGGCCAGCGCACAACGTTCGCCGCCTCATCGAGCACCGCCATCAGCGGAGTCGACAGCCGGCCGCCGGCCTGACGGGACGCCACCCGTTCCGCCGTGTGCAGGATCGCCATAACCAGGGCCGCAGTGATCGCACGCGCCGAACCGCCGCCCTCACGGCTGATGAGGTAGATGGTGTCCGTGGACTTCACGAACGCCTCCGGGTCGAACTGCGGACGGTTCGGGTTCGCATCCGGTCGCACCCACGAGGACACCTTGGGATTGCCCAGGATGCCCACCCAGGTGCGCACCTGCCCGAAGATGCCATCCCTCTGCTTCGAGGTCACCTTCTGGTTGCCCTCCAGGTTCTCCGCGTGCCCGAACTCACCTGCATCCCGCAGCAGCCGGACCGCGGTGAAGTCGGTCTCGTCGTTGACCCACCGGTACACGTCCGTGATCGGACGCTCCCCGAGCGCAGCGGCGAGGAAGTACCTCGCCAGCACGCCCTTCGCGGTCGGCCCGAAGTACGCATCCTCACGCGCATTAGCGTTCGTCATCGCGGAGACGAACACGTCCGTGAGCTTCTCCGCATTCTCCATCCCGTCGACGAAGCTCAGCGGATTCCAGTACCAAGAGGCGGGCTCCCCGATGATGCCCTGCACATCGTGGACCCACACCACTCCCTCCCGCGACCGCGGACCGCGCGTGAGGTCCACGATGTCGCGCTTGTTCGACGTGGCCACGACCGGACCCCTGGTCTCGAGGATCTGCGGCACGCACACGCACGAGGTCTTACCCGCACGCGGACCCATGATCCACAGCTGCACCCACTCCCACGACGCGAACAACCGCTTCCGGTTGTTCACCAGCTTCGCCAGCGGCACACCGTCCGACGCGGCCGTCGCACCGAGCCGCTGCGCGTCCGCCGCCTGCGACTTCGCGGACAGCTCATCGAGGTCTTTCACATGCGCCATCGACTTCGCGCGATCATCGACCCGCGAACGTCCGCCGGCCTGCTTCCAGGCCGCCCACCCGAGCAGCGCACCGATCCCGGCGAGAACCACCACGATGCCGGCGAACACGCCGATCTGAGTGGCGGTGACCGGCACACTGCCACCGAACTGGCCGAGGATGATGGTCGCCGGATTCGCGGAGCCGGCCGCCTCACGGACCGGCTCACTGGCCAGTCCACCGGCCCACCAGGCGACCACCAGCAGCAGCACGAAACCGAGGCCGCCTCCGAGCAGCATCCACGCCAGCTCGTCACTCTGCGGCTGTGGCCGCCTCCCTGCCTGCCTCGCCATCATCCATCCCCCTCCGCTTGAGACGTTCGTTCTCTTCCCTCAACTGTTTGTTCTCCGCTTCCAGGCTCCACATCTGCTCCACCACGTCCCTCAACTCGGAGCGGCGCCGCGTCAGCGTCCACTGCACACGATTGAGCTGCCGCCGTCTGCGGTTGAGTGCGCGCTGTGCCGCAAGCAGCACCCGCGGGTCTTGGCTCTTCTCGGGGTTCGCCTGCTTCCTGAAGGTCTCTACCGCGGTCCACGGGTCAGTCAGCAGCAGTGGCTCCTCTTGCTCAACGAGAGCATCGATGCTTTGCCGATTGCTCTCGTTGAGCAAGGCGTTGCGGGCTGTCACCCAGATGTAGACCACCGTCGCCAAGGCAGGCGCGAGCCAATTCAGCAGTGGGACCGGCCCATCGTCCAGCACCATCAGCACAGTGAGGAGCGCCATCGCCACGCCGCCGACGAATGGGAGGAACACGAGTGCCCTCAGCTCCGCCTGGGCATCTGCACGTACAGCAGCTTTCAACGATCCCTCGACGACGTGATCGAGGTACTTCCCAGACGTATGCTCCGCGAGCTCGCGCACCCGCGAAACACGCTCCCAAGCGCCTCGCTGACTCGAACGTTTGACTGGCCGCCGCCGGCGGAGCGCGGGTACGACGAAAGGAGCAACACCGAGTACGACGGACACGATGATGCCCGCCCAGCCGAGCCAGCCGTCTGCCTCGGGGAAAGTCATCACCGGCCGCCGTGTCGGCCGGTGCTACGCGCCCATGCCTGATTCGTGTCGTTGACCTGAGCCTCGATGCTCGTCATCACCGACTGGAACGGAATGCCCGGCTTCTTACCGATCTTCAGGATGAACTTCCCCAGCCCCGGAGGCGACGCGGCCCGGTTCGTATCCGGGTTGATGCCACCCTCAGCCGACCAGTCAGTGATCATCGACTTCTCATCCTGGCTGAGCATGAACACCTCTTCGAGGTTGCCCATCTCCCGCTCTGCCAGCCCGCCGAGGAACACCATCGCGGACCGCTCCACGAAGCCCCACGCAATCTCCGTGAGGTGATCGCTGGAGAGCTTCAGATCGCCCATCGTGTGCGTGCACATGATCTGCCCGATGCCCAACGTGCGGTTCAGGCGCGTCAGCGAGTCGAGGAAGTAGACCATCTGCTCCGAGGCGCGCAGCATCCGCCACATCTCGTCCATGATCAGCAGGTAGTGCCGCTGATCCTGGCCGAAGCCGCCGGCGAGGTGCTTCTCCGCCGACACCATCGCGGAACCCAGTCCCCAGCAGACCGTCTGGATGGCAGCACCCATCGTCTTGTCTCCGTCGTCGATGCCGGAGATGTCGAAAACCGCCGGCACACCCGGCTTCAAGTGTTCCGACGTCGGCTCCGCGAACAGGTCTCCGAAGGGACCATTCGGTCCCAGAGCCGTGCACGCATCCAGCAGACCGGACACACGCTCGTCGTAGTACTTGTCATCGCCCCGATCCAGTGCGATCGCGCGCAGCCGGTCGTGGCGGGACTCGATCAGCGCACCTACCTCCCCGATGACCGGTGTGTTCTCCAGGTCAGGGTCCAGTACGCGCAGCGTCTCCGACAGCAGTGCTGTCTCATGCGCGTCGAGCTTCCGGTCGAGGACCAGGCTGACGAGGCCCGAGAGAATCGTCAGCCGGCGGCCGCGCATCTCTTCGAGTGCCGCGTGCCGTGCCCGCTGCTCAGGAATCTCCCGCAGCTCCTGGACGAGCGGGCCGAGGTCGAGCGGGTTGAGGTGACCGCGACCGCGGGCCACCTCGATGACCTGCCCGTCCATCGCGGAGATGAGTGGCACGTAGTCCGGCTTCGTGTCGGACAGCACCAGCGGGGTCACACCCCATGCCTGGAGGATCGTCACGATCCGACGCATCAGCGAGGACTTCCCCAGCCCGGGCCGGCCGAGGACGAACGCTGAGGGCTGGAGCACGAGGTTCGCCAGGAACCACATGATGGGGTCCGCGCACACCGTCGTGCCACGCCGCAGGTGGTTGCCCAACGGGACACCCACCATCGGTGTCGATGAGCCAGCGACGAACGGCCACAGGCCACACACCTGCACCGAGGTGCCCTGCGACTCGATAGGCGATTCGATGAACCCCGCCGGCCCGCCGCCGGCGACATTCCAGCCGCGTGGGCCGGGGCGTTCCAGCGTCTTCGCTCGCGCCTCCCGCGTGTTCTCCATCCACTGCCGCAGCGCAGACGGCCGCTTCCGGCTCGCGCGTTCCTCTTCCGCCACCTGGCGCTGGAGGGCCTTCGCCTCCTTCGCCGTCAGCCGCATGCTCCCGCTGACAGCGGGAACCTCAGCGCGGGCATGCTGGCGCTTCTTCCGGTTGAGCACACTCATCACATCCAGTCACGAATCTCGTCCGGCAGGAGCATGTGATCCGGCAGCACCAGTCCCAGCGGCAGCGCCGACTGGAACGTCACCGCCTGATTCCCGAGCGCCGGCCGCACCCGCAGGCGGGCCTGGTTGAACGATGCAGGAATCTGCTTATCCAACTGCTTGAACCGCTCCGGATCGGAAACCGACACCGTGACCACCAGCCCGAAGCGCAGCAGACCCGCGCCCTGCGCTTCCTCCTGCGCCGACTTCATCGCCGCCGCCCGACGCTGCGCGTCGCGCGCCGAGACCCGCTGTCGCTGGGACGCGGCGAACGTCGCGTCGTTAATGTCGCGCTCCACCAGCTCCGTCGCGCGCGCGGCCGGGATCGGCCGGTAGAGGATCGTCACCCGCTTGCGCAGCACGTCCTTCGACGGCTCCAGCACCCGCCGCAGCGCGTTGGAGTGGAACACGCCGCGCGGACCTTCGTACATCGACCACGACTTCGAGAACGCCCGGTCGTGCCGGTAGTGGTCGAACGCATCGAGTGCGAACACGGGGCCGGCATCAGCCCAAGCGAGTCCCGTCCCGCCCTCGGCGCGGGCCTCCTCGATCTGGCTGGCCGTCGTCGGGTCATAGGCCATGCGCGTGTGGTCGATGATGTCCTGTGCGGTGCACGCCCGCACGGACGTGCCAGCACCAGTGTCCATCAGCCCCGAGATGATCACCGGCAGTCGGTTGCCGATGTCCTGGGCCATCTCTTCGACACCGCGATCCTTCCCCGACCCATCGACGGCCTTCCCGTCGAACGTGACGGTGATGCGCGTGCTCAGCACCGGGGCTCCGCCCTCGTACTCCTGCGGGATCGCCTCGGCTACCGCCGTGGCGAACTGCGACCCCGCATCGTTGGCGTTCGCCGCCATCATGCGCCGCAGTCGCAGACCCGAGTCCGGTGCGGACTCAACGCTGACCGCAGCACCGCGGATGCCCTCTTCGATGCCGCGCTGAGCCAGCCAGCCGCCCCAGTGCGCGACCATCGAGTTCACCCGCGTCTGGTCGACCAGCTCGTCCCCGTCCGGGTACGCCTCGAACACGATGGAGTAGTTCTTCACTCCTTGCCCGACCACTCGGATCAATCCGAACCGGTTGCCGTAGGAGTCAGTGTGTTCACTCAGCTCGCTGGGAGCGAGTAGACCCGGCAGGCGCACAGCGCCGTCGCGGGTCCTTCCGGTCGGGCCTGCGAGGTAGACGTGCTTCCCCGCTCGTTCCTTGCGCTTCTGCATGATCTTCAACATCGTCCGTCCGTAGATCGAGCGTCCGTCTTTCCTTGTGATCAGGATCAGCACCGCGCCGATAACGCCACAGAATCCGATCACCATTGCCACCAGGAACCAGCCCCGGGCCATAGCTCCCACGATCAGGAGCACCACCGGCACGCCTGCCAGTGACACACCCATCGGCAGGCCGAGGATGCCCGACCGGCCGGGCTTCGTCATGTTCCCGTAGGTGCCCGCCTGCACCTTCACCTCAGTGCTGCTGCTCATCGCGGCCACCCCCTTCCAGCGTCTCCCGCGCCCTGCTCACTGCGGCCTCTTCTGCCTCCGCTGCCGCGTTGCGCCGCCGCGTCTCCTGAATGTCCGTGCGGATCGCCGGCCAGAACGCGATCAGCACCACGTACACCCCCAGCGGCACGCACAGCAGGTACATCAGGACCGTGGTCATCTCCGGCGAGAGCCCGAGCATGAACACGCCACTGAGCCCCACCGGCACGATTGCCGCCGCAATGCGCCCCCACAGGGCCGAACCCTGCCGAGCGGGCATCGAGGCGAACCATTGCCTGATCGACACGACCCTCACGCCCCTTCCGCAGCCTCATCGAGGCCGCTGGTCGACTGCTCAGCACCCGACCCCAGCGCCTGCGTCATCACAGCCATGTCGGACGCCGACATGCCTCCACCGTCTGAACCGCCGGCCGGTTGAGGGGCAGGCCCACCGCTGTTGGTGCTGCTCTCAGACTGGTCGGCACCTGCTGCTGAATCTGCCGTCGTGTCTCCGCCTCCGTCGCCCGTCCCGCCGCCGGTTGACGAATCACCCGACGAGGACGACGCTCCCTCTGCGCCGGCCCCAGCAGTCCCGGTGCCTGAGTCGCCCGTCGCTTCCGTGGTCTCTCCGGCATCGCCGGTCGGAGCACCATTTGCCGAGGGTCCGCCGGTCCCGCCGCCGGTCCCGCCGTCTCCGCCGGGGGGTGGCGCCGCACCTGCCGCTTCACCGCCGGCGGCTCCACCAGCCGAGCCCGCTCCCGTCGTCGCTGCACCCGAGGTGCCAGCGGCCCCCGAGGTGGTGGCAGCACCGGCACCGCCGGCCGCGGCTGCACCTCCGGTGCCAGCTGTGGCGGCCACGACGGCAGCTCCGCCAGCAACCGTGGCCACGCCAGCTAGCGCAGCTCCACCCGAAAATGCGCCAGACCCGGCCGCGGCCGCGGGCACAATGAACTTGATTAGGGCCGGGAGTGCGAGGGACGCCAGGCATACGATGAGAATCCCCGCGAGAGGCCGCATCAGATCGCCCTCGCCGGACCCGTTGATGTCCGTGTTGTCCTTCATCAGGGTGATTCCCAGGGCGAGGATCACCGCCGCGACCGGCTTGAACAGCAACAGGGCGAGGAGCCAGCCGTTGGCCTTCTTGAATGCCTGATCCCCTGTTTCGGTTCCGGTCGCCGCCGCAAGCGTGGGGATGAAGGCCAGCATGATCAGCAGCACCACGTCCCGGAAGATCATGAAACCGAACAGCACGGCTGAACCGACAATCGCCAGCAGCCCTACGATGAGGGCTCCACCGATTGCTGAGCTTACGGCTTGTGGATTCATCACAATCATGGTGGCGAGGACGTCCATCCCCACGGACTGGTCCTGGTTAGCTTCGATCTCCTCGAACATCCATACCGCCAGTGCATGGGTTGCTTCATCGAGGTAGCGAATGCCGGCGGCGTAGGTCCCGGTGACGATGATCAAGTTCACGATGGGCTTTGCCGCGCCGATCAATGTCTTGAAGTCGTTGCTGAGCACCATCCGGCCCAACGCGAGCAGAATGCCCAGAATCGCGATCATGCCGGTGAACCACCACAGATTCTCTTGAATCTGCGCCACGGCATTTGACTCAGTGTCGATACCGGGGGACCAGTGCAACCAGCGCGTCGACAGCCACTCGAGAACGCTGCCTGCCTTCTCCAGCAGGTCGTGAGCGATGGCGGCCACGCCGTCAGAGGCAGCCTGGCCGATCTTGCATCCGGCTTGGTACCACTTGCAATCGCCGCCACTGCTGCTCATGTGTCAGCGCTCCCACATCACGAACTGATCTGCGGACGGGCTCTCTTCGAAGCCGTCCGGCCGAGACCAATCCAGTCGCCAATCGTCGGCTTCCTCGTCCCACTTCAGCGAGAACGCGATCCCGACGGTGTACTCGTCCTGTTGCCCGTAGTAGGTGATCCGGGCGGCTTCATCGCTGTACTCGTCGATCCGGTACCCCGAGAACGACGGGAAGCTCGCCCCGGCCTCCGCGGCCTGATCCTCAAGTGCGGCCTCGGCCTGGGGGGAGTCGACTGCAGCTTCGTACTCTCCACCAATGCTGAACGATGCAATGAGGCCGAGTCCTGCGTAGACGGCTCCCGTGGGTGAGTGCGCGTAGCACTCCCACAGCGACCCGTCACGCTTGAGCGGACCATACTCATCGGAGACAGGCACGGTCATCGACGAGGACGCGTAGGTCTCCCATTCGGTCGGCGGAGCCTCGGTTGGGTAGTCCTGGTTGTCCGACAACGTGCCGCACTCGCGGTCCTGTCCGCCCGTCGCGTCCGTCTCGCCCGCGCCGGCATCCGGTTGCGTGCCCGGAGCTTCCGCCGGAGCGGTCTCGGCCGTGGTCGTCTCATCGCCACCCGACCGGCCGAGCTGGAATCCCAGTACCACCGCACCGACTATGACCAGCACGAGGAATCCACCTGCTGCCACCCACCACACGTTGAACGGGCTCTTGCCTTCGGTCTCTGCCATTGCTCGAACCTTCCTGCCGCAGCTAGTCGAATCAGATGAACACGGCGACGATCGCGCCTGCAGCCGATGCGAGGATGCACACGATGATCGCGATGATCAGGCCCTTGAAACCCTGAATCTCCCGCCCCGTGAACGATGCGAACGCCAGGTAGCCGGCCGAGCACAGGAACCCGGCCAGCCCGAGAATGATCACACCCCACACGATCCAGTTCAGGACCGTCGTGAAGCCCTCCGTGCCCGGAGGCTGCTCCGGATCGAGGTCCGGCAGAGCCAATGCCGACTCAGGCATCAGCAGCACCAGCACGGCCGCGAGGACTCCCGCGGCCACCAGCCAGACGCGCCGCCCAGAGAATGCGGTCTTCTCAGTCATTGTGAACTCCTTCTTCTTCTACCGTCTTACGGATGGAACGCAGGGTCTTACGAATCCGACGCGGAACCGCGTCGAAGGCTGGCTCAGCCACGCGCCACTCTTCATTCCAGGGCACATGCCACCCATGCGGTGTCATGCGAGCGATTCTGCGCACAGCCTGCTTCTGGGCCTCCAGCAGTTTCGGACCGTCATCGACGGCCACGATGCCCAGGAGCTGGGAGTCCGGAAGTGCGCTCTTCGCCCACGTGCGGGCGAACCGCTCGGCGGCCTCGACGCCGGCGCGGTGTGGCCGATAGACCGCCACTACGTTCAGCGGCGGCCGCGGTCGCGCCCAGCCGCCAGCGACCGGCCAGGCGGTTCCCACGTCGTGGGCCTCCCACGGCATCTCCCTGTGCTCGACGTGCGCGAGCAGTGAGGTGACCAGGCTTGTGCCCGCTCCCCCGTGCAGACCCATCACCATGAGTCCAGACGAGGTGGCAGCCTCCACGAGAGGCCATTCAACAACTTCGCCTGCGACAGGCGGAGCTGTCGCAGGCGAAGACGGCCCATCGAGAACAGTGCGCTCACCGAACACAGCATCGCGCAGCTCCACCTCCTCCGGTGGTGCCGCTTCCTCAACGGGCACGAACGGGTTGACGCTCATCCCACTCCCTTCGCCTGCGTGATCACACACCAAGTCTCACCGCTGCACACGCGGCTGTCAATCCCTGTCATTGCAATTATTGAATTGGCAATCGGTTTGCCGTCAATTCGCGTCGCGCGCACTTGACTGTGCTGCGGTGTCGCCTCTACGCTCGGCACCATGAGTCGCCATCATCTGCAGCGCGCCGTGATCGTTGCCGGCCTACTGTTGACCGGCATCAGCCTAAACGGGTGCGGTGACGTGAATAACAGCTCAGATGTGACAGACCCGCCACCTGCACCGACGTCTGCGATCGCCACGGATGATCCTGAGTCGCAGTACCTCGGGGACTATGAGGGAATCCCTGAAGACACGTCAGGCCCCCGCACCCCCAGCGCCGAACGACAGCAGCAGGCGATGGACAGCGCCGTGGCCGCCCTGGAGGCGTACTACGCCACCGACAAGGACGCCGACGAGTGGTTCGATGACTTGCAGCCCATGCTGAGCCGACAGGGCCAGGTCGCCTACGAGACCGTGGACCCCACGGTCATCCCCGACGTGGAGGTCACCGGCGACCCCTCGGTCGTGCGCCACGAGGGTGGCGGGGCGATCACCATCGCCGTTCCGACCACCGCTGGTGATGTCCAGGTGGAGCTCATCGTGGAAGAAGCTGGACATGACTGGTCGGTCGACCGCTTCCGCTTCCCCTCGGACGGCGGCTGATGGGTAAGTCCACTGCGGCGGTAGCCGTTCTCATCCTCCTGGTGCCGCTCCTGGTGATTCTGATCGCCACCGCCGGCGGTGCGTGCGATCCGGCCCACGCCGGCGGAGACGACTCCGAGAGCGGCAAGCAGGTCGACCCGGACGACATACCGGTCGACAGCGTCGGCCCCTACGGCAAGGACCAGTTGCGCATCGCCGCACTCATCATGAACGCCGCCGCCGACGCCGACCTGTCTGAACGGGCACAGGTCATCGGCGTCATGGCCGGCATTGGCGAGAGCGCACTGACGAACATCGACTACGGCGACGATGCCGGCCCTGACAGCAGAGGCGTGTTCCAGCAGCGCGCCCAAGGCTGGGGCACTCTCGAAGAGCGCATGGACCCCTACACCGCCGCGACCGGCTTCTTCGGCACCGGCGACCACGCCGAGGCCCCCGGCCTCGTCGACATCGACGGGTGGGAGGACATGGAACTGACGCTCGCGATTAACAAGGTTCAGCGCAATGCGGACCCGTACCACTACGAGGAGTTCGAGGACGTCGCCCGCGACATCGTGGACGCGCTCAAGGACGTTCCCCTCGCACAGGGCGGAGGAGACACGGCGACGACCCTGCACGCCGCCGGCCAGGGCAGTCTCGACGCGCCGGGCAGCGTGTCCACGACCGCGCAGGGGAACTACGACGACTCGATCTACGACCAGCTCGAGAAGAGCCTCGGACCGGTCAAGCCGCATGTACTGGAAGCCACCACGGTCATCGCGACCGTCACCGATCACAGCCCCGGCGACATCGGCGGCTACCGCGAAGGCGGCAGCCGCGACCCGAACGGCCACCCTGCCGGCCTCGCCGTCGACTTCATGGTCCCCCTCACCGACGAAGGGAAGTCCGCCGGCGACGCGATCGCGCAGTACGCCATCGACAACGCCGAGCACCTGAACGTGAAGTATGTGATCTGGTACCAGAGGATCTACAACGTCGACCGGCCCGATGAGGGCTGGCGCGACATGGAGGATCGCGGCAGCGATACCCAGAACCACCTCGACCACCCCCACATCTCCTTCGAGCAGGAGGCCACCGGCGATCCCCGAGACGCCGACGACGCGCCCTCACTGCCGGACGGCGGAGGCGGCGGCCAGCCCCCGGAGTGCGAGGAAGACGGCGGCGGAGGCAACGTGCCCCCCGGCGAGAACGAGCCAGGCCCCTGGGGAGGCCACGAGAACGGCCGCATCCCCGACGATGCACTGAAGACGATCCCGTGGGCCTCCGACGAGTCCCTGCGCGCTGATGCAGTCGATCAGCTCATCGAGATGAACAATGCATTCCGAGACGAGTTCGGCACCGACCTGGGCATCACCGATGCCTACCGGACCTATGCCGAGCAGGAATACCTCTACGAGACGAAACCTGACGGCATGGCCGCGAAGCCTGGCACCTCGAACCACGGGTGGGCACTGGCTGTGGACTTCGGCACTGGGATCAACCAGTTCGGCACCCCGCAGCACGAGTGGATGCGTGAGAACGCAGGCCGCTACGGGTGGAAGCACCCCGACTGGGCGCAGCAGGGACAGAAGAACGCCGAGGCGTGGCACTGGGAGTTCTACGGCGTGAAGGAGTGAGATGAGCAGCGATTTCGACCCGGCAGCGGTCCCGCCGTTCCCGGTCTTCACGATCCGGCAGACCGAGGCCGGTGACACCCTCGACGGTGTGCCGATCGAGCCTGCCCACGGCGAGTCCGACCGCCACCGCGCGGCCACCGATGCCGCAGCCCAGAAGGCGGCCGAGCAGGGGCATGAGGCCGTGCGCGTGCGCGCGCACCTGAGTGATGGCCGGTCGGTCGATTTCGTCGTCCGCGCCAGCGGCGAGGTGTACGACACCACCGTGCCGGACGAGCCGGTCAAGCCCAGCAGGAAGAAGCGGGCGCTCATCCTCGTCGCCGCCGGCCTCACCGGTGTCCTCGTGATCGGAGGCGGAGCGTTTGTCCTCGGACACGCCCTCGGAGACGCCGAACCAGTCGCTGTGGAGACGACCCCTCCCCCGCCGGCCGGAGCCGGCACCGACATTCCAGTGGGACTGCCCCCGGCATTCAGCAGCACCGCCGCCTGGAGCGCCCAGGTCGACGACAAGGCAGTCGTGCGCGAGCTCAGCGACGGTCGCCTCCTGACCATCACGGAGGCGCGCACCCTCACGATCCTCGACCCGGACCGCGGCGAGCCGCAATGGGTCGGCAGCAGCGCACCCACCGACCTCACGGACGTGCACGAAACGACGTGGCAGGGCCGGCCCGTCCTCGCGGCCGCGTCCAGCCAGTCGCTGACGCTCTGGCCGCTCGATGACACAGACGGCACCGTCGCGCCGGTCTCCGTCGACCTCGACGCCCGCGCCGAGGTCACCTACGCCGGCACCGCGCCGCTGATCGACCTCGGGGACTACACCGTCACCGCGCCGGCCACGGAGAGCAGCGAGGCCCACCGCGTCACGCTCCCACCCGGAGCGGTACCGGCGGCCGCCGGAGCCGATGGAGTGATCCGGTCACTGACCGATGAGGCTGTCTGGACGACGAACCCCGACACCGGCGAGCATGAGCGGATCGACCTCGCCACACCGGAAGGGGCCGATGGAGCACCGGAAGACGTGATCGGGCTGACCGCAGACCACGCGCTCGCACAGTGGTCCGAGGACGGCTCCTCGGACACCACTCTCGCGCTCATCGACCTGAGCACCGGCACGGTCGCAGCTCAGGCGACCGCGCGGCCGCCATCGGATTCCGATGTGCTGCACTCGGACCCGGACGCACAGACCGCCGTGATCGGAGACGTGTTCATCTCCTACGGCGACGATCCCGCCGTCGTCGACCTCGACGGCCTCGATGTCACCGCCGTTGACGGCCGGCAGCTCTACGGCAGCCGGGACCGCACCGCAGTCACCGCCACCGTGACCGGCGACGAGACCAGCGTCGAGGACTACCCGCTCTACTCCCCCGACGATCCCAGCCCCGTCCTCGTCAGCGACGACGCGGCCTACGTCGTACACACCACCGTCGATGAGACCTACCTCTACCGTGCCGACCGCACGCCTTCGAAGGAGACACCATGATCACGATCAACCTTGATGAGCAGGGACAGGGCACAGTGGTCCTCCCGACCCGGACCGTCCAGATCCACGGAGCCGGACTGGCCGAGGGACGCAACCAGGCCATCGGCGTGGTCGCGAACTATGCCCGCGAGACCGGCCGGCCGGCCTCCGCCCAGGCGGAGGGCGCGCAGCTGGTCATCCACGCCGATGGCCGCGTGCACGAAGAGCCGGCGGCCGCCGACACCCCGGTGCAGGAGCCGCCCGCGCAGCAGCCCGGCGCGGACACGCAGACGATGCCGGCCGTCACCGCTTCGGAACCGGTCACCATTCCGCCGCGACCCGTTCAGCCGCCGGCGCAGCCTCAGCCGGCACCGGCCGGTGGGCAGGACCCCGCGCAGCTGCTCGGTGCGGCTCCCACCTCCCAGCAGCCGGCCGCCAGCGCGCCCCGCAGCGGCAGCTTCGTCCGCGAGGACACCCCCGCCCCGACACAGGGCATGCAGTCAGTCGTCTACAAGCTCACCGGCGGTCTCTGGAACCTCGGCCCCGGACAGCGCGAGCGCTACAAGGACGAGCTGCACCAGCGCGCCGCGAAGCAGATCACCGGCACCCGCAACGTGACGTTCATGTGCCTCAAGGGAGGAATCTCCAAGACCAGCACCACCCTCGGTGTCGGACTGACACTGGCAGAGCACCGCCCCGATTCCGTCCTGGCCATCGACGCGAACCCCGACGCCGGCGACCTGGCCGACCGCGCGCTCTCACACGAGCAGGTCGAGGCCGTCAGCCCCCGCACCATCACCGATCTGGTCCACGCGATCGAGGCAGACCAGATCCACAACCTCACCGACCTCAACCGGTTCACCCAGACCAGCGGCCGGCTACACCTCATCGCCGGCGAGCAAGACCCCGACGTGTCGGAATCCCTCACCGCCGAGGAGTACGTGAACGTCCGCGACGTCGCAGACAGGTTCTACCCGATCACCCTCACCGACTGCGGTACCGGAGTGACGCACCCGGCGATGAAGGGAATCCTCGAGAACGCGCAGCAGCTCGTCGTCGCCTCCGGATGGGCCGTGACCGGCGCGAAGCGTGCCGAGCGCACGCTGACCTGGCTCCATCAGGCCCACAACGGCGCGTATGCTGATTTGGCGCGCAATGCCGTGGTGGTGCTGACTGACACCGGCACCACGAGTAAGGCCATCGACCGCGATCAGATCGTGGAGACGCTGGGAGCGCTCTGCAGAGCCGTTCACGTCGTCCCCTTCGATTCTGCTGTGGCCAAGGGCGACCTGGTGCGCCTGCAGGACCTGAGTCCTCAGACACGGCAGGCGTACCTCGAAGTGGGGGCTACGATCATTGACGCACTGTGACCACCGCCGACACCTCTCCTAAAGGACGACGATGCCGACCTCATCAGACGACTGGATCACCAGCCTCCGGCAGCTTGCCGGCAGCGAGCAGCGCCTGCGAGTCCTCGCCGTCCTCGCCTCCCAGGAAGAGCCGATGTTCCACCGGCAGATCATGGACGCACTCGATGAACGAGGTCAGCGAGTTCACCCCACCGGACTCGGGAAGATGCTGCGCGAGCTGGAATCCTTCGGCTACATCAGTGGCGACCTGGCCCAAGAGCTGCGGCACGGCCGCACCGTCCGCTACACGATCAACCACGACGCCGTGGCATCCGTGCTTGATACCGCCAGGGATGCACTCACTCCAAAAAACTGACCAGACACGCGGAAATATCCTCGAATTGTGAATTCGAGTTCGTGTAGTGTGGAGCACATGACGAAGCCGGGACCGAAGCCACGAAAGGACAGAGCCCCGCGCCCGATGGCCTTCCGGCCACACGTTCGCGTGGGAGACGTCCTCGAAGCACGCTCTACCGCCCTGGATGTCTCGCGCGGCATTTACATCGAGTACCTCGTTGCGCACGCACTCGGAATGGGCGAGTACGCCCCCGAACTGTCCACCGATGACGACAACGGCCAGGAGGCACTTCTGCCCGATCCTCTACACCCGTAAAAGCTAATGCCCCCCGTGTTGGCGCACGAGGGGCTGTAAGCCTATAGGGGGAGCGAGTTGGCGCTCGACTCCCCGATGAATCCGAAAGGACTCTGCTTTGTGGAAGCTGAGTTCAGGATACCGCACACCCAAAAGCGGGGACAACCACCCCCAGCAGCGTGTGTCGAGCGGTACACCTGGAACCCCGCCCATCGACGGCACAGCCGCCGTCGCGATCCCGACTGACTGGCGCACGCACCCGCCGCAGCGGGTCCGCCGCGCCTCACGCACGCAGGAGACCTCTCTCCTGCACCGCGGCCGCGCCATCGCCCGCATGGAGGCGCACCTGGCGACCTCGCAGGTGCAGTGGCTCCGCGACGTGGACGCCCACCTCGCCGGAATGCCCCTCCGCGCCGACGCGAAGGCCCACCGGCGAGCGATCGCCCGCATGGTCGGCTTCCACGCCGAATGGGACGACCTCGTGACCCGCACGCTCACCTGGGGCACCATCGCCGCCCAGACCGGCCTCACCCGCCGCAGCGTGGCCCGTCACCTGAAGGCCCTCCACGAGGACGGCTGGATCGCCCGCGTCGCCGCCGGCCGCAGTGCCGCAGCCAAGAGGGCCGCCGGCTGGACCGGGCCGACCGCCGACGAGAACGAGGCACCCGTCTACGCACTCACCTGCCCCGACGATGACGCAGACATAAATGTCACCCCTCCCACGCATAGTGGTTCTAGAAGGTTCCATGCGCGCGCGAGACCAGGCTTTTCCACAGGAGCGGCTTCGCCGCCAGAGTCCAATGATGCTCACGCCGTGACCGGCGTGAGCGGCCCTCGCCTCCCAGCATCCCCGGCCAGTGTCGTCTGGTCCGATCATGCTCAGGCCGAAGGCAAAGATGAGCGAGTGCTGGCGTGTGAGAAGCTTCGTCGCCTTGGCCCCACGTTCAGGAAACTCTCAGCTCGGCATCTTGCGTTCGTGTTCAAGGATTTCTTCGCCGCCGGTTGGACCCTCGCGGACATTCGCCATGCTGTCGAGCACCTGCCCAGTGGGCAGGCGCAGGGTCACTTCGTCGACGGCGAGTGGGTGCCGTACTCCGGTTCTGACGGAATCCCCGCAGCTCGCATGGCTCACTGGCTGACGTTCCGCCTCGCCCCGTGGCGCGACAGCGACGGGAACCCCACCGAGTCGCGGACCCAGCGCGGCGACCGCCGACGCGAAGCCGCCCTCGCTCGCCGGGCCGCGGCCGCCCGCGACCGGGACGAGCAGATAGCCCGCCGGCGGGCTCTGACCGCGGACCCCGCCGCGGCCGCCGAGAAGGAAGCCGCGCTGGCCTTCATCCACGCACTCCGCACACGCCGCTGACCGATGTCCGCACCAGATGAGACGCTAGACACATCACCACAGGAGGTCACCATGCCGGAACCAGTACCCAGCAACCTCACCGCCGAGGCCGCCGCTCTCCCCGTGACCGATTGGGACGCCCACCGGCGGTTCGCGCAGGGCGCGGCCACCGAAGGCTACGCCGCTGAGGTCGAGCAGGTGTTCACCAACGACCGTGCTGACGGCGAGCACATCCTGACGCATCGGACCACGCTCTCCCCCTACGATCCGCAACAGCAAGCCGACTCGTCCGCGATCTCCGAGGACGAAGGGCCGATGGGCGACACTCGGACCGTCGAGACATTCACCCCCGACCGACCCGAGGGGTACTACGGTGCCCGGACCCCGTGGGAGGACGCGCCTTACCTCTCCCCCGCGCAAGAACTTGCATCCGATGCACTCACGCGGTTGACCGCACTCAACCGCGACGACCCCGAGCAGATGAGCGACAGCCGGCTAGCGCGCGTGCGTGAACTCATCGACCAGGACCAGACCACAGGCCTGGCGACGGCGCTGCACGAGGTGAAGCGCGATGTAGCCGAAGGCGAGATGTTTGAAGGCCAGGCACACGCCACTTCATCCTTCGAGTCCCTGGAAGGTTCAGACTTTGAGGCCCAGCTGGAGGAGCACGGCGCGCAGCTCGATGTCGCCCAGCGCGAGCAGGGTCACCTCGCGACCGAGGCCGCGAAGTTCCAGGCCGCTCTGCAGCCGCACGCCGCAGCGACGGAGGCACCGAAGCGAGACCGCTACGCCGAAACCGTCAGCGCACGCGACCGCCTGTTCGGCGCGACCGGCAGCAGAACGGCGAGCAACACCCCCAGCCAGCCGGCGGCGCACCTGCACACACAGACGCGCACCGAGAGCCGCGGCCGCGAGATGTGATGCGCCGATAGCGTGCTAGCACGCTATCGCGCATACTCGATAGCGCTGGCGGACGCATAGCGGCCCCACCTGCATGGTGGGGCCGCTATGTGGTTCAGCTCAGGAGTCTGTGGCCGCCTCGTTCGGGGTGGGAATCCGCTCGATGAGCGCGGCAACCTGTGCGGCCAGGCGATCCCGCTCCCCCTCGATGGACGCAGCGCGGGACTGTGCTTCGCGGGCAGACTGCTCCGCAGCCTCCGCCCGTGCGATGGCCTCGGCGGCAGCGGCTTGAGCCGCTTCCGCATCGCCGGCGAGCTTGTCGCGCTCGTCCTCCACCGCCCCTACTGCCGTTGTGAGTCCCTCGACTTCGGCCTCCAGCGCCTCGACGGAAGCGGCGAGCTTGTCGCGCTCCGGTCGCACTGCCGCGTGCGCTGCGCGGTAAGCATCAGCCCAGATGGCAGCGAGCCGGCTGCTCACGTCCTCGGGCACCTCCGGCACCACGACGTCAGGCTGCTCGGCAGTCGCTTCCTTCCACGCTCGTGCGGTCTGCGCGGCGACGGCCATGCGTACGCCGGCAGCCTCGCGGACCGCCCTCGCGGTGACGGGCAGCCCGCGGTCCACGAGGTCCCGCGCCGCAGCTTCCGCGCGGTCCTCCGGCGTGGTGGTGTTCTGCCGCTCAGGCATGGGCTTCATCCTTCCAATGGTTATGAAGTAACGAATGTTTCTAGTTACCATGTTACCACAGGAGGGGCGCGGGATGGGGTCTCTCTCAGGCTGTGGCGTAGCCGGCTGGCCGTGCAGTCACTTGCATGGCCGGCTGAGCGCACCGTGTCACCAGATACTCGGGCCGGGACTCCCTGGACTCACGCACGGGAGGCGACGGGGTGGTCAGGCTGTCTCATATGGGTTCGAGGTGGGGCGCCAACGGCTAGCATCCCAAGTGCGAGCAATCGTTGAGTGTTCGGTGGGCTTCAGTCGAAGGGGATGCGGTGCAGGAGCTGCTTGACAGGGGACAGATTCGCGAGAGCTTGGACCGATTCGCGAAGGCATGGTCGGACCGCATCGACCAGTGGCGCGCATCGGGGCAAGGGCACACCGAACGGTCTTACGCCCAGCAGTTCTGGTCCGATCTCATGAGGTGCTTCGGGATCATTCCTGAGCGGATCGACTTGTTCGAGCGAGACGCCGTGCGAGCGAGCACGGGGCGGGACGGATACATCGACTTCTTCTGGTCCGGTGTGGTCATCGGTGAGGCCAAGAGCCTCGACAAGGACTTGGCGGAGGCTCACGACCAGGCTTTGGACTACCTCAAAGGCGGGTCAATCGGGCAACACGAGTGGCCCAAGTTCGTCATCGTCACCGACTTCGAAACCTTCCGGGTCGACCGCCTTGGACCGGAGAGCTGGACCCGCGAGTTCGCCCTGGAGGACATCACTGCTCACGTCGACGAGCTGATGTTCTTCGCCGGCCAGGAAACCATCACCAAGCACGAGGAGGAGCAAGCGTCGATCCAGGCAGCGGGCCTCATGGCCAAGCTGTTCAATGCCCTGGTTGGTGAAGACGCAGACGTGGCCGTTGCTGACGAGGCCCCGACCGACGAGGACGACGAGGACGAGCAGACGCAGGCCGCGTCGATCCTGTTGACTAGGCTGCTGTTCCTGCTTTACGGCGATGACGCCGGCCTGTGGGAATCCGACCTGTTCCACCGATGGGTCGAGTTCGACACCACGGCCGACAACCTCGGACCGCAGCTCGATGCTCTCTTCACCATCCTGAACACCCCGCTGGCGCAGCGGAAGCGTGTTCCCGGCAACCTCGCTCGGTTCCCGCACGTCAACGGCGGTATCTTCGACGGCACGGGCAGTGCCGGCTTCCTGACCACGGAGATGCGCGAGGCACTGGTCGAAGCCTGCCGGTTCCGCTGGACACACATCTCCCCCGCTGTCTTCGGTGCCATGTTCCAACTGGTCAAGTCCAAGGAGGCGCGAAGGAGCGACGGAGAGCACTACACTTCCGAGGCCAACATCCTGAAGACCCTGGGGCCGTTGTTCCTCGACGACTACCGCAGCAGAGCTGATCGGCTGATCCGCAACACGTCGACCAGCCGCAAGCAGTTCCTCGCACTCATCGACGAAATCGCAGCGAACGTCTATCTGGACCCTGCGTGCGGAGCCGGAAACTTCCTCAATCTGGCCTACGCGAAACTACGGGAGATTGAAACAGATCTACTGGCAGAGATGCACCGCCGCAGTCGCGACTCCGCGAACGTCTCCCTGGACGTCACGCTGGACCAGCGGCTGACCATCGAGAGGTTCTACGGCTTCGAACTCAACTGGTGGCCTGCGAAGATCGCGGAAACGGCGATGTTCCTTGTCGATCACCAAGCCAACCGGCAGATGGCGAAGGCGCTGGGCGATGCGCCTGAACGACTGCCCATCACGATCACTGCAACCATCGTCCACGGTGACGCACTCACCATCGACTGGGACGCCACAGTCCCTAAGCCCGCAGGGCGGACCTACGTGTTCGGCAACCCGCCCTTCCTCGGAGACCACACGCGCACCCCGGCGCAGCTGGCACTGATGCAGGCCGCATGGGGCAAGGGCAAGCAGCTGTCACGCCTGGACTTCGTGACCAGCTGGCACGCTCTCACGCTGCGGCTGCTTGCGCAGCGCGACGGCGAATGGGCGTTCGTGACGACCAACAGCATCGTGCAGGGAGACCAACCCGAACGGCTGTTCCGCCCCATCTTCGAGCAGGGCTGGCGCATCAAATACGCCCACCGCACCTTTCAGTGGGACTCCGAGGCGCCCGGCAAAGCTGCAGTGCACTGCGTCATCATCGGCTTCACCCGCGACCGCGAGAGCCGGCCCCGCCTGTTCGACTACGAGAGTATCCGCTCTGAACCTGTCGAGCAGAAGGTCACCGGGCAGATCAGCGCCTACCTGGTTGACGGGCCGAACGTCTTGGTCGGAAAGCGCCGCCGGCCTCTCGGACCTGATGTTCCCAAGGTGGTGTACGGGTCGAAGCCGACAGATGGTGGGTACCTCGTCGTCAGGCCTGAGCAGTACGAGGAAGTGATGGCAGACCCGATCATGGCTCCCTACGTGCGGCCCTACATCGGCTCCCGTGAACTGATCAACGCTGAGCTGCGCTGGTGCCTCTGGCTGGTGGACATGGACCCTACAGCGCCATCCCGCTCCCCCGAGCTGAAACGGCGACTCGCTGGCGTCGCAGCGTTCCGTGCTGAGCCGCACAGGCCCAAGGAAACACGAGACTGGGCCCGCGTTCCACACTTGTTCCGGCAGCGCGGATTCGTCTCCGATGTCCCGTTCGTGGCTATTCCGGAGGTCAGCAGTGAGACGCGCCGCTATCTCCCCGTGGGGCATCTTGAGCCCGAGGTGATCATCTCCAACAAGGTGTATGGAGCGGTGGACCCGGATGGAGTTCTCTTCGCGCTCGCGTCATCTGGAATGTTCATCACCTGGATGAAGACGGTGGGCGGAAGAATGAAATCTGACCCGTCCTTCTCGAGCACGATCACGTGGAACAACTTTCCGCTGCCAGAGCTAACCGCCGAGCAACGTGAGTCCATCAGTGCAGCCGGCCGGAAGGTTCTCGCTGCTCGAAACCAGCGGCCGGAGTGGTCACTCGAGCAACACTATGCGCCCCTCGGTATGTCACTGCCCCTCATCAAGGCGCACGACGACCTCGACACGCTCGTCGACAAGGCCTTCGGGGCTTCGCGCCGCTGCCGCACCGAGTTAGAACGACAGGAGTTGCTCTTCGCGCGGTTCGGTGAGTTGAGTCCTGAGAGCCGCATTCTTTGATGATTCGTTGGATGAGCGACAGGAGAAGACAGTGCGCGTAGACAGGTTAGCGTGGTTGCGCGACCAGGTTCTTGGGAAGATGATGCGCTCCCGCAAAAGACACCAAGTATGGTTCATCGCTGGCTGGGCAACGAAAGCGGTTTCGGCAGGCTTTATCGGTTGGGCATTCGGCAACGAATGGATCCTCGGGGCATTCGCGGGGCTGCTCCCGTTCCTGCTGGGAACCGGCATAGACGAGTGTGCACGGTGGAAGGCAGCGCGTGAGTCCCCCTTCCAGCCCTCTGGCTGGAGGCTCGTTAGGCTTAACACTTTCGACCAGACCTTGCAGATGTTCCTCGCAACGCTCTCCTTCCTTCTCACGTTCGCCGTTAGCTGGTTGAGCTTTGCCGGGACGATCGTCACGTATCTGCTTATCGTTGGAATCTGTGCCGCTGTAATGTGGCGCTTGCATCCCACTGCAAAGCAGATAAGGGGAGAAGATCCGGAAGCGCAACAGTGGCGGTAGGGCTCTGTTGCAAAAATCGTGAAGCTTGAGCATGCTTGGCGGAGATTGGACGGACGGAACGATGACGGATTTCAAGTGGCGCCATTTCCAGGGTGATGTGATCCTGTGGGCGGTGCGCT
>Ga0079226_10000779_pt1 | contig 23329 bp, 22 predicted proteins | sample Poulit2014_FD_76345 | JGI IMG/M metagenome (GOLD analysis project Ga0079226, IMG submission 76345) | Agricultural soil microbial communities from Georgia to study Nitrogen management - Poultry litter 2014 | ecosystem: Environmental > Terrestrial > Soil > Agricultural land | place: USA: Georgia...
ATGCCCGCGGTTGCTACATTATTAATAGCAAAAAACTGTGCAATCGCTAATGCAATAGGAGTTGCTACGGCTGTTTTAAGCGTTCTATAACCAATCTTATTTCTTAGATTATATATTAAGTTATATACTTTGTAAGTAAATTTCAAGTTTGTATATCATTACATATTGTAAAATTACTAAAACTCAGAAGGTAATAAGTGGAATTCAAGTAGTTTTGAGAAAATCACTTTAATGTGAGGTTTAGTCATGAAACTTATTAAGTATCAAAAGAGTGTTGCTTTCATAGACGTGAAACATAACCTGATATAAAAAACAATCGGGTAAACGATCTAAAAATTCATGAACTTGTTTTTCCGTTAGGTCAATTCCAGTATTGAAAAGCACAAACCCATTGAGTGTGATTATTTTAGATATTGCTTTCCAAAATGCATCCGAATAAAACTTTTTTGGAACATGAAGATCAATAAAAATATCGATGATAACCAAATCGTAAGAGTTAAAGGTTTTCAGTGCATAATCGTAAGCATCAGTTTGAATGATTTCCAGCTGCTTAGAAGGTTTGATGTCAAATTCTTTGGAAGCTATATCGATAAGTAATGGGTCAATTTCTATTGCAGTAATCGGGGCATGACAATTATAGCGATTTTTTAAAGAACCGATTACACATCCTGCTCCCATCCCTAGTAATAGTACCGAGTCTATATCTTCTAGAGGAATAAAATCTAAGCCATAATTTAAGACATCTTCAAGAGAACCATAAGAATAATTAGTATGGTCGGTATTTAAAATTTTCTTGCCGTCTAACTTTTTTAACCGTAGGATGCCATTGATTGGAGAGTGATATTCTTTTAAAACTCTTCCAGAAATTTTGTGATTGTTGCTTTCTCTGTTTTCCACTTGTTAATTGATATTTAATAACTATTTACATAAGTCAAAAAAGGCAACATAGTCTTTTCTAAGATAGGAAGCAAGTTTTCATATCAAACCTATAATTAAAAACATTAAGTTATTAAACAATAATTGAAAATTACTCTTGCTTTTTTTGTGATTTAATTTTTTTTTCTTTGTAGCTTACCGCTTTTAACTCTCCATACGCATCTCGAATATAAGTTTGTTTTCCAGGATTAATATCCGTGTTCTGAGCCGATTCACAGAGCCAACCTCCATTATTTTTTTTAACTACGAAAAGAAAAAGTGTTTCTCGATTTTCTGCTATTATTTCTTGATTGGTGGTTTGCCCTGTAATTCGGATGTGCGCATGTACAACAGCAATGTCTTTTGAAAGTCTTTTTTCTTTTATTCGAAGTATTTCCATTTTAGAGTCTTGGAAAATAACTCGAAGTCCAAAATCATGTGCTTTCAGAATTTCTTTTTTACGTTCCCACCATTTTCCTGTAACATTTATAAAATCAGCATTCTCAAAAAATAAATCTGCAATCTCTTGAGGACTGTTTTTGTTCCAAGCTTGCATAAAGCGTACAGGGATTTCTCGAGGTTCTTGAATTATGGACATCCTATTATTTGTTGAAGTTTTACCTAAGTATGGTCGAAGCAATTTTTACTACGATACCACTAATATAATTAATTTTATTCCAGATTACTTCTTATGACAGTAAGTATAAGATTTTGTAATCATTTAATTTTCTATAAAAATTGTTTTCGAGTTTTTTTTATCAAAAGTTTTTAGAACTTTGCCACATGCATCCAAAAAAAATATCCATTAAGGATTATACATATGATTTACCGAAGGATCGGATAGCAGTCTATCCCGCTAACCCTCGTGACTGTTCGAAGTTATTAATATATAAGGAAGGTGAAATAAAGGAAGATATCTACCGAAATATGGTAGAATATTTACCTGATAATTCGGTATTAATTTTCAACAATACGCGGGTAATAAAATCTCGAATTTTATTCCGCAGAAAGACAGGGGCTTTAATAGAACTTTTTTGTTTAGAACCTTATGGTGAATTTATTGACTATGCTCATTTTTTTGCTCAACGACAGTCTGCCGTTTGGAAATGTTTTGTAGGTAATGCTAGTAAATGGAAAGAAAAGTACTTGACAAAAAGCCTGAAGATTGGAGCGTTTAATATTGAGCTACGAGCGGAATTAATAAAACGTATCTCTGGTGCTTATGTGGTAAAGCTTGAGTGGACTCCAGGAGATTTTACTTTAGCAGAAGTGATTGAAGCTTCGGGCTTAACCCCTTTGCCACCTTATATAAAACGTGAAGTTAATACAGAAGATGTACGTGATTATCAAACTGTTTATTCCAAACATGAGGGCTCTGTAGCGGCTCCTACCGCTGGATTACACTTTACTGAAAATATGATGGAGGATTTCACTTCTCATCACATCGATTGTCTATTTACCACGCTTCATGTAGGTGCTGGTACATTTAAACCAGTTTCTTCCGATAAAATGGAAGGACATCTTATGCATGCGGAATGGATGCATATTGAGCTAGGATTCTTGAAAAAAATTCTAGAACATATCGATAATAAAATTATTAGTGTGGGAACAACAGCCACACGTACACTCGAGAGTTTGTATTGGATGGGGAATAAAATCATCAATTGTGGAGAACTGACCATAGAACGATTGAAAGTTTCACAATGGGAACCTTATGAAAATCATAAACAACATTCTGTAAAAGCCGCAATTAAAGCATTGATTCTGTATTTGGAAAATAAAAATATGACAGAGTTAGGTATTGAAACTGAAATAATAATAGCACCTGGCTATACTTACAAAATTATTCAAGGATTAATCACTAACTTCCATCAACCCCAATCCACTTTGCTTCTATTAGTAGCTGCTTTATTAGGTGAAAATTGGAAAGAGATATATAAATATGCACTAGAAAATAATTTTAGGTTTTTGAGTTATGGGGATGGTTCATTATTACTAAAATAAGCTGTATATATCATTTCTTAAAATCGATAATATCCTTATCTTTGATAGATATACAAAGCTTGTGTTATGATAGATGTTACTTGTGCTATAATTCGAAAAGCTAATAAGATTTTGATTTGTCAACGATCGTCAAACGGAAAGCTACCATTGAAATGGGAGTTTCCAGGTGGGAAAGTCAAAAAAGGAGAAGGAAAAAAAGAATGTATTAAGCGGGAAATTAAAGAAGAGCTACAACTAGAAATAGAGGTTCTGCAGGCATTAAAAAAAACGGAACATCATTATTCAGATTTTTCCATTCGTTTATTTCCTTTTATATGCGAAGTTATTTCAGGGCAACCTACTCTTGTAGTTCATGAACAAATTAAATGGGTGGAAATACCTAATTTAAATCAATACGATTGGGCAGAAGCAAATCTCGCAATAGTAAACGAGCTTATAAATATCTATAAGACCTCTGGAATTTCGAAAAAAAATGAGTAAAAAGGCGATATTGATAGGTGCAACAGGATTGACGGGTTCCCTAGTTTTGAGAAAGATTTTGGCAGATAGTGCCTATAGCAAAGTGATAGTGTTTACCCGCTCTCCAACAGGATGCCTACATCCAAAACTAGAAGAGCATCGTGTAGATTTGTTTGACTTAGAGTTATACAAAGATATTTATAAAGCTGATGTAGTTTTTTGTTGTATAGGTACAACGAAGTCCAAAACGCCTGACCCCACATTATATAAAAAAATAGATTATGGCATCCCTTTAGCAGCAGCCCGATTGGCTAAAGAAAATAAAATCTCTAAGTTTATTGTAATTTCTGCTTTGAAAGCAAATGTCAATAGTTTATTTTTTTATAATCGCGTAAAAGGAGAAATGCAACAACAAGTATTACAACAGAATATCGAATACACCCATATATTACAGCCTTCATTGATTATTGGTAAACGAAAAGATAGAAGAATCGGAGAGGGTATGGCAATAGCATTTTTTCAAATATTTGGATTTTTAGTTCCAAAAAAATATAAAGCAATTCCTGCCGATACGATTGCGAATGCGATGCTCTATTTAGCTAATTCAAATTTTAAGAAAACCATAATTACTTCAGATGAAATCCTAGTGATAGGAAATAAAGTCTAGATGTATAAGAAATAGCCTATGAAGAAATGGTTTATAGCCTTTATTGGACTTCTAGTACATCTTCTGTTAGGAACAGTTTATGCATGGAGTTATTTTCAAACTCCAATAGTAACGTCAACAAATTGGAGTAATGTTCAGGTAGCATGGGCGTTTAGTATTTCTATTTTTATGCTAGGTATATCTGCTGCATGGGCAGGGTTAAAGCTTTCGAAATATGGGCCTCGAAAATTAGCTATGTTAGGAGGAGTATTGTATGCTTCTGGATATTTGCTTTCCTCATTAGCACTCAGTATTAAAAGTATAGGGCTATTGTATATCGGTTTTGGTATTCTTGGTGGAATCGGTCTGGGGTTAGCATATGTGACTCCCGTTGCTACTGTTGCTAAATGGTTTTCCAAGCATCAAGGATTGGCTACAGGTATGGTCGTGATGGGGTTTGGTTTTGGTGCATTGGTAATGTCTAAAGTATTGGCTCCTTTACTTATGTTTGCGCATCATAATAGTCTTGAGAAAACCTTTCTCTTTATAGGAATAATTTTCCTCATTTTGCTTCCAGTTTTCTCGTGGTTTTTAGAAGATCCTAGTTCAACTAGAGAAAATATCCCGAATATAAAGAAAACCCAAGTTTTGGAGATTATTCTTTCACGACCCTTTATGATTTTATGGGCGATGTTTTTAATCAATATTACAGCTGGAATGGTTTTTATTGGTTTTCAATCTGCGTTACTTCAAGATTTGTTAAAGGTCGGCTTACCTAAAGAAACGAATTTAAATGCCGAAGATATTCAATTGTATTTAATGACTTCTGGAGCTACATTAATTGCTGTAAGTTCGGTTTTTAATGGAATAGGCAGGTTTTTTTGGGCTACTTTATCAGATAAATTAGGAAGGATAACTACTTTTAGAATTCTTTTATTGTTGCAAGTTTTTGTTTTTGCATCCTTGCTCTACGTAACTAATCCTTTATTGTTTTCTATTTTGATTTGTGTTATCTTATTATGCTATGGAGGTGGATTCGGGTTAATCCCTACTGTAATTAAAGATCAATATGGTGAGGAACTCATGCCAGTTTTATATGGTAGTATTTTAACAGCTTGGAGTCTAGGCGGAATTCTAGGTCCTCAACTCGTAGCCTATATGAAAGATAATTATTCTGAACAAGCAGGGCTCATAGTCTATTCAGTATCTGGAAGTTTACTTCTGATAGGATGGATGCTTTCATTTTTCTTTAAATATAAGATATCACAACCAAACGGATAAAATCAAAAGCAAGCCTTTTTCTATTTCCGATGTTTAAATGCAGTATTACAACAAATTACTGTTGAGTCGATTTATTGCAATATTTGCACTAAGCTTAGAGCTTGAAAATAAAAGTAGAACCATGAAGTCTTTTTTGTTTTAAAGGTTATTATTTGTTCCTCCCTATTTCTTCTGGATATAATAAATATACAGGTGTGCTTTGCCAGTATTCTTTGCTTTTAGCATCTAATATAGTGAGGGGACCTTTAAATGCAGCTCCAGTATCAATATTCCATACATTTCCAAAACAAACAGGAACGTTTTTTCCGATACGAGTAACGGGTGTATGTCCTATAAATATTTCATTAAATAACTTTAATCGGTTAGGATAACGTACATCTTTTATTGAAAGATTAGGGTTTAAAGCACAAGCGGTTTCCCATAAAGAACGATCCCAATACACCATATGTTTGTAATATTCATACTCGGGACCACGATGGCTAGAAAACCCCCCATGTACAAATAACCGATTTAGAGAGTCGATATGGTAGAACTTTAAGTTTTCTAGGAAAGTGAGATGAATTTCTCTTTCTTTCTTAGTTATTTTTTTATAGCTTTTTATACTTTCATTTCCACCATGAATACGCCAAGTATCGATATCTTGGCCATGTTTAAGATAATTATACAGCAATTCATCGTGATTGCCTCTGATGAAAATACAATTTATCTCTTTCTTTAAATCAATCAGATAACGTATAGTCTCTGCTGATTGACTCCAGCCGTCCACATAATCACCTAAAAATATTAAAGTATCGTTTTGGTTTACCTTCGCTTTTTTTAATACTTCTTTTAATGCAAGAAGTCCACCATGAATATCTCCAATTACTAATGTTCGCATGGCGATTAATATAATATATTTTTTTAAATTAGTATATTATATTTCTGTAGAAAAACGTATTCCATTGGATTCTAAAATACTAATACTTTTTAATTATGCTATTTATTTGTTGAGGTGTATATGTATAGTTGAATGTATATTGTGTTAAAAGTGAATAAAACGATTTAAAATCTAAATTATATAAGATAATTAAAAAGTGTTTTTAAATGAAATAATCTAATGGTTTATAGTGATATTGATGACTTTTTAACCATTGGTTAACTCATTTTCTACTCATAATTTTTCAATTTGCACAAGCCTACAATAAATGATAAATCTAAATCTAAATTTATTTATACATGGAACATACAAATGCAGCTTTGGATATGAGAGCTTTAAATGAAAAAATTGAGAATGAAAGTGCTTTTGTCGATCTTTTGACGATGGAAATGAATAAGGTAATAGTGGGTCAAAAGCATATGGTGGAAAGATTGTTAATTGGTTTATTAGGTCAAGGACATATATTATTGGAGGGGGTACCAGGATTAGCAAAGACTTTAGCAATAAATACATTATCTCAAGCATTGCATGGAACTTTTAGTCGTATTCAGTTTACTCCAGATCTTTTACCTGCAGACGTGGTGGGAACCATGATTTATAATATGCAACAGAATGAATTTACTATCAAAAAAGGTCCAATTTTTGCAAATTTTGTTTTAGCTGATGAGATTAACCGTGCACCAGCAAAGGTACAATCAGCTTTATTAGAAGCCATGCAAGAAAGACAAATCACTATTGGAGAGGAAACTTATGCTTTGGATAAACCTTTCTTAGTAATGGCAACCCAAAACCCAATTGAACAAGAAGGAACCTACCCTCTTCCCGAAGCACAAGTAGATCGTTTTATGTTGAAAACTGTGATAAGCTATCCCAAAAAAGAGGAGGAACAACTTATATTAAGACAAAACTTGAAAGGCAGTTATAGCCAAATCAATCGTGTAGCATCATTGGAACAAGTTCTACAGGCGCAATCCACTGTACGAGAAGTATATATGGATGAAAAAATAGAGAAATATATTTTGGATATTATATTTGCAACTCGTAATCCTTCTGAATACAAATTAAAAGAATTAGAACCTCTTATCGATTTTGGAGCTTCTCCGCGTGGTAGTATAAGTATGGCAACTGCTGCAAAGTGCTATGCATTTATAAAGCGTCGAGGCTATGTGATCCCTGAGGATGTTCGTGCAGTAGCAATGGATGTATTACGGCATCGTATAGGGGTTACGTATGAAGCCGAAGCAGAAAATATCACTTCTGAAGAAATAGTAGAAAAAATAGTTAGTGTGATTGAAGTCCCATAAAAATCAAAACTAGTTAATAGAATTTCATAATAGAATTATGCGTACTAAGGAATTGCTGAAAAAAGCGAGGGTTATAGAAATCAAAACCCGTCGATTGAGTGAAAATATGTTTGGAGGAGAGTATCACAGTACTTTCAAAGGGCAAGGCATGACTTTTAGTGAAGTGAGAAGATATCAATTTGGCGATGATGTACGAGATATAGATTGGAATGTTACGGCAAGGTATAGTGAACCTTATGTAAAAGTGTTTGAAGAAGAACGGGAATTAACTTTGATGCTTTTAATAGATTGTAGTGGATCACAGTTTTTTGGAACTAAACTACAATATAAGCATGATGTAGCGACAGAGATAGCAGCTACATTAGCTTTCTCTGCATTAAAAAACAATGATAAAGTTGGAGTGATATTTTTTTCAGACAGAATCGAACATTTTATTCCTCCTAAAAAAGGTAAAACACATGTTCTGAGAATCATAAGAGATTTAGTGAATTTCACTCCGGTTAATGTAGAAACAAATATTTCTATGGCTTTGCAGTATTTTACTAATATTATAAAAAAACAAGCAATAGCTTTTGTGATCTCTGATTTTATGGCGCCACCCTATCAAGATACCCTCAAAATTGTTGCTAAAAAACATGATGTAACGGGAATTAGAATCTATGATGATCGAGAAAAAGAATTGCCAAATCTTGGAATGGTTCATTTTAAAGATTTAGAAACATCACATTATAAAACTGTGAATACAGCTTCTAAAAAAATTAGAAAAAAATATGCAGCCTATTATTTAGAAAATAAAGATTACTTTGAAAATGCTTTTACAAAAAGTGGCGCAGGAGTTGTAAATTGTAGTGTTGAAGAAAGTTATGTGAAAAAATTATTAGCTTATTTTAAACAAAAATAATGGAAGAAATAAACGATCCGATTTATGAATCTATCTGTCAATCTATTTGTAAAGTGGTGGCATTATTGTGTGTTTCGTTTGCTCTTTTATTACCTTATCAAACGCATGCACAACGAGTAGAAACTACCATAGATACGACAGAAATCCGTTATGGAGAAGAAATAAAGTACACTATTAGCGTCACTCTAGATAGCTTACAGCAAGTGGTGTTTCCGGAGGGACAAACTTTTTCGCCTTTTGAAACCATCGAATTTTATCCGATTGATACCATAACCAAAAATCATCTATTCGAACTTAAAAAAACATATGGAATTACAAGCTTTGATAGCGGGATTTATAATCTTCCAAAACAGCATATATTAATTGATGATAACCCTATAGAAGCAAGAGGCTATGAAATAAAAGTACGCCAAGTAGAAGTCGATACCCTAGCTCAGCCTATGCATACTATAAAACCCTTTATAGCTGTAAAGTCTGTACCTTTTGAATGGCAAAAACTATTACTTTGGATCCTTGGTATTTCCATTATAGGAACTATTATTGGCTTTTTTCTTTATAAAAAGAAAAAAGAAACTTCCGAAAAAATACTTTTACTTCCGCCTTTAGATGAAGCGATATTAGCTCTTAAAAATTTAGATGCCTCAGAATATATTCAGCAAAATAATAGTAAAGAATATTATAGTGAACTTACTACAATCCTCAAACGCTATCTCGATAGGGAGGTGCTTCATAATGCTTTAGAAAGCACTACAAAAGAATTGATGACCTATCTTTATATGCTTAGAGATAGTCAAAAAGTGCCTTTTAATAGAGAGTTACTTCGTGAATTAGAAGATATTTTAAAAAGAGCAGATCTTATTAAGTTTGCCAATATTAGCCATGAAGAGAGTAGGGTAGAATTGGACCGTTTATTCATGGAAAATATGATTGTAGAAACGGATAGAATTTTACCTCGTGAAGAAGAGGAAATGAAAGATGAAGAGAGATTAGAGAAGTTAAAACAAGAGCATATAAAAAAGAAAAGAAAGCAGAGAACTTGGCTGATTGGAAGTATTGCAACCCTAGGAGTAATCGTCATAGGTTTCTTTCTTTTTTCATATTTTAATAAAAACTCATCATTAGAATACGATGATTCAAATTGGATAACCAGCGCGTATGGATACCCACCTTTGGTAATAAAAACTCCAGAGGTGTTAGTTAGAAGTGATGAGTTTACAATTCAAATTCCTGGAACAGAAGAAGTAGCTACTTTTACTTCAGGCAAATTAGAAGCTTCATTATATGTTATGGTCGAAAGTTTGGTGAAAAATCCCAATCAGCCACCAGCCGCAGAAGAGGTGTTGGATTTGAGTTTGGATCAACTAGAAAAAAATGGAGCAGAAAATATCCTAGTGAAAATAGATGGATTTACAATCGATGATAAAGTTCATGGAGTTAAAGCACATGGCAGATTTACTGTAAAAAATCAAACAGATAGAGCTTATGAACTTTATTTGATAGATCAGCCATCGGCTTTATATCAAGTGTTGTTAGTTTATCCAGAAGATAATGAAGAAATGAAAAATATTAAAGAACATATATTAGAATCTATCGAATTTAAAGTAAGTAATTAATTATGGGGCATTTTGAGTTTGTAAATCCTGAGTTTTTCTGGCTTCTACTGCTTTTGCCTCTGGTATTATTATGGCAAATATTTACTTGGAGAAACAAACAAGCTGCAGTTCGCCTTTCCAGTATAAAAAGTGTTGAAAATAATAGTGGTCAATGGCTAGTTAAGCTTCAATCTATTTTAGTATTATTAAGAATAGCAGCTATTACTGCTATTATATTAGCCATCACACGACCAAGAGTTGTGGATACTAGTACTCGATCAAGAAATATTGAAGGAATTGATATTATTATGGCCATTGATGTATCAGCAAGTATGTTGGCGAGAGATTTACGTCCAAATCGATTGGAAGCTTTAAAGCAAGTTGCTTCCCAATTTATTCAGAATCGTCCCAATGATCGTATTGGCTTGGTTGTATATGCAGGCGAAAGCTATACAAAGACACCTTTAACAATCGATAAGGATATTTTGTTGAAAGCTATTCATGATATTGATTTTGGACAAATTAAAGATGGTACGGCGATAGGTCTTGGTTTGGCAACTTCAATCAATAGAGTTAAAGATTCTGATGCCAAAAGCAAGGTTATTATATTGCTGACAGATGGAGAGAATAATACAGGTTTTATAGATCCTATGACAGCTAGTGAAATGGCAAAATCTTTAGGAATAAGAGTATATACCATAGGAATCGGTACAAATGGTATGGCGATGTCGCCCGTATCGATAAATCCTGATGGAAGTTATCGATTTGCAAATATACAAGTGGTGATTGATGAAGAACTGATGATGGAAATAGCTAAAGAAACAGGTGGAAAATATTATAGAGCAACGAGCTTAGATAAATTGGAAGAAATTTATCATGAAATAGACCAATTGGAAACTACAGAAATTGAAGAAACAGAGTACGCCCATTATGATGAAAAGTTTAGGATATTCCTACTTATCGGGTTTGGATTGCTTACTTTGAAATATATATTGAGATATACGATTTTTAGAAGTTTCATATAAAATAATAATTCTAGATAATGTACCAATTTGAACAGCCCATATATTTCTATGCTTTTGCAGTGATACCCTTGTTATTACTGATTTATTTTTGGGTATTGTTATGGAGAAGAAAAGCTCAAAAACATTTTGCTAGCAAAGTGATGTTAGAAAAATTAGTGCCGAATAGATCTGTTTTTAAGACGACTTTAAAAGTTATAACTATCCTTCTGGCACTGAGTTTGTTAATTGTTGCAATAGCTAATCCTCGGTTAGGATCGAAGATGGAGACTATAGAAAGAGAAGGAATAGATATTGTTTTTGCATTGGATGTATCCAAAAGTATGTTGGCTAAAGATATTCAACCTAACCGTTTGGATAAATCTAAACAGATTATTAATCAAATCATTAACAAACTAAAAGAAGATAGAATAGGTATAATTGGATACGCTGGATCCGCATTTCCACAGGTTCCATTAACAACAGATTATAATAGTGCAAAATTATTTCTCAATAATATGCACACCGATATGGTGTCTTCTGAAGGAACAGCTATTGCAGAAGCAATTGATATGGCAAACCGATTTTATACCTTGAACGATAACAGTTCGAGAGTATTAATTTTATTATCGGACGGAGAAGATCATGAAGGAGGATTGGATATAGTAATTGAAGAAGCCAAAAATCAAGGGATAAGAGTAATTGCTGTAGGAGTAGCTACTGAGCGTGGAGCTCCTATTCCTATTGAAGAGAATGGTGTATTGCAATACTATATACGCGATAACAATAATGAACAAGTGATTTCCAAGTTGGGAGTAGAGACGATGTTGAAATTGGCAAACGAAACCAATGGCGCCTATATAAGTGGGGCGAACACCAAAGAAGTAGTTGATACGGTGAATGAATTTCTTTTAGATTTGGATAAAACCTCTTATGAATCCCAACAATATGCGGAGTTTACTACTTATTATCAATGGTTTGCTCTATTAGCATTACTTTTGGTAGTATTGGATTCTTTATTTTTAAATAGAAAAACGAATTGGTTACGAAGATTAAACTTATTTAATGAAGAAGGAGGCAATGGAAAATAAAAGATATACTATACAAAACCGTAATTATCTATTAGGAAAAATAAGAATATGTTTTATCCTGTTTTTTATTGTCGGAGCCTTTACGGCATTAGGACAAGAGAAAGATAAAAAAGCTTATAAGAAAGCAGAACAAGCACATTCTAAAGCTAGAAATGCTGAGCAAAAAGGAGATTTTAAACAAGCAGAAGCGAAGTATCGTGAAGCTATTTCCAAAAATCCAAATAAATTGGATTCAAGATACAATTTAGGAAACTCCTATTATGATAAAGAAAAGTATCAAGAATCTATAATGAGATATGAAGAAGCCGCCAAGTTAGCTGACAATAAAGCAGATAGACATGCTGCTTATCATAATCTGGGAAATGCTTTCATGAAGAATAAAGAATATAGAAAAGCAGAACAAGCTTATAAGGAAGCTCTTAGGAATATGCCTACAGATGAAGAAACAAGATATAACTATGCGATCGCAAAAGAACTAGCGGAGGACGAACCAGAAAGTCCAGATGAAGACTCTAATGTTCCAAATGAACAAGATAATCAAGAGGAAAATCAAGATCAAGATAATGAGGATCAAGACCCCGATCAAGATGAAGGAGATGATAATGAAGAACAAGGTGATGAACAAGAAAAAGATGGAGAACCAGAAGATAATGATGATGAAGGTCAACAAGATCGACCAGAGATTCCCAAAGACGGGAAGCTTTCTCCTGAACAAATAGAGAATTTATTGAATGCAATGGAAAATGCAGAAAAAGACGTTCAGAAGAAATTAGAAGAACAAAAGGAGAAAGGTAGAGATGTTAAAAAAGAAAAATATTGGTAAGATTATGAGGAGTAAGTGGAGTTTACTTTTTGTGTTTTTTACATTTATCACACTATTAAACGCACAAGTTTCTTTTGATGCCGAAGTAAGTAAGAAAAAACTTGGTATCAATGAGCGTTTAAGAATTGAATTTAAACTCAATCAAGATGGTGATAACTTTAGACAACCTTCATTTGAAGGTTTTCGTATTGTTAGTGGACCAAGCCAATTCGTTAGCAATCAGTATTATAATGGAAAAAGAACTTTCCTAAAGAGTTTTACTTTTGTTCTTGAACCCTTACAGAAAGGTACACTTACTATAGGTCAAGCTGAAATCTTAATAGAAGGTGAAGTCTACAAAACTTCGCCGATAGAAGTCGAAGTGACCGAAGCAGTAGAAAAACCTACTGATGCTGATAACCAGACCGCTTTAGTAGAAGATGGAGTACATATCGTAGCCGAAATATCAAAAGCAAATCCATACCTTAATGAAGCTATCACTATCACCTATAAGTTGTATGTCTCACATGATGTAAATATTACTCAAAATTTTAGATACTTAGATCGTCCAAATTTTAAAGGATTCTGGAATCAAGAAATTGAAGGAATAGGAAATCAAGTATATGAAGGAAAATATAAAGGAAGAGATTACAGGTATTTAATTTTAGAAAAGGTCTTATTATTTCCACAAAATACTGGGGAGATAGAAATAGAGCCTGTTACTTTGGATGTGCCTATTGATGTACCTACTAATCGTAGGGATTTCTTTGGGAGAAGATTGACCACAACTGTAAATAGAACGGTGGCGTCTAACAAAATTATAGTTCAAGTAAAAGATTTGCCTAATCATGGAAAACCTGAAAGTTTTACTGGTGCCGTAGGGGATTATAAAATGAGCTTTGAAGTAACAAAAGACTCTTTGTTAACTCAGGAATCATTAAACGTAATTGTAAAAATTAATGGAAGTGGGAATATGAAGTTATTTAAAATGCCTGATTTAAAACTTCCACATGAGTTTGAAATTTATGATCCAGAACGTAAAGAATCTATCCAAACTAATAGTAATGGAATGCATGGGGTGTTAGAAGAAATTCATACTCTAGTACCCGATAAACCTGGAAAATATACACTTGGACCTGTAGAATTCAGTTATTTTGATCCTACTACAGAAACCTACAAGACATTGACTAGTAAAGAGCATTCACTTGATGTAGCTCCTTCGATGTCAAGAACAAACAGCAGTCCTGCTTATTCTTCTTCGGTTGCCAATAGTGAAAGAAATACTTTATCAGATATCGAACAGTTTAAATTTATTCATCTAAGGAGCAATCTTAAAAAGATTCAACCTCATGGATTCTATTTAGAACATACATGGTATTGGGGTCTATTATTATTGCCTATAATAGCTATTCCGTTACTAATAGTAATCGGGAGATGGAAGAACTTGAGTCTAGCTGACACAGAGAGAAATCGACAACGCGAAGCCGATCGAATGGCGAAAAGATATCTAAGTGAAGCAAAGAAAAAAGAAGGAGATAAAGAAGCTTTTTACGAAGCTTTAGAATTGGCATTACACAATTTTCTAAAAGCCAAATTGAATCTTTATACCAATGATATCTCCAAAGAGCAAATCGCTCATATTTTACAAGAGAAAAATGTAGCGACCCCTACTATTGATGAATTTATACAACTCTTAACTAGTTGTGAAATGGCTAGATATGCTGCATCTTCGGTGGCTACAACACAAATAAATTATGAAAAAGCAGTGGCAACAATAACCGAACTCAATAAACAATTAAAGTAATCAAATTATGCAAATACGAAATTTCATTTGGATTGTTTTTTGGTTTAGTTTTATCACACATAATATAGCTCAATCAGAAAATGTTTTCGATAAAGCCAATATCGAATATCGTAATGAAAATTACGAGCAAGCAGAGAATTTATACCTATCTATTTTAGAAGAAGGCATGCATTCAGCAGACCTATACTTTAATTTAGGCAATACATATTATAAACTAAATCAGTTAGGACCAAGTATTTATTATTATGAAAAAGGCTTGCAATTAGAGCCTAGAAATAAAGATATATTAAACAACTTACATTATGCGAAACAGGCAACAATAGATGTGCTACAAACCCAAGAAAACAAAGGTGTAAAAGATTTTTACTATAGTTTTTTGCAGATGCTCAGTCCTAATACTTGGGCGGTAATGAGTATCATGATTAGCTTTTTACTAGCCAGTTCATTCTTACTTTATTACTTTACGAAAAAATCAACTTTGAAAAGATTATGGTTTATTGGAGGTTTAATCCTATTAGTAGGATTATGTGTTAATATATTTTTTTCTTATCAAAGCTTAAAGTTAAGTAATAAGAAATATGCTATTATCTGGCAAGAAGAAGTAGAGGTAAGAGATGGTCCAACAACAGGGAATACATTGATTTATTATCTTCATGAGGGGACAAAAATAGCTATAATGTATGAGGAAGATAATTGGGCTCGAATCCTTTTAGAAGATGGGAATGAAGGTTGGGTTAAAAAACAAGTTTTTAAACGACTTTAAAAATCTTCTTGATTATTTTTTTCGGAATTTTCAAACCATTCAGTAACTATTGGGAAAAGACTAGGGGCTATTGAATAAATAGGAGTATATAGATAGGAGTCCTTTTTAGTGGTTTGATCAATCCAGGTGTTAGTCATATTGATTTTAGTGAAAGAAAATAAAATTAAGCTTAGAATTAATGCATATTTTATTCCATTAAAAGTAGCTCCTAACATTCGATTAAGTACACCCAGAGCAAGAATGTTTAATAGGTTAGTTACCAATTTCGACAGGAAAAAAAGTAAGATGCTTACTACTATAAAACACACTATAAAAGCCACTAATTGATAAATAATCTCTGCCTGTTCTCCTATCCATTGCATATATGGTTTTATGTCTTCCATATAATAAATCGCTATATAGGTTGCTATAAAAAATCTTAATAAAGAGATTAGGCTAGCTATAAAACCTTTCTGAAAACCAATAACTATAGCTATAAGTAGTATGCTTCCCAAAAGAATATCGAGTGTATTCATATACAGATTTTGTCCAAATATACTAAAAGTATAAATCGATAAATGTATCTTTGCAAAACGATTATGGCAAGAGACGAACAATTAAAACAAAGATGGGAACAGCTGGTAACTAAGTTAAGCGACCAGTTCGCCGATGGCGTAACGCTCGATTTGGAGGAAATTATCTATTTGGTGGGACTGCAAGAACTAGGACAAATCCATAGAAGATTTAAGAAAGACGAAAAGATTAATTTGATGCATATAGCTATATGCCGACTCTTGGAACCTTATGGATATTATTCTTTTGATTATTTTGACGAAGAAGGTTGGCCTCATTATAATCTAGAACAAAACTTACCTCCGTTAAAAGCTGGAGAGCAATCCCTACTGATGAAAGAAGCTATAGTTTATTATTTTGTAGAAAATAAATACATAAAATAGCTTTTATAAAATAAATTTTAAAACTATTATAAATCAAGTTTAAACATTAATTTTTATAGCTTGTAATAAATAATTATGATTCAGGAAATACAACGACATATTGCTGAAGTTGAAAAGTTTAATCCACAAAACTTAGAAGAGGTAGAGGCATTCCGTATTAAGTATCTGTCAAAGAAAGGTATATTAAATAATTTCTTTAAAGCTTTTAAAGAAGTGCCTGTCGAACAAAAAAAAGAATACGGTCAAGTAGTAAATGCTTTGAAGACCAAGCTCGAAGAATCTATAAATCAATGGAAGGAAACTTTGTTGTCCCATAACGAGCAAAAAGGTTTGTTTGGAGATTTAACTCGTCCTGGAGAACAGATTGCTATAGGTGCGCGGCATCCTATCTCTATTGTCCGTAATAAGATTGTCGATATCTTCTCAAGAATTGGTTTTACAATTTCAGAAGGACCAGAAATAGAAGACGACTGGCATAATTTCTCTGCCTTAAATCTTCCTGAACATCATCCTGCTAGAGATATGCAAGACACCTTCTTTATACAAACCGATCCATCGATACTATTACGTACTCATACTTCTTCTGTTCAAGTACGATATATGGAAAAAAATAAACCGCCTATTCGGACTATTTCACCTGGTCGAGTATATAGAAATGAAGACATCTCTTCCCGATCACACTGTTTCTTTCATCAAGTAGAAGGTTTGTATATCGATAAAGAAGTAAGCTTTGCAGATTTAAAACAAACCTTACAATACTTTACAACACAAATGTTCGGAAAGTCCGAAATTCGTTTAAGACCTTCTTATTTTCCTTTTACAGAGCCTAGTGCTGAGGTAGATGTTTATTGGGGTCTAGAGACAGAAACAGACTATAGAATGACTAAAGGTACAGGTTGGCTAGAAATAATGGGCTGTGGAATGGTAGATCCAAATGTATTAAGGAACTGTGGAATAGATCCAGAAGTTTACTCTGGATTTGCATTTGGAATGGGAATTGACCGAATTGCTCTCTTAAACTATCAAATTCCAGACATTAGAATGTTAAGTGAAAATGATATGAGGTTTTTAAAACAGTTTAAAAGTGTCCTATAATTATGCGTAAAGATATTATAGTTCCCGAATCTACCGATGTATATGTAATAGCTGTCAATGAATGGAATGAAGAAAAGGCTTTCCAACAATGGAATATTTATTTGGTAAATCTTAAGAATGAACCTATAGAAACGGTTTTGATTTTGGCTAGAGGATATTCTATTGATAAGAAAAGCTCTATATTACGTCATGGATTGGGAGATATTCCTGCACGTGAGAAAAGGAAAATCGAAATGGTAGATGATCAAGTGTTCAAATTGACAAACGAATATATGGTTACGTATTTCTATAAAGGTACAATGATTGAAAAAAGTTTCAAGTTTCCACCGTTTAGCATAAAAGAATCTAATCAAAAAAAATTGGAAGGCTCTTCCTATAGAGGAGTAATCGCAGAATAACATATTTTAAAAAATCCACCTTGTTTTCACTACTTCTGATAAGGTGGATTGTATTTTAATCTAGTTTATTCGTTAGTTTTTGGAAAGCTTTTTTAGGGTCTTTATTCTTATATAAAATTTTATATACTGTTTTTATTATGGGCGTCTTCGCTTTTTTATCTCGTTGCTGATTGAGTTCGTAAGCACTCTTTGCTGCAAAATAACCTTCTGCTACCATATTCATCTCAAATTGTGCACTTCTCACAGTATAGCCTTTACCTATCATGTTTCCAAACATCCTATTACGACTAAATACGGAATACCCTGTCACTAATAAATCACCCAAATATCCAGAATCATTGATATTTCTTTTAGTGTTATGTACACATTTTACATAGCGTTTCATTTCACGAATCGCATTGCTCATCAATACACTTTGGAAGTTATCACCATATCCTAAACCATGAGCGATACCCGCTGCTACAGCATAAATATTTTTTAACATGGCGGCATACTCTAATCCTAAAAGATCGTCGCTGATCTTACATTTGATATAATGGCTACGTAAACATGTAGCTAGTGTTTGTGAAATTTTTTCTTCTGCGGATGCCAAAGTCAAATAAGATAATCGTTCTAAAGCAACTTCTTCTGCATGACAAGGTCCAGAAATAACCCCAATATTGCAAAAAGGAACCTTATAGTGAGTATTGAAGTGTTCGCCGACAATTAAGCTACTTTCAGGAACTATCCCTTTAATGGCTGAGAAAACAATTTTATCTTTTAAGCTTTCTGAAGCTATTTTATTCAACTCTCCTTGTAAGTATGCTGAAGGAATTACAAAGATTAAATATTCAGCATAATTTACCATAGCTTCCATATCAGATCCCAAATACAGTTTGTCCATGTCAAACTGAACGGAACTTAGATAATTTGGATTATGATGATATTCTTTCAGATGTGAAATGGTATTTTCATTATGCATATACCAGCCTATTTCGTTCAAGTTTTCACTGAGCATTTTCACGATTGCTGTCGCCCAACTTCCACCTCCGAATACTGCTATCTTAGGATATTTTGACATCTTTTGTAATTATATGATTCACAAAAATAAACAATAATTCTTAGTTATAGTTTTAAATAGGTGCAACTAGATTTAAGAACCACTTTTTTACTTTTCCTTCTAAAAATGGGCTTAGCTTTTCTTTACAATGATGGTGATAGTCGTTTAACCACTTTTTTTCTTCATTTGTCAAGAGACTTTCTTTGATGATATTAGTGAAAAAAGGGCATAAAGTGAGTGTTTTAAATTCATAAAATGTGTTCCATTCGGTTTTTTTCCATTCTTTCACTACAATAAGGTTTTCATGGCGGATACCGTACTTGCCTTCTACATAATATCCAGGTTCATTAGAGAGCACCATACCTTCTTCTAAGGCAGTTGGATGTAAATCTTTACGGATGCTTTGTGGTCCTTCATGAACATTCATAAAACTACCCACGCCATGACCGGTACCATGGTTGTAGTCTTTTCCTTCTTCCCATAGTGCCATTCTTGCTAAAGAATCGAGTTGCACCCCTTTAGTACCCTTAGGAAATTTAACCATGGAAAGCTTAATCAAGCCTTTTAAAGCAAGAGTAGCATCGACCTTAAATTCATGATCGACCTGACCTAAAGGTATGGTTCTAGTAATATCCGTAGTTCCTTCTAAGTATTGCCCTCCAGAATCAATTAAAATGCTTCCCTCAGCTAATACTTTTGCACTCCCACTAGAAGGTGCAGAATAATGAATAATGGCTCCATTCCCTTTATATCCAACAATGCTTGCAAAACTATTCCCTACAAGATTTTCTTCAGCTTGTCTAAATTCTAATAGCTTTTGCCCAATCTCGTATTCATCTAACTCTTTTTTACCAACATTATGGGTGAGCCAATAAAGAAAATTAACCATTGCGATTCCATCACGAAGCATTACGGTTTCAAATCCTTTTAATTCCGAACTGTTTTTTACCGCTTTCATTAGATGTCCTGGAGCAGGTTTTTTAATAAGCGAATTCTTTGCTTTTACTTTTTCAAACACAGAATGGTTGCTGTTTTTCGCAATCCAAATGGTTTCCTTATTTATGGTGGTAAGAAAGTTAAAAAAGTCACTATATTCACGAATTTCAACACCCGATTCTTTCATTAACGCTTTAGCTTCTTCGTCAAGCTTATCAAGGTCCACAAAAAGAATTGCTTCATCCAATGAGATATAAATATAACCTAAAAACACAGGATTACAAGCAACGTCACTACCTCTCAGGTTAACGGTCCAAGCTACATCATCCAAACTAGATATAATATGTGCAGTAGCCTTTTCTTTTTTCATTTCGTTACGTATAGCCGTAATCTTATCAGTAACGGTCTGTCCTGCACGTTCAATTGGATGCACAAAAACCGGATTTTTTGATACAGAACCTCGATCTGTCCATACCTTTTCCAATAAAGCTTTATCTATAAGTTGGCGATTGTTTAAATTTAACTTAGTTTCTACTTCTTCCCAATTATTATGAGAGGTTGCGAGCGCATTCACAGCAATTTTTGCATTATTCGAAGTTTCAGAAATAATCCAATCGATATAATGAGGAGTTCCTTCTACTCCTTCTTTGAATAATTCGATTCCAGAGTCTTTTAATTCAATTGGAGCTTGTGTAAAATAGCGTCCATCAGTCCATAATCCAGCTTTATCCAATGTAATTACTACAAAGCCAGCAGAACCCGTAAATCCAGATAACCACGTGCGTTCTTGCCACTCATCAGGTAAGTATTCGCTCATGTGAGGATCAGCAGAATAGACTATAAAAGCTTCAATATCATTCGTTTTCATCTCTTCCCTTAAAGAAGCTAGTTTTTCTCTTGTTGTCATACATTAATGTTTTGAGCCCGAAAGGTACAAAACAATCATATAAATGAAGGGGTCTGACTCTTTGCTTTCTATCCAAAAGCATAATTGTATCTGTGATATTTTAAAAAATGATGGTTATCCAAGCCTAGTACAATTGCCCTTTTTGATAGAAGAGTTTGAAAAAAATATTCGAAACTTATCCTACAATTATTAAAAGCCAACAACTAAATATTTAATTGTTGGCTTTTAATAATTACTTTAATATGGCATCTATGCTTCGTTGTGCAATAGGATGATAATTTGACTTTGCTTTGTTATAGATTTCATCTGCCATGTTCTTTCCACTTTCTGTTTGAATAAGTGCCTCATAAAGTGGATATAAAAACTTTCCTCTTCCTACATTGTATAAAAACTCTTTAAGTTTAGGATACGCTATTTCATATTCTGAATTTATAGCATGTAAAAACCAAGCATTAGCAATTTCTGCATTTTCAGTATGTGTGAAATTATACGCTTTATCAAGTTCATGCATTTGAGTGATCTCCAATTCAGGTAGTTCATCAAAAAAGTATAACCATTCGTGGGTACTCCAATTCTCAGTATATAGTTGAGAGGCAGGAGTGCCATTTATAAAGTCTTTAACTTGAATAGCTGCTTTTTCAAATCGAGTATTCTTTACTTTAGGATAATTTTCAGGCTTGGCAGATCCATAAATCCAAGATTCAATATCGACTTTGGTTTTCCACTCTTCATTTTGGCTCCATAAGTGATTATCCAAATAAGTTAAGAACCTTTCGGTATCCATTGATTCAAAAGCATGGGTGTCAAAGTATTTTTTTAAGAAATTGTCCATATTCTCTCTTCCAACGGTTTGTTCGATTAACAATAGTAAAGCCGAACCTTTGTCGTATGCAATTCTAGTAAAACCCTCATCAGGATCTCTGCCTTCTAAATCGAGTTTTAACCAAGTATCTCTATTGTCCGAACCTAAATGCTTTATAGCATCATCTACTTTTTTCTCAGCCAAATCCCATAACATTGCAGTATAGTCTGCTCCATGTTCAGCCTCCGTTATTCTTCTTTCTATATAAGCCGTAAAGCCTTCGTTTAGCCATAAATCTTCCCAGGTAGCACCAGTTACAAGATTCCCGCTCCAGCTGTGAGCAAGCTCGTGTGCAATTAAGTTTAATAACGATTTATCCCCAGCCAAAATAGTTGGAGTAGCAAATGTCAAGCGTGGGTTTTCCATACCTCCCATCGGGAAACCAGAAGGAAGAATTAAAACATCAAACCGATCCCAACGATAAGCGCCATACATTTCTTCTGCCGAATTAACCATTTCACCAATCCCATCTAATTCATTATAAGCTTTATTTAATATAGCAGGTTCGGCATACACTCCAGTTCTTTCATCTACAGCTTTGAATGCAATATCGCCAACAGCTAAGGCTACTAGATAAGCAGGAATCTTTTGCTCCATTTTAAAAGTATAAATACCATTTTCTGATTTCTTTTGAGGATTCTCAGCACTCATTACGGCTAGTAAACCCTCAGGTACTTCTACTTTTGCGTCATAAGAAAATCGATAACCCGGTCCATCTGGACTAGGAATCCATGTACGAGTATAAATCGATTCTCCTTGAGTAAATAAATAGGGAGCTTCTTTGCCAAAAGTTTGTTCTGGAGTTAACCAAAGAAGCGCCGTAGCATCATCACCTGTTTTGTAATACAAAGTTAATTCTCGGGTGTTTTCCTGTAGTTCCACCTCCAATGCTGAACCAAGAATAGAATCATGATCTGAAAGTTTATATTCCGCTTTGGTTCCATCGGCATATAGAACACTATCTATTTGTAGTTGATAGGTGTCGAAAATAGCTTTGGTAACTCCTTCTTTAGGTTTTAAAAACCATTTGGAGCTTCCTACAATTTGATGTTTTTCAAAATCCACTTTGATATCTAAACTAAGATGCTGAGGGTTTATCTCTAATGCATTAGAAAAAGAATGTGTATCTATATACTCTATACTTTCATTAGATTGAGGGACTTGATATTTTTTCTCTGTTTTGGATTGACAACTAAATAAAAGAACACCTGTACATAAACAGATCGATAAAAATACTTTTTTCATTGTTAGAATCATTTTAAATGTTTTTTTTGATATAAACCTTTGATATTTAGTAAAACAAGTAGTTTGAAATCTGGATAACCCGCTGATTGTTAGTGTTGCTTTGTATGAAAAAGCCCCAAGTTACCTATTGTCAAAGATATAGTTTTTTCTGTATTTTGAGCCTATGGAAGTGAAAACTACCTTCGTCAAACTCTTTAAATTCTCTGTGCCAGATATAATAGTTGTGGATTTATGCCAAATTCCCTATCTGGTCCAGAAATGTTCTTTTTTTACTTAACTTGTACTGCAGGCTAAGTTAGTACATGGCAACTGGACTTGCAAATAAAATCCGCACTTTAAGTTAAGCAGCATTTTTAAGTTTTGACTTTTTATTCCAAAATTCTTGTATTGTTAGGTTTCCTATGGCGGAATGTCTGCGTTCTCTGTTATACCA
>Ga0079226_10000781_pt1 | contig 23309 bp, 22 predicted proteins | sample Poulit2014_FD_76345 | JGI IMG/M metagenome (GOLD analysis project Ga0079226, IMG submission 76345) | Agricultural soil microbial communities from Georgia to study Nitrogen management - Poultry litter 2014 | ecosystem: Environmental > Terrestrial > Soil > Agricultural land | place: USA: Georgia...
TTTTAATCGTTTTAGCTGTAAAGCAATTTCTCCACGATCGTTCTGAAAAGGATGGAGACGAGGAGCCTAAGTAAAGATAGAGGGTCATAAATTAAGAAAATCTAGGTAAAATAGCAATCAGATAAAAAATATCCCGTCCTTCCCCTTGGAAGAACAGGATATTTTTTATTTTCTATTTATGAGCCTTTTACCAATAGGCTTCATCTAATTCTATTGGCTCACCCTTTACAGGATCAACAGCGTAATACTCAGTGCCTTCCTTATTCTTACTTACGAACCAATAGAGTTTTTTGTTTAAAAACCATCCTGAACTCTTTTCATCAGGTATGGTTTGCTTTGTTAAATTTAAGTTTTCAAAGCTTTGTTCACTGTCCGACTGTACTAGACCAAGGGCTTCCTCGTAGTTATGGGATGGAATAGCCACCCACAAAAAGGTTAGAAATATAAGCGTTAAAGAAATGCCTGTCAAAAGGGCTTCTTTCTTTTGTTGTCCAAAACAACATATAAAATGCAGCTAAAAGTTGAACAGACATGAGCACGACCAAGGATGTCGTATTTAAGACTCCAGCATAGACGGAAAGGTTTAGATAGAAAAAGACAATAGCTTCTAAAATGACAAGGGATATTAAAATCCATGATCATATTTTCATATCTATTTTCACACCTCACAATGCATATCCAATATAACAATAATAACTGGGATTATCTAGCTAATTTTAAGAATGAAAGAATGATATGTTTGTAGTATTTATTATTATCGTTCATATAGAATGTTTTCTTCCACATGTTTTTCGGGTCTTTCATCTCTATCAGTTAACCAGAGAACTTGATAAATCTGGTCATCCAATTTCCCATAGATAAACACATAATCTTCTTCATCTTCAAAGACAACTTTAATTGTAAATTTTATTTTTCCCATCACTTTAAAGTAAAAACCCTCTGTCCTAAATTCAGACTCATCATAGCCTTTTTCTGTGATGAGGTATTCCGTAACTTCCTTTGTAAGGGTATGTCTCTTAATAAAGAAAGCTGTTGTTCCAATGAGTGCAATGACTAAGAGGATAATTGAACTAATTTTAGCTACTTTTTTCATTGTAGAAGTTTCCCTCTCTATATCCTTTATATTTTGATTGTAAAGTTATTTCAGTTAATTATCAAGCCTACTTTACAATAAATGTATATTTTATGAAGTCAGATTAAGGGGGATAAAAATAAAATCCCTTCTGTAAGGAAATGAAGAAGTAAATATTATATTCATATAAAAAATCACCCTTTCAAATCTGAAAGGGTGATCTAGATCCTTTAAATTTCCGTTCGGAGATTCCAAAGCTCGGGGAAGAAGTAGTGGTCAATCACACGTTTTAGATAACCAACACCAGAAGACCCTCCTGTACCAACCTTCATTCCAATAATTCTTTCGACTGTTTTCATATGGCGGAAACGCCACTGCTGGAACCAGTCTTCGACATCGACAAGCTTTTCAGCTAACTCATATAAATTCCAATATTGATCGACATTTTCATAAACAGTTAACCAGGCTTTCTCTACGGAATCATTCTGGGTATAAGCTTGGGTGAAATCACGATTTAATACTTCATCATCAATTGGAAGGCCTTCCTTTGCTAGGGCTGCAATAGCCACGTCGTATAAGCCCGGTGCTTCATAGGCTTCCTTTAATTTTTGATGCAAGTCCTCGTCCTTTTCATAAATCTTAAGGATGTGGGGTGTTTTATAGCCTAAGGAAAACTCAACAAGTCGATATTGATAGGACTGAAAGCCGGAAGCATTCCCCAGTTGATCCCTAAATTCCATGTATTCTGCAGGGGTTAATGTTGAAAGAACATCCCAGGCTTGAATAATTTGTGATTGGATTTTAGATACCCTGGATAATTTTTTAAAGGCTCCACGGTAATCACTGTCCTTAATGGCTGTAATAGCTGATTTTACTTCATGAATAATAAGCTTCAACCAGAGTTCACTGACTTGGTGAATCACAATAAATAGCATTTCATCATGATGGTCTGAAAGTCGTTTTTGACTGGAGAGGAGACTATCTAATTGTAAGTAATCCCCGTAAGTCATTTTCTTTTTGAAGTCTGTATGAATACTTGATTCGCTTACATATTTTTCGGACATTTTATTTATTCTCCTTTACTCGTTTAATCACTGCCCGGACTGGACTTCCATCTGCTCCGACAATAGCTAAGGGCAGGGCGATTAATTGATACAAGCCTTGGTCAACCTGATCTAACATAATATTTTCTAGTATTTGAATGCCTTCTTGATGAAGGGCATGGTGGGTGACAAGCTCCTTGCTATCGGTCTGATCAACGGAGGGCATGTCAACCCCGAGGAGTTTGACTCCCTTTTCTCGTAAAAATCTAGCTATTTCTGGATCGATTTCAGGAATGGTCTCCGGGAATCTTTCCGGTTTATTGGGTAAACTGGTTTTTAATAATAGTTGGTCAAAGCTAGAAAAATCTAGTTCCCTTAAAGTTTCGATGCTAATAGGATTTGCATGACTAGCATCAAAAACCAAGGCTGTTCCGATAAAGATATCAAGGGGCAAATCTTCTATTGTTTTACCCTCATCATCAAAGTGAAAGGGTGCATCTACATGGGTTCCGGAATGTAGGCTTGTCGTTATTTGGCCGATATTGACTGAGCCTGTCTCTTCCTTTGTGTAAGTAAGTTTGAACTCAAAGGGAGTGTCTCCAGGCCAGTGGCCGATTTCCCCTGTTAAGGGCTGGGATATATCAATCCAAGTCATTAGGCAATCACACCTCGCTCATTATCGAAATTCTCATAGAGTTTCTCATTCATTATTTTCTTTAATATTTGCACGGTTTGCCAGACTTCTTCAAAGCTATTATATAAGGCTACAGGAGCAATTCTTATCCCCTTTGGTGCTCTAAAGTCTGGGATGACCTTCTGATCTTTAAGGGCATGACAGATCCTAGCGGCTTCAGGATGCTCTAAAAAGATATGGGCTCCTCTAGATTTCTCATCTTTAGGATTTCTAATGATAAATTCATCACCAAATTCTCCTTCTACTAGTTGCATAATGTACTCTGTGAGTTCTAGAGATTTTTTTCTAATCTTATCAATGCCAGCTTCTTCAAAGATTTCTAAAGAACCAATTAATGGGGCGATACTTAAGAGGTTAGGCGTTCCAATCTGGTAGGCACCAGCATTTCCAGCAACTGTTAACTTGTGTTCCATATCGAACTGCTTTGTTTTATCTGAACTAAACCATCCAGCTAGTCCAGGCTTGCGTCCAAAATGTTTTTTATTTACATAAAGTGCTCCTGTACTGCCAGGACCTCCATTTAAATGTTTGTAAGTACACCAAAAGGCAAAGTCTACACCCCATTTGGATAGTTCATGGGGGATAGCTCCGATAGAATGGCAGAGATCAAAACCAATTATAATATTTCTTTTCTTTGCTTCCAGCGTAATTTCCTTCATGGGTAAAATCTGTCCACTTCGGTATAAGACACTAGGCAAGACGATTAATGCCACATCATCCGTCATCGCTTCATAAATATCATCTAGCTCTAAGGTATGTCCATCTCGGCTAGGGACTTTCTTTAAGTGGTGATCGGAGTCAAAGCCTTTTAAGCCTAATTGGCTCTTCAAGGCATATATATCTGATGGGAAATTAAGGTCGTCAGCAAGGATGGTTGATTTTCCCTCTGTCGGTTGGTAGAAACTAGCTACTAGTTGATGTAGATTCACTGTTGTGGAACCGGTTACAATAACTTCCTCTGAAGAAGCTCCCACTAAGGGGGCCATTCTTTCTCCTAAGTGTTCGGATAAGTAATACCAGGGATTTTCACCCTCAGTCCAGCCATCTATTCCGTACTTTTTCCAGGAATCTAAAAGGGATAGGGCTGATTTTTCTGCTCGTTTTGACATAAGCCCTAAAGAATTTCCGTCAAAATAAATGCTTGAAGGTGGAATATAAAATTCATCTCTAAATTTTTTTAATAAATCTTCTTGGTCTCGTTTGATTGCATACTCTTTATTTAAAATACTCATCGTAGACCCCTTTCTTAAGTAAATTCATTCATATAAATATAGTTTAGCAGATTTATTAGAATTTATATATTACTAAATTTTAACCCATATCATTTGCATTACTTTCTTTACATCATAGAATGAGTAGTACAACAAAAATTTAACAAAGGATGGATGACTACATGAAGAAATTTTTAGTTGTACTATTTTTTACAGGAATGACCGCATTTATGATTGGATGTGGAGAAGAAAACAAATCAATCGACCTTTCAGAAGTATTTGAAGAAATTAAAGAAGAAATTGCTGCTGATTATGGTGGGGACCTTCAAGGTTTGGTCGAAATTGATTTAACTGAAAATGAAGAAGACCCTTTACAGGATATGATTCTTGATGAGACAGGCCTTGCAGATGAAGAGATGATTGAAAATGGTTATATTCTAGCATCAGCTATGAATGTTAACTCAGATGCTATTATCTTATTAGAGGCAAAAGAAGAGGACGATATTTCTTCCTTAGAAGAAGGCCTTGAAGAATACTTAGAATTTCAGCACGGAGTCTGGGAAATTTACTTACCTGATCAATTTGAGAAGGTAGAAAATACAATTATTGAGTCAAAGGGTAAATATATTATTTATATTACATCAGAAAATCCAGAGAATATTAAGGAAATCTTTGAAGACGCATTTTAAGATAAAATGATATAGGTGGTTCCATGGTTTTCAGTAGCTTAACATTTTTATTTTTCTTTTTGCCATTAACATTAATACTCTATTATCTAAGTCCTAAAGGGGCTAAAAATAGTATTTTACTCCTCCTGAGTATTATTTTCTATGCTTGGGGAGAACCGGTTTATATTATACTTATTTTGTTTTCAACGATTACAGACTACTTTTTCGGGCGGGCAATCGCTTATTACCGTAATAGGAATAAGCGGATCGCCCGTCTATTTTTAATAGGGTCAGTTGTAGTTAGCCTTGGAATATTGAGCTTTTTTAAATATGCTGATTTTATTGTTGATAACCTAAATTCCATACTACAAACCAATATTTCACCCCTTGAATTACCCTTACCAATAGGGATTTCCTTTTATACCTTTCAATCCTTATCTTATATTATTGATTTGTATCGGGGACGGGTAAAGGTCCAGAGAAACTTAATTCATTTAATGATGTATATTACCTTATTTCCTCAATTAATTGCTGGACCAATTGTTCGTTATCAAACAATCGAAGAGCAAATAGGAGAGCGGAAGTGGGATACAAAGCAATTTGCTTCAGGAGTGCGAATTTTTACTCTTGGTTTAGCAAAAAAGGTTCTCCTTGCCAATAATATTGGCCTACTTTGGGATGTGATATCTGCTGAACAAGGGGAAATTTCCATGATGACTGCATGGCTAGGTCTCGTTTCCTTTGGCTTACAAATATATTTTGATTTCAGTGGATATTCAAGTATGGCCATCGGACTTGGGAAGATGTTTGGCTTTGATTTTCCTGAAAACTTTAAGCATCCATATATAGCAAGATCAGTAAGTGAGTTTTGGCGTCGTTGGCATATTACTTTAGGTCAATGGTTCAGGGATTATGTTTATTTCCCCTTAGGCGGTTCTCGGGTCAAGCCTTGGAAGATTTACCGAAATTTATTAATCGTTTGGTTCTTAACAGGCCTTTGGCATGGTGCCAGTTGGAATTATGTGTTTTGGGGAATGTATTTTGGCTTTCTCATAGCCCTGGAAAGGGCTTTCTTACAGAAGTACTTAGATAAACTACCGGCTGTATTTAGTCATATCTATCTTCTCTTGATTGTTCTAATGAGTTGGGTCCTATTTGCTCACGAAGATCTAGATGAGATGAAGCAATATATAAAAGCCATGTTCATCCCTGGAGAGGGCCAGTTTTATGATTCATTTTTCTTATACTATATGTCCTCCTTTAGCCTTGTCCTGCTTGTATGCTTATTGGCAGCCACACCAATATTTCGTTTTATCTGGGGTCGAATCCCGCACCGGATTAAGCCTGTACTTAGCTTAGTCGCTATGGGTGGAATTTTATTAATATCAACAGCATATTTAGTCGATGAATCTTTTAATCCTTTTATTTACTTTAGATTCTAATTTTAAGGAAGGGGGGGAGACTCAGTTTGGAAAGATTACAAATTGCTTTATTTCTGTTCTTTATCCTAGGCTTTGGTCTTTGGCATCTTGTTTCGCTTGATAAGGATTTTTCAGCTCATGAAAACCGTCCCCTCCAGACCTTGCCAAATTTTTCTTTAACTTCAATCAAGAACGGGAACTTTATGGATCAATTTGAAAGCTATGTTGCCGACCAATTTCCCAAAAGAAATTCATTTCTAGCTTTAAAGGGGATCACAGAAAGAGCCGGGCAAAAGAAGGAAAATAATGATATCTTATTTGGCCAGGATGGCTATTTGTTTGAAGCTTTTACAATGAATCAAGGGCAAGCTTTTGAAAATATCGAAGCCATAAATGAGTTTGCAGGAAATAATGAGTCACTAGATATAGGATTCATGCTTGCGCCTACATCTATTTCGATTTATCCGGAAAGGGCGCCTCGCTATTCGCCCTCTGATAATGAAATAGGGGCGATAAAGGAAATTTATGGTGAACTGGATCCGCAAATTCATTCTATTTCTGTTGCTGAAGCATTGGTCAATCAGAAAGATCATCCTATATATTTCCGTACAGATCATCATTGGACAATGTTAGGCGCATATGAAGCTTATGCTCTCGCAGCTGATATCTTTGATTTTGATCCTCAAAGTCTAGAGGATTTTGTTCGAGAACAGGTTTCAGACAACTTTTATGGCAGCTTTTACTCCAAGGCTAATGATTGGCGGATTGAGCCAGATGTCATGGAATATTTGCGACCAGAAGAGGAGGTAAAAGTTCATGTCAGCTATGATGATGGTTCTGAAGCGGATTCTCTCGTATGGCCGGAAGCCTTATCAAGCCGGGATCAATACAGATATTTTCTCGGCGGTAATTATGGTCTTGTAAAAATAGAGACAGATATCAAAAATGGAAAAAGGCTTCTTGTCGTGAAGGACTCTTATGCTCATGTGCTTGTCCCTTTTTTTACTCATCACTATGAGGAAATTCACATGGTGGATTTAAGATATTTTAGAGAACAGATTGGGAAGTATGCAGACCGGGAAGATATTGATGATCTGCTTATCATATACAATATAGCTAATTTTGTTGATGACAAAACTCTTAGAAGAATTTCTTATGATTAAATGTCTCAAAAAGGAAAGTTTCGTTTTTTACTTCATAGAATAGAAATAGGGACAGCTTATAAAGGTTAAAATCTATATTCTATGGGTATCTTTTTAAGAAATAAAAAGTAAGGATATTTCCTAACCACAATTCATGGTGGTAGGAAAAGACATATAAAACTATAAAAGAAGAGGAGTTGAAAAAGGAAATGGAAGGAACGATTTGGGCGATTGTGCCACCAATACTAGCGATTATTATGGTGTTGATAACAAAACGGGTTTTGCTTTCTTTAGGTGTAGGTATAGTTGTGTCAGCTTTATTTTTAGCAGAATTTAAGATAGGTGACAGCTTCAAATTTGTTTTTGAATCCTTTAAAGTTTCTTTCATAGAGGGTGGGGCTTTAAATACTTGGAATGTATTTATAATATTATTCATTTTAGCTTTAGGGATTTTAACCGCCTTTATGACGATCCTTGGTGGAACGAAAGCCTTTGGCGATTGGATGATTAAAAGGGTTAAAACAAGAAAAGGTGCTCAGTTTATGCCAATGCTCTTGGGAATTGTTATTTTTATCGATGATTACTTTAATAGTTTAACTGTCGGACCAATCTCTCAACCAATTACAGATAGGCATCGGGTGTCTAGATCTAAATTAGCTTATATCGTTGATTCCACGGCGGCACCAATCTCCGTTATCGCCCCGATTTCTAGTTGGGGTGCTTATATTATTGGTATTATAGGTGCTGTTCTAGTATCTGTTAATGTAACAGCCTATTCAGAATTAGAAGCCTTTCTTTTAACGATTCCACTTAATTTTTATGTTTGGGCGGCTTTGGGAACAATTGTTGTTATTATTTTAACAAAAGCTGATTTCGGACCGATGAGAAAGCATGAGAAGCTTGCTATTGAGACTGGAGAATTAGGAAAGGTTGATCAAAAAGAAGAGGAAGAAATTATTGTAAGTGATCGAGGGAAAGTTAGGGATTTAATTCTACCAATTATTACTCTGGTAGTGACGACTTTGGCCTTGATGTACATTACAGGATATCGTGCTTTAGAGGAAGACCGAACCTTAATGAATATTTTAGGGGAAGCAGATGTTGCTTTATCCTTACTTCTTGGTGGTTTAGCTGCTATTCTTGTCGTATTCATTTTATTCGCTGTCCAGAAAAGCGCTGGTGCTTTAAAGACCATTTCTTTTGCCAAGGGGATTGCTCTAGGATTTAAATCGATGATTTCGGCAGTCTTCATATTACTTTTTGCTTGGGCGATTTCTCACTTAATTGATTTACTAGAAACAGGTACTTACTTAGGTGATGTCATTGCTTCGGCAAACTTAAATGTTATGTTTTTACCAGTAATCATGTTTATCTTAGCTGGATTTATTGCCTTTTCAACGGGAACTTCTTGGGGTTCCTTCGCGATACTCATTCCGATTGCTGGGCAAATTGCCAGTGCGACAGAAATTGAATTGCTTATACCATCAATAGCGGCTGTCTTAGCTGGTGCGGTTTTTGGGGATCATTGCTCTCCAATATCAGATACGACAATTCTGTCCTCAACCGGGGCAGGTTGTAATCACATCGATCATGTGACCACGCAATTACCTTATGCATTGACCTCGGCAGTCATTGCAGCGGTTGGATACATTGTTTTAGGGGTTACGAATTCAACCCTTCTAGGCCTCGGCTTTATTGTTCTTGGTTTAGTTGTACTTTATATTTATTTGAAAAATGTATCTAAAACACCAACAAAAGCTTAAGAATAATCTACTCGGGCGAATTTAGAATTCGTCCGAGTTTTTTAATTTTAGTGTAAGCGATTGCAAACTTTTTCAATGTATTTTATACTGAACTTGTGCCTATTTTTATTACATAATTTTTCAAGAGGAAAACAAAAGAGATTTTACCCTTATATCTTCCTGATGTAAGCGCTTAATTAACATTTGGTAGAATAATAAAGGAGGGAAATATTGGTCAGTGAAAATAGTAAATAAAAAAATGACTGTTGCAGCAGGTATTGTTCAAGTGATGAAGCAGGAAGGAATTGATCATGTCTTTGCTGTTCCAGGAGAAAGTTATTTACCCTTACTTGATGCCTTACATGATACCCCCGAAATAAAATTGGTATCAACGAGACATGAGGGTGGGGCTTCCTTTATGGCGGAAGCTTTTGGAAAGGCTAGTGATAAACCAGGAGTCCTTATGGCGACCAGGGGAGTAGGAGCAGCTAACCTCTCTATAGGTGTTCATACGGCTTATCAAGATTCTACACCCATGGTTGTATTTCTCGGTCAAGTGAGGTCTGATTTTAGAGGGCGAGAAGGTTTTCAAGAAGTAGACTTTGAAGAGTTTTTTGCTCCCATATCTAAGTGGGTTGTAGAAATTAATAACCCAAAGCGGGTGCCGGAACTTATTAGCAAGGCCTTTTATATGGCCAGATCAGGTCGACCTGGTCCAGTTGTAGTTTCCTTACCTGAGGATGTATTAGCAAGGGAAGAGATCCTGACCTTCAAGGACTATGTTAATCGACCAAAGCCAGCCATATCTAGGGAAGAGCTAGGAAGTCTTAAGCAATTGTTAAGTAAGGCTAAGAGACCCCTCATTATAGCTGGTGGGGGTGTCAAGTTAGGAAAGGCTGAAGAGGCTTTAAAGACCTTTGCGGAGAAGTTTTCTATCCCGGTAATGGCAAGCTTTAGACGTCATGATGTTTTCCCAAATAATCATCCTTTATATGTCGGACATTTAGGCATGGGGACCAGGGAAGAACTCTTAAGGACGGTTGAAGAAGCGGATTTATTATTAGCGATTGGTACGAGACTTTCTGAGGTTACAAGTCAAGATTATAGCTTGATTAAAGATTCTCATAAACTCGTTCATATCGATATTCATTACGATTCGATTCATAAGGTCTATGCGCCGGAGATGGGTATTGTATCTGACGCTAAAGAGGCACTACTTGATCTATCCGAAATGGATTTACAGGCTGATTGGTCCGCCTGGGCGGAGAAGTGCAAGCAAAGCTTTGATCAGGTAAGTCAGTTACCAGCAGAAAATGACCGGATTATAAATGAAGATGTCATTCACGCAATGCTAGTAAAGTTACCAAGGGATACAGTCATCACAAATGACGCTGGAAACTTCGCGACTTGGTTACACACTTATTATTCCTTTAATGAAAAGGATACTTATATTGGCCCGACTTCCGGTGCTATGGGTTATGCTCTGCCAGCGGCTCTTGGAGCTAAGCTTGCCTATCCCAAACAAAAGGTCCTAGCGCTTGCGGGAGATGGTGGTTTTATGATGACCGTTCAAGAATTGGAGACTGCTGTAAGATATGATATTCCGGTCCTAGTCATCGTTTTCAATAATGCCATGTATGGAACCATTCGTATGCACCAGGAGATGCATTATCCTGAGAAAGTGATTGGTACGGATTTAGGTCAGGTCTCCTTTAAAGAATTAGCAGAGAGCTTAGGTGCCGTCGGTTATACCGTAAGTAGCAAGCAAGAATTTGAATCAGCTTTTCAAGAGACCTTAGCGAAAGAAGAAGTAGCTGTTATTGAAGTAATGACAGATCAAGAGAATATTTCTGTAAATAAAACAATTACCCAAATTAGGAAAAAATAAAAGGAGTGGATTTTTTTGGTGAAAGATTTATTAAATGTGGACAAGCTAAAAAACTATATTGATGGAGAATGGCATGAAGTTGAAAAAAGTACAGGTGTAGTAAATCCTGCGACGGGTGAGAAGATTGTAGATGTTCCCTTATCAGACAAGGGAGCGGTAGACCAAGCAGCAGCCGCAGCAAAAAGGGCACAAAAGGAATGGGCCTTAGTACCAGCACCTCAAAGAGCAGAAATTCTCTATGAAGTTGGGAATATTATGAAGGAGCGCAAAGAAGAGATTGCCAAGCTTCTTACTTTAGAGAATGGTAAAGTTTTAGAAGAAGCTATGGGGGAAGTGCAAGAAGGAATTGACATGGCCTTTTACATGGCAGGTGAAGGTAGACGTCTCTTTGGTCAAACAACACCGGCTGAATTACAAAATAAATTCGCCATGAGTGTAAGAGAACCAATTGGAGTCGTTGGAATTATTACGCCGTGGAACTTCCCAATTGCTATTGCTACATGGAAATCCTTCCCAGCAATCGTTGCAGGAAATGCTGTTGTATGGAAGCCAGCAACAGAAACTCCAATTATGGCCCACAAAATGATTGAGATCTTTGAAGAGGCTGGATTACCAAAGGGAGTTATGAATGTTGTCTACGGTTCCGGTTCTAGTGTAGGGGATGCTATGGTACACCATGATGATATTCAGGTGATTTCCTTTACAGGTTCCAACGAAGTCGGAAGAAGCATTGCTAGGGATTGTGGTTCTCAGTTAAAGAAATATTCCTTAGAAATGGGCGGGAAGAACGCCGTAATTGTTATGGAAGATGCAGATTTAGATCTAGCTGTAGAAGGGATTATCTGGAGTGCCTTTGGAACAAGTGGACAAAGGTGTACAGCTTGTAGTCGGGTCATTGTCCATGAAGACGTGAAGGAAGAACTTGAAGAAAAGATTCTAAAAGGTATGAAACAATTAAGCATTGGTAACGGACTTGATGAGGGTGTGCGTGTTGGTCCTGTTATTAATGAAGCTGGAATGGAAAAAATTCAAAAGTATATTGAAATTGGGAAGGAAGAGGGAGCTAAATTATTAGCTGGTGGTCATGTCATGGATGAGGGTGACTATAGTAAGGGTCATTACTTTGCCCCGACCTTGTTTACAGATGCAACAGGCGATATGAGAATTGCCCAAGAAGAAATTTTCGGGCCAGTCCTAGCTCTCATTCCTGTATCGAGTTTTGATGAAGCTATTGAAATAAATAATAGTGTTAGCTATGGCTTATCAAGTTCTATTTTCACACAAGATGTGAATAAGGTATTTAAGGCCAAGAGAGATCTTGATACAGGTATTGTTTATGTGAATGCTGGTACAACAGGTGCAGAAATTCACTTACCTTTCGGTGGATCAAAGGGTACAGGTAACGGTCATCGTGATTCAGGAATCCAGGCATTGGATGTATTTACAGAATGGAAGGCTGTCTACGTTGATTTCAGTGGTAAATTACAAAGAGCACAAATTGATACAGAATAATAATCTTGCTGGATTACATGTAATCTCATGTAATCCAGCTCTTTATACTTATTGTTAGACAAACTAAGGAGGTAATCAGATGAAGGTAGGAGTATTAGGTTCAGGTCTTATGGGGAAAGAAGCAGCAAGGGATTTAGTGAATAGTTCTGGAGTTTCAAAGGTAGGTTTAGCGGACATTGATCTTGAGCGAGCTCAAGTGGTTTGTGATCAGCTTGGAAGCGATAAATTAAAGGCCTATCAAGTAAACGCAGGCGATGAGGAAGAATTAGGTACATATATGAAACAATTTGACGTCATTATTAATGCTTTGTTTTATTCCTTTAATGATATTGTAGCTAAAACAGCAATTAAGGTAGGCGTCCATTCCCTTGATTTAGGTGGTCATATTGGACAAATCACTGATCGAGTCTTAGAAAGAACCGAAGATGCAAAAGCAAGTGATGTAACAATTATCCCTGACCTAGGAGTGGCTCCGGGTATGATTAATATTTTATCTGGATACGGGGCAAGTAAATTAGATGAAGTAAAATCAATCAAATTGTATGTTGGAGGAATACCGCTCCAACCGGACCCACCACTAGAATATAATCACGTATTTTCCATGGAAGGATTATTCGATCACTACACAGATCCTTCTGTTATTATCAGAAATGGAAAGGAAATGGAGATACCATCCTTAAGCGAGATTGAGACCTTACACTTCGAAAAGTTTGGTCCTCTAGAAGCCTTCCATACGTCTGGAGGAACTTCAACCTTACTAAAAACCTATCCCAAGATTGATACCTTGGAGTATAAGACCATTCGTTATCGAGGACATGCAGAGAAGTTCCAGTTGCTTGTGGATTTAAACTTAACAAAAAAGGGTTATGAAATAGATCTTGATGGGGTAAGAGTAAATCCACGAGAAGTATTATTAAAGGTGCTTGATCCAATTGTAGATCTAGGGGACAAGGATGATGCTGTCCTACTAAGGGTTTTAGTTTCTGGAGAAAAGGACGGAAAAGAAACAAGCTATTCCTATGAGATGGTTACAACTAAAGATAGAAAGAATAATGTAACAGCCATGGCGAGAGCAACAGCCAACACAATCTCTGTCGTCGCTCAACTTATTGGTGATGGAAGGATTGAGAAGCGAGGGGTCTTACCGCCGGAAAGAATCGTCCCAGGAGATATCTATATTGAGGAGATGGCCAAGCGGGATGTCATCATTAAAGAAAAGATTTTATAAGTCTTTTACAGAATTCGTAAATGAGGGATAGCCAATGAAAACAGTTTTTATAGCGGGTTATGCCCGTTTACCAGAGGGCATGGCTGCTCGGAATATGTATGATACACTTACAATTACTGCAGAAATAGATAAAAAGTATGGGGTTATTGTTTCGACTAGTTGTACCTTGGCGACCAAGCATGGACGAGAATATGTCGAACAATTGTTAAGGGGTCACAGTTTACAGGACGGAATTGATGATTTAATTGCTCATATTAAGGAGCATTATTTAGGCAAGGCAGGAAATGCCATACAATCCTCTTTAAAAGACTTATATAAACAGTATGAATTGTATGTAGAAAAGGGAAAATAAAGAGCAGAAAGAGCCTGGATACTAGATGTCCAGGCTCTTCTTTATACAATTGATACTTTTTATTCTTGGTCCATTCCGATGGAGACGAATTTTTTCTCCATAAAGTCCTCCATGCCATAATAACCGCCCTCTTTACCTATACCAGACTGCTTAATCCCTCCAAAGGGTGCTTCCGGAGTAGCGGGGAAGACGTCATTCACACCAATCATTCCATACTCTAGTTGCTCAGCAACCCTAAGGGACCTGCTGGTGTTTTCTGTGAAAATAAAGGCTGCTAATCCATAATCAGTGTCATTAGCTTTTTGGATAACCTCATCCTCATCTGTAAAACTTTGAATGGGTATAACAGGGCCAAAGGTTTCTTCAAACATAATTTTCATTTGATCTTCAACGCCGGTTAGAAGGGTAGGTTCAAAGAAATTACCGGACAATTCACCTTCCCACCTTTTTCCGCCCGTTGCCAGTCTAGCCCCTTTATCGAGGGCATCTTGTACATGGGATTCAACTTTTTCAAGAGCTTGCTCATTAATGAGAGGACCGAGATCAATATCTTCCTCAAAACCATTTCCTAGCTTCAAGTTTTGGATTTTTTTCATGAGAAGTTCAGTAAAAGGCTTAAGGATACTTTCATGAACGTATAGTCGATTGGTACAAATACATGTTTGTCCGTTATTTCTAAATTTGCTGGCAAGAACATTAGAGATTGCCTTTTCTAAATCTGCATCTTCAAAAGCAATGAAGGGGGCATGTCCTCCTAGTTCAAGAGCTACTTTTTTAACCTGATCAGCGCTTTCCTTCATCAAGTATTTCCCTACTATGGTTGAACCTGTAAAAGTAATCATTCGAACGTCTTTATTTGTAAGCAGGGCTTCACCAATCTCCTCTGCATTCCCGGTTACTAAATTGATCACACCTTTAGGAATACCCGCAGCTTCAAAAATCTTAAGGATTTCTATGGCTGATAGGGGTGTTTCAGGAGCTGGTTTTAAAACAACTGTACATCCAGCGGCAAGGGCTGGAGCAACCTTCCTCGTAATCATGGAAGCAGGAAAGTTCCATGGCGTAATGGCACCTACCACACCAATTGCTTGGGGCATAACAATCATTCTCTTGGATGGAATAGAAGAAGGGAGCCACTCGCCGTAAGCCCTACTTGCTTCCTCCGCATACCAAAGTAGAAAGGCGGCTGCTCCTTTTACTTCGCCAATAGCTTCAGCTAGTGGTTTGCCTTGTTCGGTAGTTAGAATCCGTCCAATTCTTTCGGCGTCTTCTTCTAGTAAGTGTGCAGCCTTGTATAAGACACGGGACCGTTCTCTTCCTGTCTTTCGACTCCAGCTTTTAAAGGCCTCTTTTGCTGCCTCTATGGCTTTTTCTGTTTCCTTTTTGCCTCCATAAGCAACTTCTGTGATTTTCTCCATTGTTGCGGGGTTGTAAATAGCTACCTTTGCCTCAGGGTCAATCTCTGACCAAACACCGTTAATAAAGATACTTTTCGTCTGTTTTTCAATCATCGAAATCATCTCCTTCTATGTCTAATGTAACGCACCCATCCTTTGATTTCAATGGAGTAAAGGAAAAAAAGGAAGCTATACCTAGCTAGCTTCCAAAGGAATTATTCATCTAAAGACCAAGCTGGAAGCATTTTATTTAGCTTCCTATCTGAGCGATAATCCAGGACATATTCCGCTTGCATGATCGTATGAATTTCACTGGTACCTTCATAAATAACAGGCGCCTTAGAGTTTCTTAAATATCGTTCGACCGGGTATTCATCAGAATATCCATAGGCTCCGTGGACCTGAACGGCATCATTAGCTGCTTTATTGGCAAATTCCGTTGCCTGCCATTTTGCTAGAGAAGTTTCTCTAGTATTTCGGACTCCTTTATTTTTTAAATCTCCAGCTCGATAGACAAGGAGACGGCTCATTTGAAAACCGGCTTCCATATTTGCAATCATTTGCTGGACGAGTTGGTGCTTTCCGATTGCCTTTCCAAAGGTTTCCCTTTCATGACAGTAGGCGATACTTGCTTCCATACAAGCCATAATTTGGCCGACAGCCCCAGCAGCTACCGTAAATCTTCCGTTATCTAAGGCGGCCATGGCTATTTTAAATCCTTCTCCTTCTTCGCCAAGTAGGTTTTCCTTAGGAACTTTCATATTATCAAAAAATAATTCCCCTGTATTACCGGCGCGGATGCCAAGCTTTCCTTTTGTCGCTTTAGATGAAAAACCTTCAAAGGTCCGCTCGACGATAAAGGCAGAAATTCCATAGTGTTTCTTTTCGGGATCTGTATAGGCAAAAACGAGAAAGTGATCGGCAATATCACAAAGGGAGATCCATGTTTTTTGTCCGTTTAAGATATAGTAGTTTCCTTCCTTTGTGGCTGTTGACTGCAGGGCAACAACATCAGAACCTGCTCCTGGCTCTGTTAAACCGAAGGCGCCAACCTTTTCTCCCTTTGCCTGGGGAATTAAATACTTTTTCTTTTGTTCTTCATTTCCCCACTGAAGGAGGGCCATGCTATTTAATCCTGTATGCACGGATACCGCTGTTCGAAAGGCAGTATCGCCTCGTTCTAGTTCTTCACAAACGATGGCCAAGGCATTGTAATCCATGCCACTACCTCCGTATTCCTCAGGTATACAAACCCCCATTAGGCCTAGGTCTGCCAACTTCTTCATGATAGATGGTTCAAACCTTCCTTCTCGGTCCCAATCAGCGATATGAGGCATAATTTCCTTGTCAACGAAATCTCTGACTGTCTTTCTTAGTAGGTCCTGTTCTTCACTAAAATCAAAGTTCATCATTTGTATTCTCCTTTATCTTCTTTATTAAATGAAGTATTTCCTCTTCGTGTTCCCCAACTTCTGGGGGATGATATTTCATTTCAACGGGAGTTCTTGATAGTTTAAGTGGGCTACCAATTAAGTCGATTTTTCCTGCTTTCGGATGCTCCATGGTAACGAACATATCCCTTGCCTTAAGCTGTGGATCCTCTCTCATTTGGTCTAGAGTTTGGATAGGGCCACTAGGTACCCCTGATTTTTCACATAAACTTTGCCAGTAGGATGTTTCCTTTTCGTAGAAGGCATCTTGTAAAACTTCCGTCAATTCTTCCCTATTTTCTACGCGTTTTGCATTTGTGCTGAAGCGATCTTCCTCTGATATTTCTGGAATTTCTAGAATCGAGCATAATCGCTTAAACTGACCATTGTTCCCAACCGCTATTACAATTTCCCCATCCTTAGTATGAAAGGTCTGATAGGGGGCGATATTTGCATGACGGTTTCCTAAGCGTTCAGGAATTTCCCCAGACATTAAATAACCACTTCCGATATTTACAAGGGAACTGACAGCACTGTCATATAAAGACATGTCAATTTTTTGTCCCTGGCCTGAAATTGTACGTTCTAGTAAAGCCGCTTGAATCCCGATGACTGCATATAAACCGGTTAAGATATCAGTAATGGCCACACCGAGTTTTTGTGGGCCAGAGTCTTCATCTCCTGTTATACTCATCAGTCCACTCATGGCTTGGGTGATAAAATCATATCCTGCTAAGTCTTTATAAGGTCCCGTTTCCCCAAATCCGGTAATGGAGCAATAAACAATTTCAGGATTTAAAGCGGAAACTTCTTCATAGCTTAGTCCAAACTTCTCCATTGTGCCCGTTTTAAAATTATGAATGATGACGTCGCTGACCTTAATTAACTCTTGAATTTTCTTAATCCCCTCAGAGGATTTTAAATTAACCGTAATGCTTTTTTTATTTCGATTAATGCTCATATAGTAAGCACTTACATCCTTTTTAAAAGGGGGTCCCCAACTTCGTGTATCATCACTTCCACCTGGGGCTTCAACCTTGATTACTTCGGCACCCAAGTCCCCAAGAATCATAGTACAGTAAGGGCCGGCTAAAACCCTGGATAAATCTAAAATGCGAATTCCCTTTAATGCGCCAGACAAAAGAAGTCCTCCTTTCTTTACTTGCATAAAAAAAGCCAACCCAAAGTAACAAGCTTCGTTACAATGGACTGGCTTAGATCTGCGAGAACTGTCCAGGATATGGACTAGTAACAGATTTTACAGTCAATATTATTTCTTGTGAATAATCATGGTGTTGGCGTTTGTTTCGCTCGGCATGATCTTACTTACTATTTTATAGTAGTTACAGAAAATTGCAATAGGCAATTTGCCTAATCTTTGTAGAGTATATTTATATAGTTTTCATCAGCAGCTCTAATCTTAAGATCCTCAGGGACTTTTAAATAAACAAGTCTTTCGCCCCTCCTTACATCTTCACCAAACATTGTTAAACCATCCTTCTCGAATAGACGAAGGGAGAAGGGTGGGATAAAGAGTGAATAATGGAGATCAATTTGTTCAGTGTATATATTTATTCGATTATTATCAAGTTCAGCTGTAAAGGAGCCATAATCCTCTGAGATATCATATCCAGAAAATACAGTGGGAGTCTCATAAAGAATGACTTCCATGCTTTCATCGGTAGGCAAACTTTGATCGACAAAAACGGTTATTGCATGGCTTATATCCCCACCATGGGAAAGGGGATGATCAAGGATTAAAGTATCCTGATCATAGTTAATCCTTTCCACACTAACAATAAATTCTTTTAGGAGTTCCCCATCCCATTGGTCATCATAGACCATGACATCTAAATTTGGATAATGGTCAATTTTAAGGTCTGGATCCCTTTGGACCTTATCATCGTGGGGAATAAAGGTCACCAGTCCTATGGAAATAAGGATAACTGCCCCATAGATAATGAAACGATTATAAACCGATATGGAAGACTTGCCTTGAGTCGCTTTAAAAGCAAGCCTAGTAAAGGCCAAAAAGACGATAATAAGTAAGATGAAAATTAGTGTAAGATAAGGCATTATGATACCTCCAATCTCTCAGATAACTTCAAGGAAAGTAAAAAGGAAATCAGCCCTGTAACTAGGAATTTCACAGCAAATAAAAGAAAGTTATCTTCGAAAAAGTAAAAAGTGAATATAGAGTGAATCCAGTCAATTACTATTGAATCTCCAAGGAAAAGCAAGGATAGAAATCCTCCGATAAAAATAGCTGGTATGAAATAAGCAAGACCTTTGTTAGCTTGAATGGCCGTTCCAAATAAGTATCCAAGCATAGTGAAAGTAAAGATAATAATAATTGTAGCTAAAATACCAAGTATAATTACTGAAAAGGATGATGTAATATCTACATTTAAGACTTTTTCTTCTTTAAATAGATATAGATTAATAGCAATTATAATATATCGTGACCCAAGGGCGAAAAGAGCACCAATCGTGCTAGCCGTTAGTAAAAATAATCCATCACTCATAGCAGAAGACTTGGAATGAAAGATGAAGGCTTGTATTTCCTCCCGGTAGTTTTTCGTAGTAAGTTGAATAGAAATAATAAAGGCCCAGAGTATGGTTAATAATATAACAATATCTGTAGAATAATAACTGACAGATAATCGTCCATTCATGGATCCCATTCCTCTTTGACCAATCCCATTAAAGGAAAAGAGGATGGCGATTAATTGCATGAAAATAAGTGGATTTAATAACTCGACAAAAGCTTTCATCTTAAAATGATATTGCTTTTTAACGATTTCCTTTAAGCTAATTTCTTGATAAGACATCATCAATACCCCCTTCATCTTCAGTTAAATAGATACACAAATCATTGGGCTTTACCCGGTTAATTATATGTTTTTCCTGAGCTAATTTTTGAATAGATTCATCGGCCTTTACAATAAAAGTAGTCGAATCATCATCTACTTTTCTGCTTGTAATAATTTTTCCGTCTAAAATCTTTTCTAGGCTTTTTGTTGAACCAGTAATACTGACCGCATAGTTACTCACCTCATCAATAGGTAAATGAAGTACTTTCTTCCCCTGATCAATCAGCAGTAAATCCTCAAGTAAGTTCTCAATCTCCTCTAAGTAATGGCTAGAAATGATGATGGTTCTTGGTTGATCAAGATATTCTTTGAGGAGGATTTGGTAAAAATCCTTTCGAACGGCAGCATCCATTCCTGATGTAGGTTCGTCAAATAGGGTTAAGGAAGACCTTGTTGAAAGGCCGAAAATAATATTGAAGGTGCTCCTTTTTCCCTTAGACAATTCATAGTAAAAGTTTTCTTTATTAAAATAAAAATAAGAGAATAATTTTAAAGCGAAATCCATATCCCATTTTGGATAAAAGGATTCACCCATCTGAAGAATTTCTTCCAGGGATAGGGTAGAAGGGAACTTTAAATCATCACTAATCAAGATTGTTTGAGAAGAGATAAATAAATTATTAAAGGGCTCTTCATTTAGTACACGGACGCTACCCGATGTTGGTCTGATTTGTCCAGCTAAAATTTTGAGGAGGCTTGTTTTTCCTGCTCCATTTCTACCAACCAATCCCGTAATTGTATTTTGTTTAATCCTAAGAGAAAGGTCTTGCAAAGCCTGAGACCTCAAATAGGATTTTGTTAAAGCTTCAGTAGTAATTATTGTCATCAATTTATTCCTCCATTTCTTGATAGGCTTTTTGAATCAGCTCAATAAATTCTTCTTCCTTAATATTTAAGTAATAAGCTTCTTCGACCATTTGCTTAATTTTTTCAGTTAAAATATTTTCTTTACGTTTCTCTTTAATTATTTTTATAGCATCTTCAGAAACGAACTTACCAATTCCTCTACGATCATAAAGAATCCCTTCTTCCGCTAATAGATTCAAGCCTTTAGCAGCTGTTGCAGGATTAATCGTTAACATTTCAGCTAATTTATATTGGGAATAAACCTGATCATTAGCATGGAACTTTCCTTGCAAGATCATTGTTTCGATCCCTTCAGCAATTTGTATATAGATTGGTTTTGTACTATTTGTATTTAATAGCAAAGGATCCCTCCTCCTCCATTAGCAAGTGGGTGCATTAGTGTTGTAATGTAGTATATACCCCTAAAAAATAAAAGTCAACAAGAAAAAAGATTGGAAAGTTGAACTCTCCAATCTTTGTAGGGTTAAAATTTACTTTGTTTTAAGTTTGTAATTGTTGTTAAGGCATCCCCGGTACCTAAAGCGACGGATTCAAGGGGATTAGGTGCGATGAAAATCGGAACCTTGGTTTCCTCCATCAGCCATTCCTTCATACCACCAAATAAGGCACCACCACCTGTTAGAACTATACCGTGATCTACAATATCACCACTTAACTCCGGGGGACATTCCTCCAAGGTTTTATGAATGGCTGTTGCAATTTTCTCTAAGGAATCCTTCATGGCTTCGTATATATCGTGGGAGGAAACAGTGATTGTTTCTGGAAGTCCTGTTACAAGATTCCTTCCAATAACATCTAGTTTTTCCTCTGGATGATCTGGATGAACATGTCCAATCGTCTTTTTTAAATGTTCGGCAGTCTTACTACCGATTAGCACATTGTGCTTTTCTCGCAGTAGTTGGCTAATCTTTTCATCAAAGGCATTTCCACCAATTTGAACGGATTCACCAGCTACCACACCGCCAAAGGATATGATACCTATCTCAGAGGTTCCACCACCAATGTCAACGATAACACTAGCAATAGGTTCTTCAATAGGCAATTCTGCTCCAATAGCTGCAGCTACAGGGTTTTCAATAAAATGAATGGCCCTAGCCCCATAAGTGGTTAAAGCATTATGAATAGCTCTTTGTTCTACAGAAGTACTATTTGTAGATATATTGACGACAATAGTCGGCTTCCTTACGGTAGGAACAGACTTCTTTAATAAGCGCTTTACTAATTCTGCCGTTAAATCAAAGTCATTTATAATTCCATCTGACAGTGGGCTTAGGGCAGTTAGATTTTTAGGCGTTTTTCCAACCATATCCTTTGCCTCAGAACCTACTGAAACAACTTCGTCTGTTTTAGAATCAACGACGATGATTGCTGGTTCGTTCAGGACGATCCCTTTTGATTTTTCATATATTAAAATATTTGATGTACCTAAATCAATACCAATTTCAGCTTTTGAGAAAACCATATTTGTGCCCTCCAATGATGTGTTGAACTTTACTATATAGTAATGCCCAAGGTCATTTTTTTCATGTCGGAGCTACATTAAGAATTCGTTACAAAAGATGATTTTTGTAATAATTCCTCGAATTTAAAAGGTTGTCAAGATGAATGTTTTAGGTAACGACTTCCAAAAAAGACATTAATCCCATGTCATTGAAGAAAAAGGATAGGGTAAAAAGTGAATAAATAAGGCTTTTAAGGATTTTGATTCATGAAGTTTTTTACTGGGAATTTCAGCCACAAATATTACAGAAAAACGATGATATGATTAATTTGCAGGAAGAAAAACAAAAGGAGAGGAAATCATGTTTAAAAAATATATTTTACCTATTGTATTAGTAGCAACACTAATGGTAGGGAACTTTTCAATTCAAACCGTCGATGCCGCAGAAAGCAGTCAGGAGCAGCAAAGAATACAGCTTCAAACACACATGAAGGACTTGCTAAACAAGCTTCCGGGGGAAAAAGTAGATCAATATGTTCAGTTATTTAATGATCTACAAGAGCAGTTCGCTCAGATGAATATGAAGAAGGTAAACTATAAATCTTCTTTCAAGTGGTTTAAAAAAGAGGAACAGTCAAGAGAAGAAGAAAGTCAGTTAGAAAACACTGAAGAAAAAGACCAGGTAGAGGATCAAGAAAAACAGGAAGAAATAAAACAAGAAGAGCCAAAAGAAGAAAAACCTCAGGCTAATCCAAGACCTGAGCGACCTGTAACCCCAGAAGAACCAAAGGAAGAACAAGAGCTAGTTGAAGAATCACAACTCAGCGAATTTGAACTAGAAGTAGTAGAACTAACAAATAACGAAAGAGCAAAAGCTGGCTTAGCGGCACTAGAAGTTGATGAAGAGTTAAGTAGAGTGGCTAGGGAAAAATCTAGAGATATGTCAGTAAGTGGCTATTTTGACCATAACAGTCCAAACTATGGATCACCTTTTGACATGATGCGTTCTTACGGAGTTACCTATCAAACAGCTGGGGAAAATATCGCAAAAGGACAGCGATCTCCTCAAGAAGTAGTCAATGCTTGGATGAATAGTGAAGGACATAGAGCCAATATTATGAACCCAAACTTTACTCATATAGGGGTAGGGTTTGTAGAGACAGGTAATCACTGGACACAAATGTTTATCGGAAAGTAAAATGAAATAAGACAGAAAAGAAATGGAAGGCAAATCGGAAACGATCTTGTCTTCCGTTTTTTTATGCAAAGTAAATAAAGCATATAGACAATTGTTAATACTTTGGATATGATATGAGTATTATTAAAAA
>Ga0079226_10000782_pt1 | contig 23308 bp, 19 predicted proteins | sample Poulit2014_FD_76345 | JGI IMG/M metagenome (GOLD analysis project Ga0079226, IMG submission 76345) | Agricultural soil microbial communities from Georgia to study Nitrogen management - Poultry litter 2014 | ecosystem: Environmental > Terrestrial > Soil > Agricultural land | place: USA: Georgia...
GAAGAAAGTATGTTTTTTGACCTGATGGAAGAAGAAGAAAAAGACATGTACATGACGAATTTTAAAAAAGTTCTTTCGGGTCAAGTCGATCAGAAACTTTTCACGTTAAAGTTTCAAACAGAGGAAAGCAATGATACGCAGTTAAAGCTTCATGAAGGGTTGTTAAGTAGCGAAACAGACACGTGGAAAGAGCATATGCGAGCGATTGTTCATAAAATGCTTACAAACAAACCGTATGAAGAAGATATTGTCGTCACGTTTATTCGTGGAAACTACTTACAAACGATGAAGAAGCAAGGGGACAATGATCCGACATACGGACATTCTTTTATCCTTTGTAGTATGAATCAAACGAAAGCACCTGATCGAGAGTTAGTATTCGATTATGTGGAAAAGGAATTTATATATAAAGTCGCTGTTGATCCTATCATTGACTTAAAGAAACCTATTTCTGGCTTTTTATTTCCAGCGATTATTGACGCAGCGTCAGATGTGAATCACATATTATATGCAGCGAAAAAAGCATATGAGCTCGATTATTCATTCATTGAAGACGTGTTACAAGCAGAAGAAGTGATGACAGCTCAGGAGGATAAAGCGATATTTGAAGAAGTTGTTAATCACGTAGCAGGTGATCAAATGGACACGGAAATGCTTGCGAATGTTTACGATGAAATTAATGATCGTATTTTATTAAATGAAGAAGAAGCTGAAAATGAAAATGAAGAGGAAGCTATTTTAACTTACAAAGATGTTGAACATGTACTGCAAGCAAGTGGAGTCAAAGGTGTTGACGGGAAAGAAGTAGCGGATGCTTTTGAACGAGTAATCGATGATAAAATGCATGAATTAAAAGCACAAAACGTTATGCCGAAATACCATACGAAGTCCATTAAAATTGAAACGAAGTTAGCGAATGTTATCGTTAGCCCTGAGGACTTACGCTTTGTGAAACAAGTGAAGCGGGACGGGAAATTATATTTAATGATTGAACTTGAAGAACATACACACGTAGAAGGGTTTGAAATGATACCAGAAGATAAATAAAAATACAGCGACAATCTTGGCAAATCTGTTTGATGAGAAGGCCTTTGATTGTCGCTGTATTTTTAATGACATTTAGCGATGAGTAATGCTAAATTCTTTATGACCGAACATATTTTTCGTAAATTGCAATGTTGCTTTTTCGAAATACGTCGTTTGCGTGCGTTCAATAATGAACTTCACACCATCAATTTCTGTTACTTCTTCATTATCTTTATTTGACTCATCCAGAGCCAAGTCGAGTCGTGCGCCACCTCACCCAGGACTCATACGGATTCGAATGTAAGGATCTTCGACATCTTCAAACGTTGCTAACTCTTCTTTAATTTTAGCAATCGCATCTTCAGTTACTTGTAACATTTTACATACACCACCTTTTTAAAAAATATAACGATTGTTTGTCGTTAAAAAAATCTCGAAATAATAAAGATGACTCCTACCAGGAGCCAAACGTAAACACCCGGTCATATCGGCGGAAATGAACGACCTGATTTGCGTTTACTCGTTTGTAAACGTCACTGTTTCGTTTGACAATTCTTTTCTTGTTCACTCAAGTTAATCGCTCCTTGTCTCATTAACAATAAAGCTCTTCCATTGAACTATTCATATTGTAAGAGAATACGTGACTGTACGCAAAATTTCTGCTCTATCATAAAAATAACCCTGTTTTATCGTCAAAAGATAAACAGGGTTAATTTTTGATTTAAATAACGTTAATCGCTCGTTCATCTGCTCGAATGACGCGACCAATGATGCGTGCATGTTCGTTACCGAGGTTGTTTAATCGCTCGACGTATGCGTTCGCTTCTTTTTCATCCATACTAATGAGTAATCCACCGGACGTTACGACGTCACATAAAATAAGTTGTTCAGTGAATGATAAATCAGTAGCAAAGGAAATGTTTTCTTCTAACCAGTTGAAATTATCTTTCGTACCACCTGGAATAGAACCTCGTTTGGCGAGATCCAACGTGCCGTCAAGTATAGGCACATCTTGCGCAACAATTTCAAACGTAACGCTATGATTGTTAGTCATTTCATACGCATGGCCGAGTAAACCGAAGCCTGTTACGTCTGTAACAGCACGAGGGTGAAAAGGTTTTAATTGTTCAGCTGCCTGTTTGTTTAATGTCGTCATAACATCAACAACTTGTTTCATTTGTGTTTCTGTTAGTAGTTCTCGTTTAATCGCCGTCGTTTGGATGCCTACACCGATCGGCTTCGTTAAGACGAGTACATCACCTTCACGCGCACCGATATTTTTATAAAACTTTTCCGGATGAACGATACCTGTCACAGACAAACCGAATTTAGGTTCTTTATCATCAATTGAGTGGCCACCGATTAATTGTGCACCAGCTTCACTCACGACTTCGCCTGAACCTTTTAAAATGTCGGATAATATGTCAGGACCAAGTTGCTCAATTGGGAAAGCAACGATATTTAATGCTGTTTTAGGTTGTCCACCCATCGCATAAATATCACTTAAAGCATTCGTTGCTGTAATTTTTCCGAACGTATATGGATCATCAACGATCGGCGTGAAAAAGTCTAACGTTTGAATAAGTGCGATGTCCTCGGTTAAACGATAAACACCACCGTCATCTGAATGGCCCATTCCTACGAGAACATTATCATCCGCTTGAGATGGGGGTAAATGGCGCAACACGTGCGCGAGGTCACTCGGACCGATTTTGCATCCTCACCCAGCTTTTGACGATAATTGTGTTAATTTAATTTGATCAGTCATAGGTCATCCTCCTTCCCATTCTGTAGCTTTTCTGTCATTATTAGTATAGGTTGTCTGAATAAAAAATGCGAATGTTTAAAATGGACGGTGACGGAAAATGGCAAATAGTTTACGTAACATCCCAGCAATGCATGAATTACAGAAAACAGACGATTTTAAAAACTTATTAGCAACAGGCGATTTTTCCAGACGTGTATTAACGGAAATTGTAAGCAGTGTTGTCAATGAGTTACGAAGAAACATTGTACAAGAAACGATTGATGTAAATAATTGGTCAAAAGAAGATTTTACGACGCGAATCTTTTTGCAAGTGGAATGGTCGATGACGCATATTTTACATCCGAACATTGAGAAAGTTATTAACGGAACAGGCGTCGTCTTACATACGAACTTAGGTCGCGCGCGATTAAGTAAGCGGGCGCAAGAAAGTATTAGACATGTGTCAGAACACTATTCAACTGTTGAGTACGATGCTGAAACAGGTAAGCGTGGCTTAAGAAATGATATTGTTGAATCTTATTTACAACAATTGACGTGTGCAGAGGCAGCAATCGTCGTAAATAATAATGCTGCAGCGGTTTATTTTATTTTAAAAGCATTTGCGGAACAGAAAGAAGTTATCGTTTCACGTGGTGAGCTCGTCGAAATAGGTGGTTCATTCCGCGTGTCGGAAATTATGGAGGAAAGTAACGTAAAGCTTGTTGAAGTAGGTACGACGAATAAAACATACATAACTGATTATGAACGAGCAATAACTGAAGAGACGAGTCTCTTGTTAAAAGTACATAAAAGTAATTTTTCGATCGTCGGATTTACTGACGATGTCGTAACAGAAGAGTTAGTTGCATTAAGTGAGCGTAAAAATGTGCCGGTTTACGAAGATTTAGGCAGTGGAACACTTTACCCATTTGCAAAAGAAAAAATCGGACAAGAAGAACCAGTCGTAAAAAAAGTTCAGCAAGGGATTGATCTTATTTCTTTTAGTGGTGATAAACTACTCGGCGGTCCACAGGCGGGTATTATTGTCGGGAAGAAGAAGTACATTGACGTACTTAAAAATCATCAACTAGCACGCGTCCTTCGCGTTGATAAATTTACTTTAGCGAGTTTAGAAGCGACGTTACATGCTTACGTGAAAGGGACGGAAAAAGAAGATATTCCAACCGTACGTGATATTTTAGCGGATAAAGAAACGATTTATGAACGTGCGCGAATGTGTATGCAACGCGTTGCGGGAGAACAATCATTAACGTGTACGATTGAGGAAGGGACATCTAAAGTTGGTGGGGGAACGATGCCAGAAGTTGAACTGCCAACATATGTATTAAAAGTAGCTCATACGACGAAAACAGCTTTAATCATTGAGCGAGAATTAAGAGATTTTCACGTACCGATCATCGTTCGATTAACCGATCACTCGGCGCTCATTGATTTTCGTACGATTACAGATGAGGAAGTGAGTATTGTTAGTGAGGCGCTCTTGCATCTTGCAAGGCATTAAAAATGGCGGGACCGTGTGGGAATCGAACCCACCGAAGACGAACACGCGCCTCCCAGATGGTTTTGAAGACCACGGAGTACACCAGTATCTCATCCGATCCCGAATGAAAGAATAGTTACATTATATACAGAATAGATTTGTATTATCAAGTATTCAAACCTTTAATAAACCTAGGTGAAAGAAAATGAAACACTTTACGATTGGGATAGCAGGTCATATTGATCACGGGAAAACGACGTTAACTAAAGCATTAACAGGCGTAGAAACTGATCGTTTAAAAGAAGAGCAAGAACGAAGTATTTCCATTGAACCGGGCTTCGCTCTGTTTTCTGCAACAGCGTCTGAACAAATCGCGATCATTGACGTACCAGGGCATGAACGCTTTATTCGGCAAATGATTGCGGGCGTTGCAGGTGTAGATGTCGTCGTTTTAGTTATTGCAGCTGATGAAGGCGTTATGCCGCAGACGAAAGAACATATCCAAATATTATCGGCGCTCGGTATGTCCCGCGGTATCATTGTGTTAACGAAAACGAGTATCGTTGATGAAGAATTTCTCGAACTCGTGAAACACGACGTACGAGAAGCGGTTGAACATACATTTTTACAAGATGCGCCATTATTATTAGTCGATAGTGTCACAGGGTTTGGGATAGAGAAATTACGGTCAAGTATTGAGCAAATGATTGCTCATATGTCACCGAAAAATGCGGATGAACCGTTTAGAATGCCTATTGATCAAGTGTTTACATTGACAGGGCAAGGGGTCATTGTGAGAGGGACAGTTTTTGACGGTTCTCTAAACAAAGGAGACTCAGTTGTCGTTTTACCCACGAGGCAGCAGGCGAACGTCCGGCAGATGCAAAGCCAAAAGCAAGAAGTAGCGAGTGTGAAAGCAGGACAACGAGCAGCCCTTAATATAACAGGTATTTCCCATGAAAGACTAGCTCGTGGTGACGTTTTAGTTACGAGTGATCATTATACAGTAACAGACCGAATAGACGTCGCTCTTACGTTAATGGATGATGTGAAATATGACGTTAAGCAACGTTTGCCGGTAAAGTTGTACGTGAATACGGCAGAAGTTGATGGTAAAATCATCTTTTTTGATAGAAATACGTTGCATCGTCACGAAACATCGACTGTTTATTGTCAATTACAATTAGCTAGTCAAGTCGTCGTTAAAAAGGACGACGTGTTTATTTTACGACGGGCGACGCCGATGGAGACGATTGCAGGCGGGAAAGTGATTGATGCTGAAGCGACGAAGCATCGGTTTAATGAAGAAACAATTGCGATGCTCAAGCAAAAGGAAAGTGGTTCACTAGAAGAGCAACTTGATTTACTATTTAAAACGCATCAAACGCAATCGAAAGAAAGTATTTTAAAACGATTAGCGATTGATGAACAGACGTTTAATAATTTATTACCCCACTTAGTCGTTTTAAAAAATGATGTTTATACGACGAAAAATCGTCTAAAAGACGTGACGAAACGAGTGACTCACTCACTTGAAACTTATCATGAAGCATTTCCGCTACGAGAAGGGATGAACCGAGCAGAGCTCTATTCTAAATTGGACGGAACATTTGCTGAGTTGCTTATTGAGCACAGTTTACAATCGATGGTTTCTAATCAGTCAATCGTTCGTTTGCCATCGTTTCATGCTCACGTACCAAAAGAGTGGGACGAGCGGTTAACAAGTATTGAAACAACGATCGAACGAAGCGGTGCTGAACCTGAAAAATGGGAAGACCTCGTAGAAGAAGCACGGATTCCTGAACAAATAGCGAATGACTTTTATGCTTATTTATTAGCACAAGAAAAAATGCTCGTATTTGAGGAAGGGCGTTTAATCAGTAAGGAAGTCGTCGATAAAAAGAAGGACACGTTGTATGAAAAGACAGCGGGACAACCGTTTACGTTACAGCAGGCGAGAGATTGTTTCGGGTTGTCGCGTAAAAACCTCGTACCACTGCTTGAATTATTTGATCGATTACACTTAACCGAAAGAAAAGAAAATGTGCGAATGTGGCTTATATAATACGTTGAGCACGTATCTTCGTTTTGTTCTTCACTGTAAAAGTGAAGGGTAAACGTCTGATACGTGCTCTTTTTTATTCTAAATAATTATCTTTTAAACGTTCGCGAATGTCCATTGTTAGTCCGAATTGATCGGTGAAAAAAGCATCATATGAATCGTACGTATCTTTGATAGCAGAAAAGACATCACTCATATATTGTTCACGAACAGACATGAACGGTTCAACGAGTTGTAGCTCTTCATCTGTTAATTTATCTTTCAGGCGACTTTTCATGAAAGAAACAATTTGTGATAAATGATTATTGCTCAGTAAATAATCTTGCACAATCGTTTCTTCAGGGACGTCTAAAGCGAGTAAAATAAGTGCTGAACCGATGCCTGTACGGTCTTTACCAGCAGTACAATGATTAAGAAGCGGTAAGTTATTTCGGTCTTGTATAATCGTCATTAATCGTTTGTACGCTTCGTTGTCAAAAATGATTGACTGATAAAAGTCATGCATTGTACCTTCTTTTAAATGTTTAATCAGCTCTTCCCCAGACATGTCATCAACAGAACGAACGACTGCTTGTAAATCTAAAATGGGTGCGATATTTTCTATCGTCATCTGTTTGAAAATAGGGCTCGGCAGCCGCTTTGCTTCAGCTTCCGAACGGTAATCGACAATCGTTTTAATATTTAGCTCGTTAAAGTTTTTCATATCTTTTTCAGACATATGTGCTAAGTGTGCAGAACGATAGAAGAGGTGATGCTTCACCGTTCGTCCATCAGCAGATACATACCCGCCTAAGTCACGAAAGTTTTGTATTCCTTCAAAGGGGATCACACGAGAAGTAGATTGAATAAACGGTTGATTAACCACAAATATACCTCCTGAAATTATAAAATATACGATGTATTGTTATGTTCTATCGTACTATAATGAAACGTATTTGTAGAGGACGAAGGATATTTTTAAAAACAACATGAAAATGTGACAGACATTTTTTAAATGGATTCAGTTTCATGGATCACTTGAGCAATGCAGCACAGACAGATGACAATAGAAGTGAATTGATATGAAAGATGTTTTTTGTACGTATATATTAGGTCCCCACAAATAATTGACTCCATCAATAAAAACAGATTATTTTTTTCGATACGCGTCATATGTTACCATTAAGTAATGTATGAAATTTACGGAAACGTCTCTTTGAGATAGAAAGTAGGATTACCATGGTAGCAAATACAGCAACAAATGAAACGTTTAATTACCGAAAATACTTACCTTTAATTTTAGTATTATTATCAGGTGCATTTATTACAATATTAAACCAAACATTATTAGGTACAGCTTTACCAGTAATTATGGTTGATCTAGACATTACAGAAAGTACTGTGCAATGGTTGCAGTCATCCTTTATGCTCGTGAACGGGATTATGATTCCTGTTACAGCATTTTTAATTGAACGATATACGACACGCCGGTTGTTTTTAACAGCGATGTCTTTATTCTTTTTCGGAACTGTCCTTTGTGCTGTGGCACCGACATTTTCGCTTTTATTAGCAGGTCGTGTGTTACAAGCGTCAGGGGCAGGTATTATGATGCCACTTATGCAAACGATTATGTTTTTAATTTTCCCGATAGAAAAAAGGGGAACAGCGATGGGGTTATTCGGACTCGTCATCGCTTTCGCTCCGGCAATTGGGCCAACACTTTCAGGCTGGTTAGTCGATCAATTCCCGTGGCGTAGTGTTTTTTACGTCGTTATTCCAATTGCTGTGTTTAACATTGTTGCGGCATTCTTTTTCTTAAAAAACGTCACGAAACAGACGCATCCAAACGTAGATATTTTATCAATCGTTCTTTCGACACTCGGTTTCGGTGGATTGCTCTACGGGTTTAGTATCGCAGGAAATGTCGGTTGGTTAAGCCCTTCTGTCGGAATTTCACTCGTCGTTGGAGCAATTACGTTAACGATATTTATTCTTCGTCAGCTCAAATTAAAAACACCTATTTTAGAGTTTCGCGTGTTTAAATATCCTGTATTTACGTTAACGACAGGGCTTGCGATGATTGTATTCTTATCGATGATTGGAACGGCGATTATTTTACCGCTTTACATGCAAAATATGCTCGGATTTTCAGCGCTAGAGTCAGGACTTTTTTTACTCCCAGGCGCACTCGTGATGGGAATTATGAACCCAGTGACTGGGAAATTGTTTGACATGTTCGGTGTGCGCTGGTTAGCGATTATTGGCTTTTTCATCTTAACTGCGACAACATTTATGTTTACAAACTTATCGACAGAGACGTCGTTTTTATATTTAACGGTGACGAACACGATTCGTATGTTCTCGATGTCAATGGTCATGATGCCAGTGACGACAGCTGGGCTCAATCAATTACCGATGAAACTTATTCCGCACGGTACAGCAATGAGTAACACGTTTAGGCAAATGGCAGGATCAGTCGGGATAGCTGTACTTGTCACAATTATGGCAACTACTGCCATTCCAAATACAGGGATGGAAGGACTCATCCATGGTGTGAATGTGACATTTATCGTAGCGAGTATCGTTTCATTAGTCGGTTTCCTTTTAACATTTAAAATCAAACCATTAGACAGTGAAAAAGTAAAAATGAACGCTTAAATTTAGAAAGGAAGAACACGTATGCGAGAGATTGTGAATGATATATTATCGCTCGTTCATTTGAAGGGAATCATTCATCGAGAGGACGTCATTAACGTTTACAACGAGCATCATCATGACGCCCTCACGAAGGAGCGACTAGACCGTTTGACGCCACGTTTACGTGATGAGCTAGACAGTCATTATGTTGAAGTAACGGAAGACTATTTTATGAATGCCAGTTTAGCTACAGAAAAACTGCGCGAACAGTTGTTAAATGAGCAACAACAATATCCGTCGTTTATTCCAAGCAAGGAGTTATTACGGACATATAAAAACCCCCTTGCATGTGAACAGAGTGAAGCGTTTCAAAACTTATCTTATTACATATCCGAGCGAGCTTCTGAGTCTAAAAAAGAAGAGATAGAAGACGTGATTGACACGATTCAACTACTCTGTGAAATGAAAACGGACCGTGACGACATTGTTAATGAGAGTTTGCAAGCAATCAAGCAACTAGCAATGACGATTGATGAAAGTGAACTGCGCATGCTTATTTTAGCGTTAGAAAAGGAGACGCAGAAATGGGCATTTAACGGTCGCTCGCGTCAATCATTAGATCACTTTAAGCGGACGGAGGAAAATTTAGAGCAAGAGAAGGTCGTCCAAGTCGCTCCAGAACGTGTCAGTAAAGCGCGAGAAGAGTTTTTTAAAACGAATAAAAAAGTAGGGCGAAATGAACCGTGCCCATGTGGTAGTGGCAAGAAATATAAAAAATGCTGTATTAGTTAAACATACGTAAAAATAAAGCGGATAATTGTTTTTTAAACATGTTTAATTTATGATGAACAATGTGTATAATATGATGAAACATTATCTTACTGTAGATTGTCATATGATTTTTTAAAAAATGATAGATGATATTAAGTGAAGTAGAGGAGAGTTAACCATTGAAAATAGGAATTGATAAAATTGGTTTTTTCACACCGCACGTATATGTAGATATGAATGAATTAGCTCAAGCGAGAGGCGTTGAACCAGAGAAATTTACGATTGGGATTGGGCAAAGTGAAATGTCAGTAGCACCAATTACACAAGATCCGGTTTCTTTAGCGGCAAACGCAGCACTGAACATTTTAGATGATGCTGACCGTGAAGCGATTGATTTTGTTATTTTCGCAACAGAAACAGGTATTGACCATTCAAAAGCAGCAGCCGTTTACGTTCATGATTTATTAAATATAAATAAGCACGCACGTTCAGTAGAGATGAAGCAAGCGTGCTATAGTGCAACTGCAGCGATTCAATTAGCGAAAGGGCACGTCGCATTATCACCTGAAAGTAAAGTACTCGTTCTCGGCTCAGACATTGCTAGATACGGGTTAGAAACGCCAGGAGAAGTGACGCAAGGAGCAGGAGCAGTCGCGATTCTCATTAGCGCAAACCCACGTGTCATGACGCTAGAACAAGATAGTGCACATATAACGAAAGATATTATGGACTTTTGGCGACCGAATTATTCAGACGTTGCATTTGTTGACGGAAAATATTCAAATGAGCAATACATAGCATTTTTCGAAGAAACGTGGCAACAATATAAAGAAAAAACAAATCGTTCACTAGCAGACTTTACAGCTATCTGTTTCCATTTACCGTATACAAAAATGGGACTTAAAGCATTACAAGCTGTCATTGGTGAAGCTGAAGAAGCAGATCAAGAGCGTTTATTAGAGAATTATGAGCAAAGTACAAAGTATAACCGAAATGTCGGAAATATTTACACAGGTTCACTTTATTTAAGCTTAATCTCGCTGTTAGAAAATAAAGCAGATCTAGCTGCAGGTGACACGATTGGTATGTATAGCTACGGCTCGGGTGCAGTCGGTGAATTTTTCTCAGGTGTATTACAAGAAAACTTTAGAGAACATTTACAAACGAATGATCATAATAAATTATTTGCTGACCGTGAACAGATTTCTGTTGAAGCGTACGGGGAAATTTTCTCACAAACGTTACCGACAGATGGTTCAACTGTTGCGTATGACGTGGACGAAGATCCAGCGACCATTTGTTTATCAGGAATTACAGAAAATATGAGGCAATACGTCAATAAAAATAATTAAATTGAAATAGTAAACAAGGCTAGGGCAAAATGAAAAGATACTAATAAAAACGCGAATGACTTATGTTTATTCATTATTCGGGTTCATAGTATTGTTAATGACTTTTGCCCCAGCTTTTTTTTGTGTCATAATTATCTAATCGCTCGTTTGGCGAGTTCATCGGCGTGTTTATTTTCATTTGTAGGAATCCATTTAATGAAAAAAAGTGGAAACGTATCAATAAGTGCGAGAATGTCTTTTAAGATTGGCGCAAAAGCATCATTACCCGTATAACGCTTGTCAATCGCATCAACGACGACTTTTGCATCCGTGCGAAATGAGAGAATCTCATTTTGATCAATATCTTTGCAAATTTCAAGTGCTTTTTTAACGGCAGCAAACTCTGCCTCATGATTTGTGTTAATTTCTTCGATTAAAAAATTATATTCAAATATATTTTTTTCTTTTTTTATGACGATTCCTATACCACTTAAACCATTGCTATCAGTGGATCCATCTGTATAAACGGTCATCATTTCTTATGACGCTCCTTTTGGAAAAAATCTACTCTATTTATGGTACTAAAAACGAGTTAAAATCGCCACACATATATGTTTGTGAATACTAAAAAAGTTGCTTTAACGCTACTGAATTCTGAATTTTCGAATATACACAACATCTTGACAATTCAGAAAATAAAAGCTAACCTTTAAGTATATTCTGAACATTGTAGAGCCTTTTATCTACTTGTCTCAAGAATATAATTTTTAAAAAAATTATATTTGAAAGGGAGTTGAAAGTAGTGTCAGGAAAAGGTATTGAAACTTTATTTACCGTTGATGTAAAGAAGACAATGACAGAGCAAGACCAGGTGGGGCATAATCGATGGCACCCGGATATTCCGGCGTTGTTCTCGGTTGAGCAAGGAGAGTCGTTTCGACTAGAGTGTAAAGATTGGACAGACGGACAAATTAGTAATAATGATGACCCGTCAGATATTCGCGACGTAGATTTGGAGCGCGTCCACGCACTAAGTGGTCCTGTTCACGTAAATGGAGCAGAACCAGGAGATTTATTAGTTGTAGATATTTTAGATATTGGAACATTTAGAGATATGCCGTGGGGGTATGGAGGAATCTTCGCAAAGGAAAATGGTGGTAGTTTATTAGTTGACCATTTCCCAGAAGCAGATAAGTCGATTTGGGACTTTGAAGGTATTTTCACATCTTCAAGACATGTACCACACGTGGAATTTGCAGGAATTATTCACCCAGGACTGATGGGAGTTGCACCTTCGCAAGAAATGCTTGATGAATGGAACCGTCGTGAGCGTGAACTAGTTGCGACTGATCCAGATCGTGTGCCACAATTGGCAACGCTTCCAACAGAAAATGGTGCGGTATTAGGAAATGTTAAAAAAGGTCCAGAGTTTGACCGTATGGCTAAGGAAGGTGCTCGTACAGTACCTCCACGTGAGAACGGTGGAAACTGTGATATTAAAGACTTATCAAAAGGATCACGAACGTACTTCCCAGTATTCGTTGACGGCGGAAAGTTATCGGTCGGAGACTTACACTTTTCACAAGGTGACGGGGAAATCACGTTCTGCGGGGCAATTGAAATTTCAGGATGGATTGAATTACGTATAAATGTTATTAAAGGCGGAATGGAGAAGTACAACATTAAAAATAACCCGTTGTATGAACCAGGACCAGTAAGACCTGATTACAACGAATTCCTCGTTTTCCAAGGGGTTTCAGTAGAAGAAGACGGCACGCAAACGTATTTAGATGCGAATGTCGCCTTTAGAAATGCGTGCTTAAACGCAATTGATTATTTGAAAACACAAGGGTTTACAGGTGCACAAGCGTATATGATGTTAAGTGCAGCCCCTGTTCAAGCGCATTTAGCGGGAGTCGTTGACATACCGAACTCATGTGCAACACTCGCTATTCCGAAAGCAATCTTCACGAAAGACATAATGCCATCCTAGCTTAAGGAGGGATGACGATTGGCAAACTACACTTTTTCTTGCCCGAACTGTGGTGAGTTCACAGAGTGGCATACGAGCATGCAAGGTAATAAGCAAATTTCGTCCTGCCCTGAGTGTGAGGCAGAAGCGAAACGCGTATTTTTACCGCCAATTACTTTCCGCATGAATAGTAAATTAAAGACGACGATTGCGGAAGGGATGGAACCGAAATTAATGACGAAAGACGAATTACCGAAAGTTCCATTAAAAAAAGTAACACGGAGACGACGAGAAACACCGCGGCCGTGGCAGGCGGTTAATCTTGATTAAATAACATAATGAACGAAAGAGACTGAATCCAACACGTATGGGTATTCAGTCTTTTTTTATTGGAAAATAAAAGATAACAAATCTGTTTGACAACTTACACGCATATATGTATAATTAATATATAATCAATTCGAGATAAATGAATTTAAATTAATTAATAGGAGGAAGTTAACATGACACAGTGGAACGTAGATGTTACACATTCAAACGTAGGATTTTCAGTAAGACATATGATGATTGCAAAGGTGAAAGGGAACTTTACAGAAATTGAAGGGACGCTAAACGGTAATCCAGAAGATTTCGCAAATGCAAATATTGCTTTTAATATTAAGACAGCGAGTATTGACACGAACAATGAGGATCGTGATAATCACTTACGTTCAGGCGACTTTTTCGATGCTGAAGTAAATCCAAATATTTCATTTAAGTCATCAAGTATTACGGAAAAAGGTGGAAATGAGTACGTCATTACAGGTGATTTAACAATCAAAGGAGAAACGAAAGAAGTTTCATTTGATGCTGAGTACCTCGGAACAGGTCAAAGCCCATGGGGAGTAGATGTAGCAGCATTTGAAGCGAAGACGAAGATTTCTCGTGAAGCATTCGGCTTAACGTGGAACCAGACGTTAGAAACGGGCGGTGTACTCGTAGGAGACGATATTGAAATCTCTGTTGAAGTTCAATTAAACCCTGCATCATAAGGTAAAAACAGAAAAACAGTTGGAGAAAATACTCCAACTGTTTTTTTTATGGGAATAAACCTGATTCACGAGATTTTTCTTTCATTTTTTTCGAACGTTTATTCATCGGTTCTTTTAAAAACATCCCGAGAACAATTGCTACAATAGCAAATATGAGTAAGAACGCCATATCGAGTAACGCACGTTCCCAAATGATACCACCTGTCGCTTCACGCATGAGACTAATCGCGTAAGTGAACGGTAAAAACGGATTAATCATTTGGAAAAACTTTGGTAATAAGACGACTGGATACGTTCCACCTGCACCGGCGATTTGGAGGACGAGCATTATAATAGCAAGTGCTTTTCCAATATCTCCAGCGACAGAAACGAACGTGTAAACAATCGTTAAGAATATGACGCTAATAAACAAGCCGAAAACGATAAACAATAGCGGATTTTCCGCTTTTACCCCAATAAACGTCACGTCACCTACCGTTATAATTAACGTTTGTAAAAGTGATGCTGTTAAAAATGTGAGCCAGCGTCCAAAGTACATTTGGCGACTCGTAATTTTATCGAGCGGATTAATATCTGTCGATAAAACGGAGATTAAAAGTAAACAACCGACCCAAATGGAGAGAACAGTATAAAATGGTGTCATCGCTGTCCCGTAATTTTCAATGGGGAAAATAGGATGTTCATTCAGGACGATTGGTTCTTCAAAGAAACTTCGTTCAGCACTCGGATCGTTTTGTAGCAATTTAATGATCTCATTTAAATCTGTTTCTTCATTAAATAGCCGAATACGATCAGCAATCGTCGTCACTTTATCTTCTATGGCAGGGTAATTGTCTATTGCTCGTTCTAATACGTCTTTTCCGGAGACGAGACTTTTCTCAGCTTCATTCACTTTTTCTTGTAATGTCGGGATAGCTTCTTGAATCGTCGTTAACGTCGAACGTGCATTGTTAATCGTTTCTTTCGCCTCAACTAATGACTGTTGTACGGCAGGTTCGATTGCGTCATTATATTCACTCACATAATCATCGACACGACTGCTCATTTTTGTTGAATGCTCATTAATATTTTTTAACGTTTTATTCACTTGTTCTTCTTGCTCTGTTAAAAACGCAAGCATATCATCTTCATTCGTTTGTAAATCGCGTAAATCATCACGTGTTTCTGTGAGCTTTTGAATCACTTCATCTTTCGGGAACTCTTCACTCACATCTTCTGCATCTGCTAACTGTGTAATAACATAATCTAGTGCTTCCTCAATAGAAGAAGCGTCATCCATTAATTGTGAGACGAGTTTTTTACCTTCACTAAAAGATATATCCTCTTTTGCTATATCATCCATAAAACTATTAATTTCATGTACAGCTTCTTGCACTTTACTTAAATCGTCTTTCAACTGGGGTGATAATTCGTTAAACGTTTCATTGGCACGATTAACGAGTTCACTCGCTTCATTAACAGTGACTAATCCATTCGCAACAGCCGTTTCGACTTCGGGTAAAACTTCCTTTGCCTTTTGAATCATCTGTTCCGCGTCGAGTGCTTCCGCGTACGTGTCGTCAAGTGCTTCTTTTACGTCGGGGAGCTTTTTCTCCATCGTAAAAATATAATCCTCAAACTGCTCAATTTGCGGCATATCTTGTTCAAGTTCAATACCGATATCATTAAACATTTCAAAAATAACACCATTTACAGTTGATACGAATTGACCACTAATTTCCTCAACGATAACTGATGCACCTTTTTGCGTAATCTTCGGTGCAATCGCATTTATTTTTTCGTTAACGTAATAGTCCATTTCAGCTTTTTCAGGGGTAGAAATGACTGAGCCGAGCTTTTCAGAAAAGACATCTGGAATAACGATGACTGAAAAGTAATCCCCTTTTTCTAACTTTTTCATCGCTTTCGTTTCATTTGTAAAATACCAGTTAAAAGAATCATTTTCCTTTAACGTTTCCACGAGGTCATCTCCGACGTGAATGTCAGTATCTCGAACAGTCGCCCCTTCATCATTGTTCACAATGGCGACGGGAATTTGATCTGTTTTTCCGTATGGATCCCATGACGCCTTTATATTAATCCATGCATATAATGAAGGAAGGAAAATAAGCCCTCCAACGATAATAGCGACAACAATGCTCGTTACAATATTTTTTATATCACGAGAATAAATCTTCCATACAGTTTTCATGACGTAACTTCCTTTAGTTATGATTTATTTTGAAAAAAGTTTCACAACGTCCATCTTACTTTGAATGCAAATGTATATCAAATGATTGCGCAGAAAAAAAGCTTCATCTATAAGCGACGAACTTTTATGAAATATTCAATCATTGGATAAAATATAACGGCGATAAAAACAGGTAAAAAATATGGACCAAAACCTTCACGCCATTTCATCGCAATCGTAATCGATTCAACGTTGATCGCAGCAAAACTAATGAGAACGATATTTTTAATTTTATTAATCATTTTTCGGCTCGTTAAGAAAAAGTCATGTGCATTATTAGCGTTTAACCGTTTCGGAAAATTATGTATGTGCGGTCGATTTTCAATCGGTTGAATAAATAGAAGTGTAAAGACGCCAATTAACGGCAAAATAAACAACTCGACTTTAGATCCCCAACGATCAACTTCACCTACAGCGTTATAATGTGCGGGTACTTGGTCAGGCAACTGTTTCCAAACACCGATTAAAAAAATAATGGAACTTATAAAAATAATAATTCCGGCGATATTCCAGAGACGCTCACTTGTCGTTTTCTGAATATTACTAGCAATTCGTTTGTAATCTTCCATAATATATGCTCCTTCATTTATAAAATAGACGCGTAAACGCAAGCGTATCATATTGTATTTGATTTTGTTCATGGTATAATATTAAACATTATTCATATTGCGAGAAAATATGCATTTATCATATTATTTTATCATAAAATCTTTTGTCGGAGGGAATTTAACACATGAAAGCATTGAAAGAAAAGATTGTAAATGAAGGAAAGGTCCTCTCTGAAGACGTTCTTCAAGTTGACACGTTTTTAAACCATCAAATCGATCCATATTTAATGAAACAAATTGGTGAAGAATTTGCAGAACGTTTCAAAGACGACGGCATCACGAAAATTCTGACATTAGAATCCTCAGGAATCGCGCCTTCTGTCATGGCTGGCTTATCACTCGACGTTCCTGTAATCTTCGCACGAAAGAGAAAATCTCTTACTTTGATCAAAGATTTATACAAAGCGGAAATTCATTCATATACGAAAAAAGAAACGAGTGAAATTTTCATTTCACAAGAATTTATTACAGAAGATGACACAGTTCTTGTCATCGACGACTTTATCGCAAACGGACAAGCAGCACTCGGACTCATCGACATGGTCTTCCAATCACGTGCTAAACTCGCCGGCTTCGGTATCGTCATCGAAAAAGGCTTCCAAAAAGGTGGCGACCAAATCCGCGAACTCGGTATCAAAGTCGAATCCCTTGCAATCGTCGACGCCCTCAAAAACGGCGAAGTCACATTTAGAGAGTAACTTAGGTTACTCTCTTTTTTTGTGGGTGTTGTTCTTGTCCCCTTGAATGGGGGATGGTGGCCTGAGATTGCGGGTATGCCTTGTTTCAGTCCGGTAAGTGAGGTCTTGGTGGCCTGAAATTGAGTGATTGCCTTGTTTCAGTCCGGTAAGTGAGGTCTTGGTGGCCTGAGATTGTGCGTATGCCCCGTTTCAGTCCGGTAAGCGGAGTTTTAGTGACCTGCGATTGTGCGTATGCCTCGTTTCAGTCCGGTAAGTGCGGTCTTGGTGCCCTGGGATTGAGCATATGCCTCGTTTCAGTCTGGTAAGCGCGACGTTAGTGCCCTGCGATTGTGCGTTTACCCCGTTTCAGTCCGGTAACCGGAGTCTTGGTGCCCTGAGATTGTGCGTATGCCCTGTTTCAGTTCGGTAAGCGGAGTCTTAGTGCCCTGCGATAGAGCATTTGTCTCGTTTCAGTCCATCAAGTGGAGTCTATTTTAAAAAATCCTGGGTTCAATCAATTATTTCTTAAATCTTTTAAAAGTTTTTCACGAAGCGTGTTCTTTAACAGTTGTAAGTATTCGATTTTATCCGGATAAAAAAAGTAAGTGTGTTTTCCTTTTGGCACTCGAGTTAAGTGCTTTCCTAAAACTCTCCGAATATACTTCCAAGAGAATATGCCTCCGCACCACTCAAATATACGCTTCACTGTGATTTTTTTATCAGGAAACAGCAAATGAAATTCTGCAATTGAATATAGAAGAGCTGTTTTGATATGAGTAGTGCTCTGACACGTGCGGCAAATGACATATTGTCTACTTTCCCTCCCCAGTTCACCATCACACTTCCAACAAAATATGCCCGTTTCAAGTTCTTCCATTGTGTATTCAGGTCTGCGTTCGTAGCGGGATTTTTCTTTGTGCTGTGACTTAAGGATGGTGGCAATTTTTTCGTGTTTGTCTGTGATTGGTTCGGCATTGGCATTTATTCTGTGTAAAAATTGCTTAATTTGTCCGGGGAAAATAAGTGATAAGTCGACAGGGGCATTGTAAAGCATAAATTCGCTGTTCGTGAAGACGACGTAGTTTTTGATTGTCATTTGAATGCCGAGGTGTTCTAAAATTTTCTTGAATAAAAATGTTGTTCGTTCACTTTGAGCGAGTGGATGTTTAATTTCCTTTTTCGTTTGCAGAGAAATAAACTTTCCATCTTGGATCAAGTAATTACCAGAAAAATGTTTCACTTCAATTAAATGAATCATCTTACTCGTAATTAGCAAGGCGTCTATTTGGCATTCGGATGCTCGATTATTTAGTAGCAAACTATAAAGCGGTAAAATATTCTTCATCTTCTCTTCGCACAAAATACGTTCAAATATACATTCACCAACAAATCCTCTTGAAAAAATTATGTAATCATTTGCCTCAGAAGACGTTAGCTTTTTCCGGCACTTCAACAAATCATATAACAAAAGCTTCAGTGGTATATCTGGTTTAACAATCGCGTCATTCATGAGAGTCACCTCCTTTAATGATTTATCGTAGTCTATGAAATGAGGCGATTCAAGTGAATATGTAGTAAATGAGCAATTTTGAAATTTGGAGAAGGAGATAGTAGTTAAAGCTGGCTTTTATAATTGAATTCTAGAGAAAATACAAATTATGTAATGAACTGTAGAATCTGCTTAATCAAGCATAAAGTAATTCGAAAATAGAGTAATAAATTATAGTAAAAAAGTGGGGTCATGAGATAAAATTAGTGATTGTACATTGAAGTTGCTAATATTCTTCCGATATATATTTTATAAGGAAATTTTAAAGGAGAATATAATGTCTAATAATAAAATTTATAAACAGGTTAACAACATATTAAATACTTTGCTAGAAGCTACTGATCACTTTTCAAACTTGATTAAAGAAAAGAATAAAATACAGAGTGTCCATATGTTTACATCTATTGTGGAAGGTACACAATCCGTTTTTAATTCATTAGAAGAAAATAATCCATTATTTTATGAGAACTCGGATAGCATTATAAAATCCTTAACTCTTATATCTAACCATATCGAAGAGGATAGATTTACGAAAACACTGGAAGTTATTCAATTTTCATTACGTCCAGCATATTCTAAAATGAAAAAAGAAATTAGTATATTAATGCCAGAAACTAAAAAATCTATAACTATGGGAATATATCATCGGATTCACAATCCTTTAAATATCCTGAGAAAAGAACGCTTAGATGCAACATTAGCAGAAGCGAAGAAACAAAATGTTAATTTGTATTTTTTTACATCAGAAGATATCAATATAGATGATAGAGAAATTAATGCGCTTGTCCATGTAAATGGTGATGTAATAACTGAGACTATTAAACTCCCGGATGTCATTAGTAATATTGGGTTAGGAGAGTTAAACAATAAAGAAAGACAATTATATAAATTGGTTCCTTTTTTAAACACATCGAATGTAGGTAATAAACTTACTTTGCCAATGGAGTTAATGAAGTATAAAGAGTATGCAGAACTACTTGTTCCATTTATAATTTGTACATCAGAAAGTAAAGTATATTCCTTTTTAGAAAAACATGAACATGCTGTCTTTAAATCTATAGCGGGTAATAGAGGAGAAAACATATATTTTGTTCGAAAAAAAGGATCGCGATATATTGTTTTAGAGCAAACGAAAGAACGAATTATGACAGAAGAACTATTTAGCGTATTTTTAGAAAAAATAATTTTTAAAAATAAAGGAAACTATATACTACAAAGATATATCCATACGAAAACGAAGCAAGATGAGCCGTATCATTTTAGATCTTTAGTACAAAAAATAATAAAGGTGCTTGGCAAATTACTCATATCTATGCAAGCATTGGAAATAAAAGGGGTAATTTAAGCAACTTGACAACAGGTGGTCGAGAAGAAGAGTTTCAAGACTTTTTAAAAAGTGAGTTTGGTGATATTAGAGGAAAGGAATATGAAAAACAAATACTTCAATTAAGTATTGACCTCAAAAACCACCTAGATAAATTGTATGGATTTTCCCTAAATGAACTTGGGATAGATTTTGCGATAGATGATCAAGGAAACGTTTGGATGCATGAAGTGAATAATGGACCACAAACAACGTACTCTGAAGACAAGCGAGCGATTGAATATATTGGATACGCTAAATATATTGCAGAAAATGGAATCATGCATCAAATGCATTATGAGAAAAAGCGTATTTTAAAAGAAGGGTTTAATGCTAAAGATAGCGATTTAAAAGCTTTTATCGCTGATAATAAGATTTTGATAGGTATTTTAATATCTGATAAAACGAATAAAGATTTAGTTAATAAGTTTATTCATTATCCTACAAATGAAAATATAAGTGTCTTTGCATTTTCCTCAAAAGATATTGATTCAGATTTTGAATTAATTCGTGGGAGTTTTTGTTTAGATAACAAACAAGAACAGTTAATAACGAATTATCCAACTGTTATTATAGACTTACTGAAAAGAAGAAATTTCAATGACCAACCCTATGTTTATAATGAATTAGGTCATCTGATATTTACAAATGAATGGGATGTAAATCAGGTAACAAACGTTGACTTTTTGAGTCAATTAAGAAGAAAGTTTCCAACATACATATTACCTGTAAAAAAAGTAGAAAAACCATTGGATGTTTTTAACTATCTAAAAGAAACGAAGCGAGTATTATTAAACATTGATCAGATGAATAAAGATCAAAATAAACACTATATTACTTTTGATGAGAATGAAAATCGCTACGTATTGTTTAAGACTAATGGTGAAAAAGAGGAAATTGTCACAGAGAATAGGTTAAGACTTTATATACAAACTTTAATTGATAACGAGGAATATTTTGTTCAGGAAAGCATTGATTCGGAACAAGTTCTGGAAGAAGGTACGTTTATTGCTGTAAGAAAGAACGAAAATCATTGGGCAATTTTATCAAATCAGTTAGTTAATGATAGCTTTTCAATAATTATACCTAAGATAATGAATGATATTGAAAAAATCTATGAGGTTGGTCTATCAGAAGCGAGAGTAAATTATGTTATATCAAATAACAAGTTAATTATTGAAAGCATTGAGCCTAATGGCTATTTAAATGAAAATAATTACAAAGAGTATGTTCAATATATGTTGGATTATGCTGTAAGTAAAGTCTATAAAACTTAAAAGTACATTGTATTCTTCACATTCTAGACAAATTTTAAATGAAAATTTTATTTTCTTTTAAAAAACATTAAACATTTATAAATTTCACCGATATATAAAGTAGGCCACAAGGATGTGACCTAAAATAAAAACATGGAGGTTGATTAATTATGATTATTAATCACAATATTTCAGCACTAAACACGCACAGACAAATGGGTGCGAACAACAATGCAGTACAAGGTTCGTTAGAAAAGTTATCTTCAGGAATGAAGATTAACCGTGCAGGAGACGACGCAGCAGGATTAGCAATTTCAGAAAAAATGCGTGCTCAAATCCGTGGTTTAGACATGGCTGAGAAAAACGCTCAAGATGGTATCTCATTAATCCAAACAGCTGAAGGTGCTCTTCAAGAAACACATTCTATTTTACAGAGAATGCGTGAACTTGCAGTACAGTCAGCAAGTGATACGAACGAAGATGATGTCGATCGTGAAGCGATGCAAGATGAGTTAGACGCATTGCTTGAGGAAATCGATGCAATCACTACTCGTACAGAGTTTAACAACCAAACATTGTTAGATGGGTCGTTTGAAGATAAGATTTTCCATATTGGTGCAAATTCAGAACAAAATATCGAAGTATCAATTGACGAAATGAATGCAGATGCATTAGGTATTGATGGTTTATCAATTGGAAACCAAACAGATGCTGATGCTGCAATTGAGACAATTAATGATGCAATCAACACTGTTTCAACACAACGTTCAAATCTTGGAGCAATTCAAAACCGTTTAGAGCACACAATTAACAACTTAGGTGCTTCAAGCGAGAACTTAACAGCAGCAGAATCAAGAATTCGCGACACGGATCATGTTCAAGTAGCTGCATAAGCGAAAGAAGAACATAGTCGTCCTAACTGGTAACGGTTAGTGATAACGACTGGGTGAATTGCTGGAAAACCCTTAGAGCTTGTCTTACGACAACGTCACCGGAAACGGTAAGCGTGAACGTTTCAAAAAAGACAAGATTGGGCAATCAGCAGCCAAGCGCCTGTGAGGAAACTCTGGCGAAGGTTCAACGACTAGGATAGACCATCTAAAGCTGAAAAAGCCATGATGATGAAATCCGTAAGAGACACAAACGTGAGTACTTTGTGAATCTGAAGCGCCCAGCCCCTACTAATAAATAGAGGGTGAAGATATAGTCTAGTCATGTATGAGAGTACATGTCGCACGATGGCGAAAGAAATGATGGAGTTCACGAAGAACAACATCTTAACTCAAGCATCACAAGCAATGTTAGCTCAAGCGAACCAAGTACCACAAGGAGTTTTACAACTCTTATCATAATTAATCGGTTCTCCGGGCGTCTAACTTGGTAACGGGTTAGAGCGACAACTGGGTGAACTGCTGGGAACCCCTTAGAGCCCGTCTTACTACAACGAAACTGGAAACGGTAAGCGTGATAGTTTGAAAAAAGACGAGATTGGACAATCAGCAGCCCAGCACCTGTAGGGAAACCTTGGTGAAGGTTCAACGACTAGGAAACATGGTATGTCAACACTA
>Ga0079226_10000783_pt1 | contig 23296 bp, 22 predicted proteins | sample Poulit2014_FD_76345 | JGI IMG/M metagenome (GOLD analysis project Ga0079226, IMG submission 76345) | Agricultural soil microbial communities from Georgia to study Nitrogen management - Poultry litter 2014 | ecosystem: Environmental > Terrestrial > Soil > Agricultural land | place: USA: Georgia...
CTTTTCTTCATTATATAAGAACATACGTTCCCAATCAAGTAACAAAGAATGGCAAAAATAGACATAATACTCTTAAGCACTTGGGTTTTCTGTAGATTTCTGCGCTTGCCCGGGAAATATAAAAGCCTACACCATGTTAGATTAAAAAACGTATAATAATTGAGAATGAGAGGAGGGATAAATAATGTTTATGCAGCATAGGGGAGGTAGAGGCCCTTATAATCGAGCCCCTTTTAATCAATCTTATTTAAGAAATCAAAGAGCGGGAAGATCTTCTAATCAATTATCAGAATTAGCAAGACAAGGAGCAGGGGGACTAACAAAAACTCTTGGAAATATTCAACAAGTATTACACCTGGTTGAAAGCGCAGCCCCTGTAATAGAGCAATACGGACCTATGATTAAAAATTTACCTTCTCTATATAAAATCATGAAAATTATGAATGAACCCGAAGAAGAAAAGAGGATAGGGAAGACAGAAAATGTTCAATCGAGTAAGGAAGAAAAGAACCAAGCTGATATAAATTATCAAGCATCAAGGCCAAGATTGTATATATAAACATTGACAGGATAAAGGATTCCTTGCCATAATAAATGAAGTAATAACTATTCACTAGGAGGAATAAATAATGACGCAGCAACAAGAATTAGCAACTTTTGCAGGTGGCTGCTTTTGGTGTATGGTTGAACCCTTTGACCAGCATAAAGGAATTTTATCTATTGTGTCTGGTTACACAGGTGGAGATGTAGAAAATCCAAGCTATGAAGAAGTTTGTACAAATACAACTGGACATAGGGAAGCCGTTCAAATTACTTTTGATCCTCAAAAAATCTCTTATGAAGAATTATTAGATATATACTGGCGTCAAATCGACCCTACAGATAGTGGTGGTCAGTTTAATGATCGAGGGGATTCTTATAAAACTGCTATTTACTATCATAGTGATGAACAAAGAAAATCAGCTGAACAATCGAAACAGAAATTAGATGATAGTGCTAAATTTCCAAAAGCAATTGTCACAGATATTTTAAAGGCATCCGTCTTTTATCCGGCAGAAAGAGAACATCAAAATTATTACCAAACAAATCCTTTTCATTATCAATTATACAAAAAAGGTTCTGGCCGTGCAGATTTTATTTCAAGTACTTGGGAAGAAGGGAAAGGGAAGCAACTAAAACAAAATCTTACTAAGATGCAATACCATGTAACTCAAGAAGATGGTACAGAACCACCTTTTCAAAATGAATATTGGGATCATGAAGAAGAGGGGATTTATGTAGATATCATATCAGGTGAACCCTTATTTTCATCGAAGGAAAAGTATGATGCCCAGTGTGGTTGGCCTAGCTTTTATGATTCTATAGGAGATAAAAACATTGTTGAAAAACTTGATCAAAGTCATGGAATGATTCGTACAGAAGTGAGAAGTAAGGAAGCAGATTCGCATTTAGGACATGTTTTTCCTGATGGGCCTAAAGAACATGGTGGAATTCGTTATTGTATTAACTCCGCCGCCTTACGTTTTGTTCCCAAGGATAAATTAGAAGAAGAAGGATATGGGAAATATTTAAAACTATTCGAATAGTTTTTTGGAAGAGATATGTTAACCATAATAATATTATGTAAACTAGAAGGGGAAGTAGAAAAAATGATTCATTTAAATTGGGAGGATAGGGATACAATAAAAGAAATTACTTGTGTCCATACAAAGGCTGAAAAATATAAGGTTGATTCAAAATTAACAGCAGGAAAGATTTATGAAGTAAAAAATGAAACAAGTGAGTTTTACTTTATTATTGATAATAGTGGAAGAATTGGTGGTTTTAAAAAAGATTATTTTGAAGAAGCAAATTAACATACGTTAGTTTGCTTTTTTCTTTATATATAGCCTTAACCTTTAAATTTCTCATGCATAAGACCTTAGCATATCGCTAAAGATACTTATAAGATGATTATAAAGGAGCACAATAATGTCACAGTTAAGCATGCCTAAATATCCATATTCTTATTGGTATCAAGATGTTAAATTACCTTCATTTAAGGAATTAGATCAATCAATCAAAACGGAGGTTGCTATTATAGGTGCTGGCATGACCGGGATCACTACAGCCTATCTATTATCCCAAAAGGGGTTGAAGGTAACTGTTATTGATGCAGGTTCTGTAATTAGCAGTACATCAGGTCATACAACAGCTAAAATAACCATTCAGCATGGTTTAATATACAATCAATTGATAAAAAACTTTAACCTAGAAACAGCTAAAAAATATTTTCAAGCTAATAAAAATGCACTAGAATATATAAAAAAAACGATTAAAAAACATGAAATCATGTGCGATTTTAGCCTTGAAGATGCTTATTTATATACAAATAGTCAAGAATATCTTGAAAAGGTAAAAAAAGAAGCAAAGGCTTATGAGCAAATTGGGATTGAACATTCCGTAATAAAGGAATTACCGATTCCACTTTCGATAAAAGAAGGAATTATGATTAAAGATCAAGCTCAGTTCCATCCTGTAAAATACTTAAGGGCATTAATTGATGAATGTATAAAAAATGATGTAGAATTTTATGATAATACAACAGCTATTGATGTAGAATACACGGATTATCCTATTGTTTTAACAAAAAACAACCATAGAATAAACTGTGATTACCTGATTTCAGCTAGTCATTATCCTTTTTACGATGGACAAGCCTTCTTTCCTACAAGAATGTACGCAGATCGTTCCTACATTACTGCATATCGATATGATCAGGAATTTTCCGGTGGCATGTATATTAGTGCGGAATCTCCTAATCGGTCCATACGAAGAACTGTAAATGACTCAGGCGAACAGTTCTTGCTAATTGGTGGAGAAAGCCATAAAGTCGGTCAAGGTGAAGAAACTATATTTCATTACGAAGCTTTACAAGAGTTTGCTAAGGAAACATTTAATGTAAATCACTGTCTATATCGATGGTCAGCACAGGATTTGGTTACCTTAGATGATATTCCTTATATTGGACCTATTACAGAAGGGAAGGAAAATATCCTTGTAGCAACAGGATATAGGAAATGGGGAATGACAACAAGCACAGTAGCAGCTCAAATTATGGCTGATATTGTAACAAAGAGTGAAAATGACTATAAAAATATATTTAGTCCGGCGAGAAAGATATCTAATCAAGCAATTAAAAATTTTGTAAAGTACAATGCAGATGTAGCCAAGCATTTAATTAAAGGTAAAATGGAGTATGTAAAGTCTCATAAGGATTTACCTAAAGATAGTGCAGCTCTTATACGTATAAATGGTAAGAGATCCGGAGTATATCGGGATCCTAACGATAAGTTACATGCAGTAGATACAACATGCACACATCTTGGCTGTGAAGTAAATTGGAATGACGGAGAACGTACATGGGATTGTCCGTGTCATGGATCTAGATTTTCTTATACAGGTGAAGTCATTGAAGGTCCAGCTAAGAAACCATTAAAGTCTATAGTCATTAAATAATTTTTTGTTAAAATCTCAATAACTTAAGTATACTTGCTATATGAGATAATTCTTTCTTTTCAACCACTAACTTCCGATAATATATATTATGTAAACTAGAAATAAGTTTTAACAAAAGAGATTAAAGTAAGTTTAAATTATGTGTTCCACCTCTACCTTTCCTATAATAAAGTATAAAGATTGAGGGTGTATCAAATTCATTCGATACACCCTTTTAATAAAATTTATTTTGTTAGGAGCACTGCTTGTGCTGCAGCTAATCTTGCTAAAGGAACCCTATAAGGTGAACAACTGACATAATCTAAACCAATTTTATGGCAAAACTTGATTGAATTCTTCTCTCCACCATGTTCTCCACAAATACCTGTCATCATATTCGGGTTTGCTTTCTTACCTAAGTTTACTCCCATTTGGATCAATTGCCCTACTCCCTCTTCATCGATCTGTATAAAGGGGTTAACAGGAAGAATGTCATTGTCAACATAGGTTTGTAAAAACTTACCTTCAGCGTCATCACGACTAAATCCAAAAGTAGTTTGGGTTAAATCATTGGTACCAAAGGAGAAGAAATCAGCTTCTTCAGCAATTTGATCAGCTGTTAAAGCTGCTCTTGGCAATTCAATCATGGTTCCTATGGTGAAAGATAATTTAATTTGTAATTGTTCTTGGATTTCATCTGCTATTATATTCACTCGATCCTTAAGAAATTTTAATTCAGTTACGTGACCGACAAGAGGAATCATAATCTCCGGCATCACTTTTAGTCCCTTAGATTGAACTTTAGCGGCCGCCCTTAAGATAGCTCGAACTTGCATTTCGTATATTTCCGGATACGTAATACCTAAACGGCAGCCTCGATGACCCAGCATAGGATTAAACTCTTCTAAATTCTCAACTTGCTTGAGTAATCTTCTTAAGCTAAAAAGATCCTTTGATTGAGGTTGGATAATTTCTAACTTAGTAATTTCTTGCAATAGATCTGTCTTACTTGGTAAAAATTCGTGTAAAGGTGGGTCTAATAACCTTATTGTTACAGGAAAACCATCCATGGCTTCAAATAAGTCTTCAAAATCCTCTTCTTGTAGAGGTAAAAGTTGATCTAAAGCATTCTTTCTTTCATTAAAATCTGAAGATAAAATCATTTTCTGAACAATTTCGCTCCGATTAGCTTCCATGAACATATGTTCTGTTCGGCATAATCCGATACCTTTAGCCCCAAAGTCTAAGGCTTTTTCGGCATCTGTTTTATTATCAGCATTAGCTCTGACAGTAAGCCTTTTAACATTATCAGCCCAGCTTAACAGTAGTCTAAACTCCTCAGATAACTCTGGCTCGATTCGTGGAATATCACCTAAGATAATATCCCCAGTTGATCCATCTACTGTTACGATCTCCCCTTCTTTTACAGTTGTCTCTCCCGCTGAGAACTCTCTGTCAGAAATGCTTATTTTTAATGCTTCACAGCCGGCAATACAGGCTTTACCCATCCCTCTAGCAACAACAGCAGCGTGACTAGTCATTCCCCCTCTGCTTGTAACAATTGCTTCTGAAGCAACCATACCATGAATATCATCTGGTGTTGTTTCTGGTCGTACAAGAATGACTTTCTCGCCCTTTTCTTGACGACTTACTGCGTCATCTGCAGTGAAAACAACTTTTCCAGTAGCAGCTCCCGGAGAGGCTGGTAATCCCTTAGCTAATATATTTCTCTCATAAGAATCGTCGATTCTACTATGGAGTAATTGGTTAAGCTGATCCGGATCAATCCTTAGTAGGGCTGTGTTTTTATCAATAATACCTTCTTCTTCCATTTCAACAGTTATTTTAATGGCGGCTTCAGCTGTTCGTTTTCCCGAACGGGTTTGTAAAATATATAGTTTATTATTTTCAATCGTAAATTCTATATCCTGCATATCTTTATAATGCTTTTCTAGTTTCTTTGAGAGCTCTTGAAATTCTTTAAATAAACTTGGGCTTTTATCTGCTAAAAAACTGATGCTTTCAGGTGTTCGGATACCTGCGACAACATCCTCACCTTGGGCATTTATTAAATACTCTCCATAAAGTTGATTTTCTCCTGTTGATGGATTTCGGGTAAAGGCTACACCTGTTCCACAGTCGTCCCCTAAATTTCCAAAGACCATTGATTGTACAGTTACAGCAGTGCCCAAATGATCTGGAATTCCTTCTAGTTTACGATAGACGATCGCTCGTTGATTGTTCCATGAATTAAAGACAGCTTGAACCGCCATATTTAACTGCTCATAGGGATCTTGGGGAAAGTCTATTTTACCATGCTTTTTAACAATTTCTTTGTATTCCTTTGTGATTTGAACCCAATCCTGCTCTGTTAAATCTGTGTCTAAACTATAGTTGTTCTGATTTTTATAGTTTTCTAAGGTATTTTCAAAAAAGAATAAGTCTATTTCTAGGACAACATCACTAAACATTTGGATAAATCGTCGATATGAATCATAGGCAAATCTTTTATTATTCGTTAATTTCGCCAGACCTTTCACTGTTTCATCATTTAAACCTAGATTTAAAACTGTATCCATCATTCCTGGCATAGAGTGAACAGCACCAGATCGAACAGAGACAAGCAATAGATTATCTGGTTGACCGAAGCTTTTACCACTCTCCTTTTCAATGATAGCTAAGGAAGCAATAATTTCTTCCTTCATTTGATCAGTAAGTTCTTTATTGTGTTCATAGTAGTCATGACATGCTTTTGTTGAAATTACAAAACCCTCTGGGACAGGAAGACCTAAATTGGACATTTCAGCCAGGTTGGCTCCCTTGCCTCCTAAAAGATTTCTCATGGAGCTATTTCCTTCATTAAATAAATAAACGTATTTTTTCATCCTAGTAATCCTTTCTCTACTTGTAATGTATGTAAAATTAAACTAGCTGTTTCTTCAATCGCACGGTTTGAAACGTTTAAAATAGGACATCCAATTCTTTTCATGATTTTATTGGCGTATTCTAATTCCTCTAATATTCTCTGTAGCTGTGTATAATTGGTTTGGTCAGTTAAACCTAAGGAAAGTAATCTTTCTTTACGAAATTCCGCTAGTCTTTCTGGATCGATAATTAAGCCAACACATTTATTTTTGGGTATGTGATACAATTCTTCAGGCGGATTCACCTCTGGCACAAGTGGATAATTAGCTACCTTATATCCTTTATGAGCTAAATACATTGATAAAGGTGTTTTAGACGTTCTTGATACGCCAACTAAAACAATATCTGCGATTAACGCTCCTGATGGATCTTTTCCATCATCATACTTTACCGCAAACTCAATAGACTCCATTTTTTTAAAGTAATTGGCATCCAACTCGCGAATAAGTCCAGCTTCGTATTCCGGTTTCTTTTGAAAATGTCTTTCAAAGGTAGTTATGACAGGCCCTAAAATATCAATCGTTTTCACATTTTTTTGTTCAGCTTGATTGAGCAAGTAATTTCGGAGCTCCTCAATGACAATTGTAAAAACAATCACCCCTTCATCCCTACTAGCCTCATTAATGACTTCTTCTATATCTTTCTTATGATTAACATAGGATCTCTGCTTTATAAAAACTAAACCATTGTTAAATTGCTTAGTTACAGATTCAGTGACGATCCGTGCTGTCTCGCCTATTGAATCTGAAACGACAAAAATTGTTTTTTTCAAAGGATCCCCCCTTTTATATGACACACTTATTAACAAATAGTATATCACATAACCGTGATATACATCACACTAATTATTCTTCCTTTTTGTCTAATTTATGAATTTTACACAAAAAAACACAAACAAGAAAATCAAGTTTGTGTTTTAATTGAATTATTCATTTTGTCGTTTCCTTAAATAATCTTGGTATGGATGATATATCCCCTAGCTTAATTGATAAACATTCAATAACCAGTAAGGAAGAGAAACCCATAAGTTTGAAATAGTTCTTTCATTAATAAAGATATTATTTTACTAGATTGATTTCTAAAATATTCTTATTATTTAACTCGAAATGGATATTCCCATAGGTGGCCAGCTCTTGATCATGGGTTACAAGAACAATCATAACACCTTGTTTATGAATATCTAGTAAAGTATTAAAGATTGAGTCTCGATTTTCCACATCTAAACTTCCCGTAGGTTCATCGCATAAGATTAATTTTGGATCGTTCGTTAATGCTCTTGCGATTGCCGTTCTTTGCTTTTCTCCACCAGAGATTTGGGAGGGCATATGATGGATTCGATCTGTCAACCCAACTAGATCAAGCAGTTCTCTCGCCTTTACTTCAGCCTCCTTCCTCGACCTATCTGCTAGCTGAGGAATCATTACATTTGTTAGGACATCGAATTGATCGAACAGTTTAAAGTCTTGAAAAATATATCCGATCTTTTCCCTACGGAATTTTCGCCTCTCATCTTCTTTAGCAGTAGACATATTTAAGCTTCCTACTTGTATTTCACCCTCATCCGCAAGCTCAATACCCGATAAACATCGTAGTAAAGTTGTCTTACCTGAACCAGAGGGTCCGGTAATTGTAAGCCACTTTCCAGGTTCTATCGTGAAGTTTATATTTTGAAGAACATGAATCTGATCATTACCTGAACGATAGCTTTTATTTACATTTTTAAAATTTATATGCAATTTATTCATCTCCTTTGATTTTCACTCTTTGTAAAGAGTAGATTGAACCTAAAATTGTAATCATTAAAACAATTAAAAAGCCAAATATCTGCAGTAATAAAGTAAAGGTATTTATTTCTACAATGGATATTGTGGTAATAATACTTACCAGGAATCCAAGAAAAATACTGATACCTCCCCAAATAAACACTTCATTGATAAAATATCTTCTCGTTGCCGATCTATCCCATCCTAAATATAAAAATAAATTAATTTCATGCCTTCTTCTTTCCCATAACCTGCTTAAGGTTTGATAAATAGTTGTTCCACTTAAAATATAAAGTAACAGGATAATGATTAGGAAGATCCCTTCAATTTCACCATGGACATAAGCACCTAGGCGGGTCTTGGTCGTCATATCTATTGTTTCGAGTAAGAAAAAGGGTAAAAAGCAGGTTAAAACGGTTATTAATAATAATTGAATACAGGCAGCAAATAAACTACCAAAATAATATTTAATATTTTGAATGATAACCGATCTAACTTGATGTTTTGTCTGTTTTGGATCTTTATTTTTAAGTCCTTCTCCCAGAAAGTATAAGCCGATAAAGACGACACTTACAATAATAGATATGTTAAAGGGGAGCCATTCATCTTTCATATATCCCAGGCTTGCATATCCTCCAATAATTAAAACAATCGGCAGACCCAGGATAAGACCCCACTCCTTATATCTAAGTCTTCTAATCAGCTTTTGTGACCAGCCAATTTGAGCAAGTATTTTTTCGTCCTTAAGCCGGTCTGAAAGTAAATTTAAAAAAGTGAATCCTATAAAGGTTATCGCAACAAAAGCATAAAGAATAGTAAGGGCTATTTGCATGGCATTCCAACTAGAGACAATTGTGTCCGCTGCACCTAAGGTCGTAAAGGCTTGCACGACTTTCCCAATTCCTTCAACATCGACGGTTAAATCTTGTAAAGACGCTCCTGCAACAATATCTACAGTAAATCCCTCTTCTCTCCACTCTTCTGCCAGACTTTCTATTAAGTCTGATGCTTTTTTATCATAATCTGTAATTTCTCCTACTTTTATTCGAATCGCGTCAATTGGCCAATCACCTTTAGCAAATTTATCGGCATATTCAATCGACACTAATCCATGGGCTGGTGTTGTAATAAAACTACCTGGAACTGCGAAGGGATGAAGTTCCTTCGATGGAGCCGAGGCTAAGTAAGGTGCTTTTCTTCCGTAAATTCCAAGGGGGGCCGAGGCTAAATCGGCCTTGTTTTCTGTAATAGAAAAAGATCCGTTTTCAAGAAACCCAATATAATCATCCAAACTCTTTAAAGTTCCCGTAGAATCTACGTCAAGCTCGTAAAATTCAACTTCTTCTAATTCCCGATAAATGGGAGCACCATATTGTTCATCAATCCCTATTTGTTCTACGACTAAGTTTTCACTATCTTTTATTTTATAAATAACCGGTGAAAGTCTATATCCAATTCTTTGGGCGTGCCAATCACCAGCCCCACCGGCAAGTTCTACATATTCGGTTGGCCATTGTTCTTGTTGTATATTAAGCTCGAAATTGTCATCTATATAAATTGTTCCTTGACTAAAGGGTAAATGATTTTCCTCTGGAGTTAATGTATATACTTCGTCTTCATATAATCTCTTTTTACTAATAAATTCTTCAAGAACATCAAAATAAAGTTCTGGTTCATATGCTAAAACGTTAACTGAAATTTCATTATCTAATTTGTCATACCAATCATCTACTTCCTTTTGTAAAGTTTCTGCTAGACCATCAATAGTTAATTTAAAGTGAATAGGTACTGTTGCATCTTTTAAAGTCATAAGCGGTATAGAATGTCTACCATCTTCATAAACCCAAAATGATCTTAAACCTTTTTCGGATAAGGGACTTAAATCAAATTCCGTAAGTTTACTTTCTTCCTCAGGATCTACTGCTACTACTTGATGATAGGAAGGCGGGTAATGAAAATATGCAACACCTTCAAGTGAAGATAAAACATAATTAGACAACGCTTCTAGGCTTGAACCGAAGAATGTTCCACCATCCCCATCTCTCGTCTTAAAATCATCTCCGAAATCATATATGTATATACTGTCGTTACTTATAAAAGTGTTAATACCATCATGGGTAGTGTATTCGGTTTCAAAATAGCTCATTTCCTTTCTGTAAGTCGAAAAGGTTCGATCAGCCGCTGTAAATAATCCTACTGAAGCAACTGGGGCTGCAATTTCTACATCAGGATGATTTTTTATTTTTTTCCATTGTTCAATAGAAATTCCTCCGTCTCCTACCCCTAAGTAATTCTCTTCAACTAGATTTAATTCCTTTTCTAAATCCGTTTGTGCATTTTCTGGTCGGATTAAAATATCGTATGTACCCCGGGAAAGGTTCGTAATATTTTGTTCAACATCAGCTTTAGCCTCCGAAAATAATAAAAAGACATAAGATAAAGTACTCATGATTACTGTTAATACAAGAATTAAGACAATAATCATACGCTTTGAATACAGTCCTAATTTTTTCATATTATACAAACTCCTTTCATTGTTATATTTGCACCTATTCATTGGATATATGTCTATTTATATAGACGGTATTTCCTTTAAAATTGTTTCAATTGATTTAAGACTTCTAAACAAAATAAAAACTCCCTGAGGATAAAGGGAGTATAATAAGTCTCCGTTTATCCTCAGGGAGTTTTGCATATATATTTAAATTAAATAATTATAATTACTATTAAAGTATAATAAAGGGTTTCCTTCCTTAATTTTAATATCACTTACCTCAGCAATTAAAATCGTGTGATCCCCTGCTTTTTTCATATCTCTTATGTAGCAGGATAAAGAAGCCAAACTTTCTTTAATAACGGGATTATTGTCTAATCGATCAAAGGGAATTGCTTCCTCTTGCTCTTTTTGTCTAGAAAATATTAGGGATAAATCCTTTTGTTGATCAGATAAGATATTTAAACCGAATTGTTTATTTTTCAGGATTTTATCATACAAACTTACATCTTCACCGATGGATACGGCAATAAGTTTAGGGTTAAGGGAGATAGACATAAAGGCATTTACTGTCATCCCTTGAACTTCATCTTCGTCATCTATTGTAATAACAGTAATACCTGTTGCAAATTTAGACATTGCTTTCCTAAAAAGTTTCTCATCCATAATATAGCCTCCAATATTAAACGTTACAATTACTAGGTTATCATGGATATTTAATGAATAACATAAAGATGCCTAAGTTTTTAAAAAATAAAACCATCCCTTAAAGATGGTCTGAATTACTGCTTCATTTTTACTTTTATATTTTCTAAAATTTGTTTTTCTAATCTTGATACTTGTACCTGAGAGATTCCCAAACGATTGGCAACAACGGACTGGGTTTGATCTTTAAAGTATCGTAAGTAAATAATTAACCTTTCCCGTTCAGTCAAATCAAGCAGGGCTTCCTCTAAAGAAATTTTATCAAACCAATTTGTTTCCTCTTCTGGAATTTGATCAAGTAATGTAATCGGATCCCCTTCATTTTCAAATACAGTTTCATGTATAGACTTTGGAAATCTCGTTGCTTCCATAGCTTGAACGATTTCTTCTGCTTCTAGTTCTAGAGAATTGGCCAACTCTTGAATGGTAGGGCTTCTACCTAGATTTTTCGTTAGCTCATCCCTTTCCCTTCTTACTTTATTTGCTGTTTCCTTTAAGGATCGACTGACTTTAATAGTTCCATCATCTCGAATGAATCGTTGTATTTCGCCAATAATCATAGGAACTGCATAGGTTGAAAAACGAACATTATAAGATAAATCAAACTTATCAATGGATTTAATAAGCCCTATACAGCCGATTTGGAACAAATCCTCTGAATCATAGCCACGATTCATAAATCTTTGAACTACTGACCAAACTAACCTCACATTTCTTTCTACTAAAATATCTCGGGATTTTTCATTTCCTAATTGACTCTCTTTGATTAGTTTCCTAATTTCCTTTTGAGAAAGTAACTTTTTATGGTCATTTGTTTTAGCTCTCATACATACCACTACTTACTTATCGCTTTACTAGTCTTTAACTCTTTAACCATATCGATTCTTGTACCTTTATTCTTTTCTGATTGAATGATTACAGAATCCATAAAGTTTTCGATAATCGTAAAACCCATTCCAGAACGTTCTAATTCTGGCTTCGATGTGTAAAGTGGTTCCGTAGCTTTTTCTATATTTTCAATCCCAATCCCCGTATCCTTGATTTGTAGAAAAACTTCTTTGTCCTTTATTTCACAGGATATGGTAATAGATTCATCGGGATCTTCATGGTATCCATGAATAATTGAATTCGTAACAACTTCAGAAACAACTGTTTTTATTTCGGTAATTTCATTTAAGGATGGATCTAGTTGAGATATAAAAGCGGCAACAGTAACCCTAGCAAAAGCTTCATTCTCACTTTTGCTAGAAAATGTTATCGTCATTTTATTGGTCATGATGCCACCCCCAATGCAGATAGAGCAAAGCTTTCTGATTCCTCTAATTGAACAATTTTAAACAAACCCGATATTTCAAACAAACGTTTGATTGAATTTGGTACACTGCAGACAATCATCTTTCCACCGACTTGTAATACTTCTTTATACCTTCCCAGGATAACCCCTAAGCCTGAACTATCCATGAAGGTAATCCCCTCTAAGTTAACTACCATATGTTTGACCTCGTTTTCATAAAAGCTTGTTTGCCATTTGTTTCTTAGGATATCCGCTTCATGATGGTCCAGTTCCCCACTCAGTCGGACTATTAATATGTTGCCTTTGACTTTATAAGTAACATTTAACATCCTTCTACCACCCCTTTTTTTAAAATTGATTGCCTTATAGATTTCGCTTCATCCTTTGAATTATCCTTCTTAAAGACAAAACTAGAAGAAAGTGGATAAAATCAGTTAAGATTCAACAATTTTTTTAAAGACCTTTTGATTAGATCGAAATAAGATGCATTTTTGATATCTCTTTCTACAGTTAAAGGATGGACTGATATTTTTTCATGTCCCTTCATAACCTGAAGGAGCCCCACCACTTCCCCCCTATTAATTGGAAGGTCTATGGCATCCTTTAAATGAACTTCTGTATAATAATCCTCTAATTCTTCTCCCTTTTTGTGTAGAACAGATATTGGATATTCTGTGATAACCTTTATTTCTTCCTCTTTTGATTTGAGATTGTCAATTGTTTCTATGACCTCATTTTTTTCATACAGCCTATGAGTAGAATAGTGATTAAAGGAGTAATCGAGCATTTGAGAAACCATTGCGTTCCGCTTCTTTACAGTTTCTGCTCCCATGGTAACAGCAATTATTCTCATATTATCCTTTTTGGCTGTTGCTGCTAATCCATATTTTGCCTCCCGGGTGAATCCAGTTTTTAAACCATCAACACCATCATAAAAACGAACAAGTTTATTTGTATTTACCAGCCAAAATTCGTTTTCTTCACCTTTTCTCAAGTAATCTTCATAAATCGATGTGTAATTTGTAATGTTTTCATATTTGAGTAGTTCCTTAGAGATCATGGCAAGATCGTAAGCACTGCTATAATGATCTTTAGCTGGTAGACCTGATGAGTTTTTGAAATTCGTATTTTTCAATCCTAATTCTTTTACCTTTTCATTCATACGGTCTACAAAAGCCTCTTCACTACCTGAAATTCTCTCTGCAATTGCAACACTAGCATCATTACCAGAAGCTATAGCGATACTTTTCAATAAGTCTTCTACTGTAATTTCTTCTCCAGCAGCTAAAAAGACCTGGGATCCTCCCATTGATGCTGCCCTTTCACTTACTCGCACACTTTCATCTAAGGCTAATTTTTCATGATGAAGCTCCTCCATTACAAGTAACAAAGTCATCACCTTGGTCAGACTAGCCGGTGGTAGTTTTTCATGGGGATTCTTTTCAAAAATCAGTCTCCCGGTTGATTGTTCAATAAGCATGGCTGACTTTGCTTCTTCTGCTAAACTTAAATCTCCTTTTTCTTCAGCAAATACTTCTAAATTGGTAAAACTAATAAGCAAGACTGTAATGACTAAACCAATTATGTACTTTTTCATAAAATTCCTCCCTATGGTTACATATACTTAGAATAACCAAGTTTCATGAACTTTATACATAAAAAAAGCACCCAACAGAGATTGTTGAATGCTTTCTAAAAGATATTTTATTGTGTAATTGTTTCGTAAATTAAAGCTGGCGTTTCAAGCCTTTCTTTACTTAAATAGATGCTTTCATATAACTTTTCTTTAACGGAGTCATTGTTCTCCTGGTTGGAGTATATTGTAAGTAGTGACTCACCCTTCTCAACAAAATCACCAATCTTTTTGTTTAGGACAAGTCCTACAGATAAATCAATTTCATCTTCCTTAGTAGATCTACCTGCTCCTAATAATAAACTAGCAACTCCTACTTCATTTGCTGCAATAGATTTAATATAGCCTTCTTCTTTGGCAGGTAATTGAATCTTGTATTTTGCTCTTGGTAATTTTTCAGGCTGGTCTACGACTGAAGGATCTCCGCCTTGGGATTTAATCAACTGCCTTAGCTTTTCTAGTGCGGCCCCATTTTCTATACTTTCTTCTAGCATCTCCCTAGCCGCTTCGACAGAGGGTGCTTTTTTCGCTAGGTACACCATTAAACTTCCAATCGTTAAAGTAAGTTCTGTTAAGTCCTCAGGCCCCTCACCTTTTAAAGTTTCAATAGCTTCGATAATTTCTAAAGAATTACCTATTGCATTTCCTAAAGGTTGACTCATATCGGAGATAACCGCAATGGTTTCTCTACCCATTAAGTTTCCGATTTCAACCATAGCCTGAGCTAGATCCTTAGAATCCTGTAATTCCTTCATAAAGGCTCCTGAACCTGTCTTAACATCTAAAACGATAGCATCGGCACCTGCCGCAATCTTCTTACTCATGATTGAACCGGCCATTAAAGGTAAAGAGTTTATGGTAGCTGTTACATCCCTTAAGCTATAAAGCTTTTGATCCGCTGGTGTTAAATTCGCAGATTGTCCAATAACAGCAACTTTATTTTTATTTACTAAATCGATAAATTCATCGTTTGGAATTTCTATATTAAAATTAGGAATAGCTTCTAATTTGTCCAAGGTACCACCTGTATGGCCTAAACCTCGCCCACTCATCTTTGCGACAGGAACTCCAAGCGATGCGACAAGTGGAGCTAAAATAATCGTAACGCTATCACCCACCCCACCTGTTGAATGTTTATCGACCTTGATTCCCTCAATTTTGGATAAGTCGATTTGTTCACCAGACTCAACCATGGCCTTGGTTAGATCTACTCGTTCATCCCTTGTCATACCTTGAAAGTAAATCGCCATTAATAAAGCACTTGTTTGATAGTCGGGAATTTCATCCTTTGATAAACCATAAACGAAGAATTCAATTTCTTCCTTTGTCAATTCCTTTCCATCACGTTTTTTCTCTATAATATCAAACATTCTCATAAGATTATCACCTGTTATTAAGTATTTTATCTCGTTTTAATAATTTCTTTGACTAATTTTAGAAAATTAATCTTTACCTTTTCTGTTGTTTTTATAACATCTTCATGACTTAATTGTTCATCTAGGATACCAGATGCCATATTTGAGATGCAGGATATACCTAGTACTTTCATTTTAGCATGATTTGCAACAATCACTTCGGGAACAGTAGACATACCTACTGCGTCGGCACCCATGGTTTGGAACATTTTGATTTCAGCAGGGGTTTCATAGGTTGGACCTGTGACTCCAACATAGACACCCTTTTGTACATTGATTGATAAGGATTCTGCACACTCTTGGGCATGGGTAATCAAGTTATGATGGTAAGGTTGAGACATATCAGGGAAACGATCTCCTAAGTTTTCATCATTTGGTCCAATGAGTGGATTCTGCCCTGTATAATTAATTTGATCCTCAATAATCATTAAATCTCCAGGTATATAATTTTTGTTAATACCACCTGCAGCATTTGTAACAATAATTGTATCAACACCTAAAGCTTTCATCACACGAACGGGAAAAGTTACTTGTTCCATTGAGTATCCCTCATAATAATGGAATCTACCTTGCATAGCTACAACTTCCTTATCCTGCAACTTACCAAAGACAAGCTGTCCTTCATGGCCTTCTACAGTAGATTGAGGAAAATTAGGAATGCTTTCGTATTTTAACTTATTAGCTTCTTCAATCTCATCAGCAAGTATGCCTAGTCCTGAACCTAGGATTAGTCCAATTTTAGGTTTATAATCTGTATTTTCGTTAATGTATTTTGTTGCCTCTGTTATTTTATTGATTAGCATATAAATATTCCTCTCTATTCCTTAATATCTTGGATGAAACTTTGCCCATACTTAGGTAATGACACATTAAAGTTATTCGCTATGGTTGCCCCAACATCAGCAAAGGTCTTTCTTATTTCTAGCTGTTTACCTTCCTCAATTCCCTTATGATAAACGAGGAGTGGGACATATTCTCGAGTATGGTCTGTTCCATGATGTGTTGGGTCATTACCGTGATCAGCTGTAATAATAAGCAAATCATCATCCTTTAATTTATTTAAAACTTCAGGTAATTGTTCATCGAAGCTTTCAAGGGCTTTCGCATAGCCAATTGGATCCCTTCTATGACCATAGAGGGCATCAAAATCAACCAAGTTTAAAAAGGCTAAACCATTAAAGTCCTCATCTAATGTTTCAAGTAATTTCTTCATACCATCATCATTACTTTCAGTTCTTAGGGATTGTGTAATTCCTTCCCCATCAAAGATATCGCTTATTTTCCCAAGGGAAATAACGTCATAATTTCCTTCCTTTAATTCATCCATTACTGTTCTATTAAAGGGTTTAAGGGCGTAATCATGTCTGTTAGCCGTTCGAGTAAAGTTGCCTGGCTCACCAATAAAGGGTCTAGCAATGATTCGACCAATCATATAGGGCTCATCCAAGGTGAGTTCCCTTCCTATTTCACAGATTTCGTATAATTCAGCTACAGGTACCACATCTTCGTGGGCAGCGATTTGTAATACAGAATCCGCTGAAGTATAGACAATAATCGCACCTGTATCCATATGTTCTTGTCCGAGTTCTTTAATAATTTCAGTTCCAGAAGCGGGCTTATTACCGATAATTTGTCGTTTGGTTTTCTTTGTAATTTGATCTAATAATTCTTCTGGAAATCCATCAGGAAAGGTTCTAAAGGGTGTATTAATGTTAAGGCCCATTAATTCCCAGTGGCCTGTCATTGTATCTTTACCAACTGAGGCTTCTTCCATCTTTGTATAATGAGCTTTTGGTGTCCTTACTTGATCAATTCCCTTAACTTTTTCAATATTACTTAATCCGAGGGCACCCATGTGGGGCATACGTAAACCATTAGTTGTTTTTGCAATGTTTCCGAGAGTGTGCGCTCCGAGATCATCATATTTTTCTGCATCTGGAGCTTCGCCAATTCCTACGGAGTCAAGGACAATTAAAAATACACGTTTAAATGGTTTCATTTATTTCTCCTCCAAACTATCTTGTCATTTTCAAATTCTATTCTTCTATCATATCATGTTTAAGCCCGGGGATGATAGGAATCATATATATCTTTTAATCGTGTTCTAGTAACGTGCGTATAGATTTGAGTAGTTGATATATCTGAATGACCTAACATCTCTTGAACCGCTCTTAAATCCGCTCCATTTTCTAGTAAATGAGTTGCGAAGGAATGACGGAGCATATGCGGAGTGATAGCTTTATTTATACTTGCATCGGTAGCTATTTTTTTAATGATTTTCCAGCAACCTTGACGGCTTAAGGGTCTACCATGATGATTTAAGAATAAATTATTAATATCTAATCTATTTTTCAATAGTTTAGATCTTCCTTCAGCCATATAGATTTCTAAAGCTTCTGTTGCCATATCACCTAAAGGGACTATACGTTCTTTATTACCCTTTCCTAAACAGCGCACAAAGCCCATCATTAAATGAAGATCACTAATTTGTAATTCGATTAATTCCGTTACCCGTAAGCCTGTCGCATAAAGTAGTTCTAGCATTGCTTTATTTCTTAAGGATAAAGGATCATTTCCATGAATCTCTAAAAGTATCTCAATTTCCTTTGACGATAAAATTTCCGGTAATTTACGTTCTTTTCTAGGAGTTTCAATATGAAAGCTAGGATCTTCACCAACAAGCTTGTCTTGGACGAGAAATTGATGGAAGGATTTTATCGTTGATATTGCTCTTGCTATTGTAGCTGTTGATTTTCCATCGTCTTTAAGGAGTTGAAGGAATTTCATTATTTCTACTCGCCTTACTGATTTCCAATTTTTAATCGCTAATTCTTTAGACAAAAAGCTTTCATACTGCATTAAATCTCTTCGGTAAGACTCAACCGTGTTATCAACAAGTCCTCTTTCAATTCGTAAGTAATGTATGTAGTCATCTATTTCATATTGCAGCATAATATCTCTCCTTAAAGTCTTTTTTAATAAAAAAATCCCACCTTAAACTATGTAAGCTAAGGAAGGTTTTTTTATGTTAAGAAGTTGATTTAATTGTAACATTTAAACATTGTTTACATATACCATGAAAGGTTAAGCGGTGATTTTCTACTTGAAATCCCCAATTCTTTTCGATTTCTTTTTCTACATCCTTTAGCAAGTCGTCAATAATTTCTTCGACAGATCCACACTCTGTACAGACCAGATGATGGTGAAAATGTTTCGCGCCTTCTTTTCGTAAATCAAAGCGAGAGACGCCATCTCCAAAATTTATTTTATCTACTATTTCTAATTCTGATAACAATTCTAATGTTCGGTAGACCGTTGCTAAACCTATTTCGGGTGCTTGGTCTTTTACGAGAAGGAAAACTTCTTCTGCACTTAAATGCCCTGCTTCATGTTCGAGTAAGACACGTAATGTAGCTTCTCGTTGAGGAGTCAATTTAAAACTTTTTGCATGTAATTTCTTTTTTATGCGTTTGATTCGTTGTTCCATATCGATGGTCCCTCCCTTATACCCACCTTTATTATATGCAGTCAAGAAAGGACTGTCAAAGTATAATCATTATAAATAAGGAAAAGGGTCATCCATACAGAGATTTCAAATAAGAATGCATGGCTGTATGAGAGATGTATGTTTCAAAAATGGATGCCAAGGAAGAAGCAACTAATAAAATAAAAAAAATTATTGTATATATTTTAAAGGGTTCTAGGATTGAATAGGACACATTTTGTTGCATTAATTTTCGTAAAAGCATCAGGGTAAAAATCATGGCAAAACTTGCCCCAATAATATAGATGGGAATAATCAATAGATTTTGTGGCGCAATAGAAACAGAAGCCAGTATTAATCCCTTAAATCCAAGTTGATTAACGATAAATCCAACTGTAAACCCAACAAACATTCCCTTTAAAAACATTAAAGTCCAGACAATAGGTAGTCCAATAATGGACAGACCTAAGATGTAAAGAAGTAATAAATACTTCAGGTGAAAGTAGTAACTGCTTTTAAAAATCTCAAAGCTTGAGCTTAATTCATAATCAATAACCTGCTCGAAAAACTGAGATAAATAAAAGTAGACATCTTCTTTTTGAATAAAGTTCATGCTATTTACGATAATGGCTCCGAAAATAATCCCCATTAGAAAGAGACCACAGGTAAAAATATAAATAGTAAGATGTTGCTTAAAATGTTCCTTTATTAGGTGGTGGAAATGCATGTTTTAGTCACGTCCTCATAGAAATATTAAAAAGTGAGTCTACTTCAATCTATGAGATATATTTTAAAAAATACCATTTTAATAATAATATTTATTATTTACTAGAACGAACTCTACCGTATTTCCCCCCACCACCCGCTTCGATTACTAATTTACCTTCTCTCATATGAACAATTAAGCTCGCTAATTGATCTGAAACAACCATTTTCAAATCCTCAATCGAAACATTATGAATGATGTTCATTTCTGTTTGAAAATTTTCTAATAGTTTTTCTAGGGTTTTAGGCCCTAACTTTGGTAAATATTCTAAGGGCACTTGATAAATATATTGAGGCCTTGATCGATTTATTGTCGATTGATTAGATAATTGTTTAATACGGTCTGAAACACCCTTCACTATTTTTTTAGATTCACAATGGGGACAAATTGTCGTTTCATAAGAGACTTTATGAAAGCAATTTGTGCATACTGTTGAATAATATTTGCCTAGTTTAGGGTTCATTCCAAAGTTCTTATTAATTTTTCGTCCTGCTTCTTCCTTAAGTGCTCTTTTAAATTCATTAAATGAAGGCTTCTTCATTCGTATTTCTTGGTATTCCCTAGCAATTTTAGCAAGGGAATGGGCATCTGAATTTGTTAAGTAGCTATAAGTGTGAAGCTCAGAAATTTCATCAGCCATGCTCGTATCGGAACTTAAGCCAAGTTCAATCGCGTCAATTAATGTAGGGTCAAAAACTTCGCTTAAAGAACGTGTAACACCCTTTCCATATAAGCTCTTAAAAGGAGTGAACACATGAGCGGGGATGAAAAGACCAGATAGTTCCTTAACCTTCTCTTGCAAATCTATAGCACTTCCGTAATAGCGCTGGGAACTTAAGTTTATATTTGTCATTCTTTTCTTAAGCCATTTGGTAAAGTCCTCAATATCTTTTAAAGTTGGAAAAAATGTCAAGACATGGATTGGTCCTTTACAGTGCTCATCGTATAATTCAATTTCTGCTCCGAGTAAAATCGTTGTTTGCTCAAACTGAATACCACCCTCTTCTAATTCAAAGGCGAGATTCTGCTTCATTAAATTCTTCATTTCCTTTTGAACAGATGGAGCATGACAATCGATAATTCCTATTAATTGTAGGCCCTTTCTCCTGCTCGCCTCTTTTAAAATATTTGTTAAAGTTAATTGATTTGAAGCGGAGATCTTTACAGGATTATCATTTTGGTCGCGCCCTATATGAATGTGCATATCTGCATAATAATTCTTTAACATTTTCTACTTCCTTTGCTGAAGTAATTGTAAATATAAAATAGCGTAATTTGTTTTAGCGTCTTGAATTTTTCCTTCGTGAACATATTTTATAGCTTGGTCTAGGGATAGTTTATGTATTTCTATAAACTCATCCTCATCACCTTCGACAGGTATTTCTAAATTTTTTAATGTATCTGCCATATAAATATGAATGATTTCATTTGCGAACCCAGGAGATGTGTAAAAGGAGCTTATATAGGTTAATTGATTTGTTGTATAACCGGTTTCCTCTTCTAACTCCCTAACAGCCGTTACCTTAGGTTCTTCCCCTTCTTCAATTCGTCCAGCGGGTATTTCTAGAAGCAATTTTTCCAAAGGTTTTCGATACTGCTCTACGAACAATATTTCTTTTTTCTCTGTTAGCGCAAGGACAGCAACTGCTCCTGGATGCTTTACAATTTCTCTTTTTGCATGCTTGCCATCTGGTAGTTCTACGTCATCGACTTGCAATGAAATGATTTTACCATCAAAGATATTTGTACTTTTAATTGTTTTTTCTTCAAAGTTACTCATTTTATTCTGCCCCCTGTCTGTGTTTAGTTTACCATAACTATTCGTCATTCATGCATAGTGACCACCAATTAATTTACTTCGTTTTCGAGCTGTTCCAGCTGAAGTATAAGATACAGCACGTAGTAGCGCATCCTGACCATGTTTATTTCTAACCCAATCCATCGTGTAATTTAATTTTTGTTCTTTTAAGCGATCGGCTTCTAATAAATTTAATTGTAAAGTATCACTGTTAACAACATTGGCTAAGGCGAGAGAAATTTGACGGACAGTTTTTTGGTCATAAAATTGCTGAAATAAATACAGGCAAGTTTTGTAAATTTCCATGGTTTGATTCGTTGGACTATCTATTGTAATCGAACGATTAAATCCTCCACCACCCTCATTCTTACTGTACTTCATGCCTAACTGAATTGTTTTCCCTGCTTTGTTGGCATCCCTTGCTCTTTTTCCTACTTCTTCACACATTTCAAGTAAAACACATTTTATCTCCTGTGGATTGCTGTAGTCTCTTAATAAGATTTGGCTTTTTCCATAACTAATTTGACCATGTAAAATAGACTCTTCCAATTCAGATAGATCAACACCATGGGCATGAAAGTAAAGTTGATTGCCCATCACCCCAAAGGATTTCTCTAATTTTCTTAAAGAATAATTTGCTAAATCTCCTACAGTAGTGATTCCCATTCTTTCAAGCCTGTTCTCTAACTTAGAACCAATTCCCCACATTTTAGATAAGGGTTGCACAGGCCATAACTTCTTTGGGACGTCCTCATAAGTCCACTCAGATATTCCGGTTTGCTTTGCTTCTAAATCAAGACAAAGTTTAGCCATTAGCATATTGGGACCTATCCCAATCGAAGCGGCTAACCCAAAGCTTTCTTCTAGTTCCTTCTTTATCAGATGAGCAGTTTGATCAATAGATCCCCATAAATGACTCGTTCCATCAATTTTTAAAAAACTTTCGTCAACGCTATAGGTGTGAATCGATTCCCGGGGAACATACTTATTAAAGAGACGGGTAATTTCCGTAGAAACCTTTAAATATGTTGTCATTTCTGCCGATACAACCATAATATCTTCTGTTTTTGGTATTTCAAACAAACGATTCCCTGTTTTAATGCCGTATTTCTTTTTTAATAAGGGGGTGGCTGCTAAAACGACACTTCCCGGTCTATTTAAATCCGCAACTACAGCCAGTTTAGACTGTAGAGGGTCTAGTCCCTTTACAAGAGCAGCACAGCTCGCATAAAAGCTTTTCATGTCAATACATAATATTTTTTGTTTTGGGAAAGAGTTATAATTTATCTCTTGATTCATCGTCTTACCCTCCATGTAATACACTATACCAGAACACACGTTCTATTTAAAGGTAAAAAAAGAAGGGCTTCTATATTATTTTGCACAATAATATAGAACTCCGTCTCTTTCTTCGTTTTGTATTTTTCCTACATTTAATAAATAATCTACTTGTCCAATAGACTCGGACATGGTAAGTACCAATTGATTTTTATAATGTCTAGGATAAAGCCTTTGAGCAAGTTGAAAAGCTGTTAAATTCCC
>Ga0079226_10000784_pt1 | contig 23264 bp, 21 predicted proteins | sample Poulit2014_FD_76345 | JGI IMG/M metagenome (GOLD analysis project Ga0079226, IMG submission 76345) | Agricultural soil microbial communities from Georgia to study Nitrogen management - Poultry litter 2014 | ecosystem: Environmental > Terrestrial > Soil > Agricultural land | place: USA: Georgia...
GGTGATTGAACTGACTATATTTATGGACATTATGAAGAATTTACCGCTCATTATCTTCTATGGACTCATTATTTTAGTCGTCTTTTTATTCATTAAAGATAAATATCAAAAACAACACGCCATTTTGAAAACTCATCCGATTTTAGGAAGGCTTCGCTATATATTTGAAATGGTTGGACCAGAGTTTAGACAATACTGGTTCTTAAATGATAAAGAAGGACGTCCAGTCGATCGCGATACGATGGAGACAATCGCAAAAGCAGGTAAATATGCAAACACCGTCATCGGTTTCGGTTCAAAGAAAGATTTCTCACAAACTAGCTTTTATTTAACAAACTCGATGTTTCCACTAAATGTCGATGAATTAAAAGTCGACAATCGTGAAATGATGCAATCTTATACGTATGAAATTTTGAATGAGTCTTTAACAAAGCGAAAAGAGAGAAGAAATCCCGCAACGTTAAAGCCGTGGCACTTAACAGATGAAGATGCAATTGTTATTGGACCGAAGCGCAAGCATCCTTTCCATGTAAAAGGATTAATCGGAGTTTCTGCGATGAGTTACGGAGCTTTATCAAAAAGCGCTGTAAAAGCTTTAGCTCAAGGAGTTGCAATTAGTGGCGGTAGCTACATGAACACCGGAGAAGGAAGTATTTCCCGCTATCACTTATCCCGCGTCTATGAAGTAATTGATCCAGATCAAGAACTAATGGACCGCTTAAGTGAAAAAATCGTCCAATATGTCGCTCAGCATCCGAATAGTTCAAACTTTGAATTAGAAGATCGATTTGGAAAGAGAATTATGTTCCACGTCGATACATTAGTAAAACAAGGTGTATTAAAAGAAAAACGTGCAGATTTAATTTTCCAAATTGGTTCTGGATTGTTCGGTGCTAGAAAAAATAACGAATATTGTGAAGAAACTTTCTTAAAAAATGCCTTACGACCGGAAGTAAAAGCAATTGAATTAAAACTAGCTCAAGGTGCGAAAGTTCGTGGCGGAAAACTCCCGAAGGAAAAAATTACTGAGGAAATTGCAAAAATTCGAGGAATCGGCATGGATAAAGATATCGAAAGTCCAAACCGTTTCCCATTATTCAATGATATAGAAGGGTTATTTCATTGGGTTACCCATTGGCAAAATATTACGGGTAAACCTGTTGGAATTAAAGTCGTTGCGGGTGATAATCAATCCTTTGATGAAATTGCTCGCTACATGCAGGAAACTGGAAAACATCCTGACTTTATTTCCATCGACGGAGCCGAAGGTGGAACTGGAGCAACGTATCAAGAAATGGCTGATAGCTTAGGGCTACCGATTTTTTCAGGAATTCATATTTTAGACCAAACATTGAAAAAATATGGCGTCCGTGATCAAGTAAAAATCTTCGCTTCCGGAATGCTAGCTACAGCGGATAAAATGGCTGTCGCCTTAGCTCTTGGTGCAGATTTAATTTACGTCGCACGGGCAGCAATGAATACAGTCGGTTGTATTAATGCAGCTAAATGTCATACGAACCTTTGTCCAGTAGGAATTACTTCGCATCTACCTCACTTAGAGGCAGGTCTTGTCGTTGAAGAAAAACGATTCCGGACGGCGAACTATTTACGTACCATGCGAGAGGGACTATACATGCTAGGTGCCTCCTGCGGTATCGATTCTCCAACGAAATTTAGTAAGCAACATATTACAATTCGCGAAGCAAATAATGAAGTCCATAAACTTGAAGATTTCCTTTATTTGGATTCGGCAAAAAAACAAATAAAGATGGACGAACCTACAAAGAGAAAAGAAAAAATCATTAGTTAAGTTCGTTCTTAAATTAAATAATAAAAATAAGATTACCTTTCTCGACACCACGAAGATAAGGTAATCTTTTTTATTTATTTTTATTGCTTACGTTCTTGATGGATAGGTTCCCACATACTTAAACCACCCCGAACATTAGCTAGTTTTTTGAAACCATATCGCTTTAAACGTTTGCATGCTCGGTTTCCTTGGGCGCCCGTTTGACAAATTGTTACAACCGGTTTATCCTTATCAAGGTTTTCAACTTGTTTACGTAAGTCTCGTAACGGAATATTTTGAAATCCAAAAACATGAAATCGATCATATTGTCCACGTGGCCTGACATCGATAAATTGAATATGCTCCTTTTTATTTTGCAATTGTTCATGTAACTGTGGAATTGTTATTTGCTCAACATCTCGGGCCGGTAAAATAATTTTCAATACAACAAGAGCAAAAATAATCGATGATAAAAACTTAATAACACCTATCGACAAAACCGTCCCTCCTCGAATTTATGAGTCTATTTTATTCGATAAATAACGTTAATACTTCTGCACCTTCATTATCGACTGGAACGAATAAGTGCGGTTTCGTTCCTTTAAAAAACGCCGTATCGCCCTCCTCCATAATATAGGACTGCCCATTGTAGGAGAGTTCGATACTACCTTTTAATATATAAATAAACTCATCATGTTCGTGGGTGTACATTTCTTTTCGTAAGTTTTCGTGCTTAGGTGTTACGTAAACAATCGTCGGCTCTACCCGTGTAAAAGGTGAACGATTCGCTAGTAGCTCATAGGAATATCCCATATGTTCATCGCCAACTTTTGATTGACGTTGATTTCTCGGTAATAGAACGATATCTTGTTCCGTTTTGTCATCTAGGAGCCAAGATAACGATACATTTAACGCTTTCGATATTTTCGATAATGTCGCAATGGCAGATGATGTTTGCCCATTTTCAATTTTTGATAAGAGGCTTTTGGAAATGTTACATTCATCAGCTATTTGTTGTTGTGTCTTCCGTTGACGTAAACGTAATTCGCGAATCTTTTTACCAATGTAATCTAAATTAATGACAAACATCCCCCTTCTTCTCTCGTTACTTATGTTTATTTTAGCATATTATACCTTCCTTTGTTACCTTCTTTATAGTCGATAAACTCTAGCGTTTTATTTTTTGTACTCGTTTTATATATCCTGCTAAAGAAATTAAGCTATGTTAAACCTTTACTTATTATTATATTCACTTTTGTTTATCCACTATATTGTTTCATAAAAAAGTAATCCTTCCACGAATACACTTGGCGCACTCGGAAAGGATTTGAATAAAATTTATATTAACGGGGGAATAATCGGGATATTTCCTGCTATTTATAGGAACTAGTTTACTTTAAATCATTTCTCGGGACTCATCAGGTACATATAGCAAAGAACGACTTGCTCCTTCCCTATTAAACTTTTTTTTGATAAACTTCGTTGCTTCATTGATTTTATCTTCATCAATATTCGTTTCGATTCCTAGGCCATGCATTAAATACAATACATCATTTGTAGATACATTACCCGCTGCACCAGGCGCATAAGGGCAACCACCTAGACCACCTAACGATGCATCAAAACGGATAATCCCGTATCGTAAAGAAGTAACAATATTAGCAATGGCCATACCTTTTGTATTATGAAAGTGCATAATAATATTTTTTGTCGGAAAGCGATAAAGTATAGCCTCAAGTAATCTCTCTACTTGTGAAGGAACTGCAGTACCTAATGTATCGCCTAACGAAAGATCATCGACACCTAACTCAACTAACCGTTCGCATACATCGATAACTTGATCAATTGATACACTTCCTTCAAAAGGGCAGTCGAATACCGTTGATACATAGCCTGTAACTTTTTTATCAGCTTTTTTTGCCTCGTCGATTACCTCTTTTAATACTGGATAGGTTTCATCGATTGTTTTATTTATATTTTTCTTATTATGGGATTCACTTGCGGACATAAAGACATTCACAACATCTATTCCGGCTTCTAATGCATGTTCTAAGCCTATTAAATTAGGAACGAGAGCAGAGTATTTTACATCTGGGTGACGGGTAATTCGTTTGCCTACTTCTCTTGCATCACGCAGTGCAGGTACCCACTTTGGATGGACAAAGGAGGTATATTCAATTTCTTTAAGACCTGTTTCAGAGAGCATATTAATCCATGTAACTTTGTCATCTGTCGATACAAATTGCGATTCATTTTGCAATCCATCTCTCGGACCAACTTCTTTAATGTGCACATGTTCCGGCCAACGCATGAATGTTTCCCTCCTTTAATAGCTTGTAAAAAAACGCTTCCATTTAAACTATAATAGTTTTCTTTAAATTGACTTTTCAGTTTCCTATCATTCAACCTTGTTGAATAAACTATACAACAAATGAACAATAAATGTCAACAAGCGTTTACTTATTTATATGTAGGAACAGTAACGTTTGGGAATAAAGTTAAAGAAGGACTGAACTCTTTAGTTGAGAGATTCAGTCCTAGCTTTTCATAAAAATCTATATAAATTTTTGAATAATAACCCCAAACAACGTCGAGCATAATCCTTCAAAACTAAGCTATTTTCGATAAGTTGCAGGAAAGTGATCTAAATAAGGCTGTAATACTTTATGAACGTTATAAACTGTCATATACAAAATTGAATATGCGCAATCGAACTCAGCTTTACTATAAAGCATTTTTATAATCGAACCTTTGTAATCATAGGATATTTAGCTTGTTAATAGTTTTGTGTACAAGTTATCCACTATTTTATCCACATGCTCACATTTCACATCATATATGTTGTATTTTTGTTATTTTTATTTCTATATAGTGAAAATAGATTGATTTATATATTCACATATTCACAATTTGTGAATAATTCCCAATTATTGTGGATAACTACTTCCTTTTTGCCCCCAGTTTTTGAGCACAAGTTTCACAAATACAATTAGTTGGTAGGCTTTCAAGTTTATTGTTTAAACGATCGGGAAATGCATAAGTTGTACACCAACACGCTTCGTTAGATTTATTGATTTTACAGTCATTGTTTTTAGCACAAATTGGACATAGTTTTTCCTGTATCAAGGTATTTCCCCCTAATAGTAAAAATTCTGGAACGAAAATGAAGGGTAAAATATCCCCCATTTTATTCCAGAATATTGCTTATACGTTATTTTTGTTCTGTCAATGTAAGAGTTGTTTCGTGACGCTTTCCATTTCGGTAATAAACAACATCGACATTATCGCCAACTTCTTTTTCTTCGTATAAAATTTTTCGTAACTCTAAAATATTGGAAATTTCCCTTCCGTCGAACTCTGTAATTACGTCAAGACGTTTTAAACCACCTTCTTCTGCTGGTGACAACGGCTCTACACTCCAAATATAAACACCACCTTCAACGGAATCGGGAAGTTTCAACGTTCGTTTCCACTCAGCTTTTGGTACTTCTTCTAAAGAGTATATTTCTACTCCCATAAATGGCCGGGTTACTTGGCCAGTCGTTTCTAGTTGTTCGATAATTGGTTTAGCGGTATCGATAGGTATAGCAAAGCCGATTCCTTGAGCGAGTTGTTGGTTTATTTTCATCGAGTTAATACCGATTAATTTCCCTTCTATATTAATTAAGGCACCTCTGCTATTACCTGGATTAATTGCTGCATCTGTTTGGATTACTTCTGCTTGCCAATCTGGACGACCATCGTTGTTAAAATCTAAAGGAATGGTTCTTTGCTTTCCACTTATAATCCCTTGAGTTACTGAACCGGCAAACATATGGCCTAAAGGATTGCCGATTGCAATGACTGGTTCTCCAACTTTTAATGTTTCGGAAGAGCCTAATTCTATTGGATCACCGACTTTATCCGCTGCTACTCGTAAGACAGCTAAGTCAGTAAATAGGTCTGTACCAAGAATTTCTGCTTCTAAGTTGGTTTCATCACTTAACACGATTTCCACCGCATCTGCTTGAGTGACGACGTGTTGATTCGTCACAATATATGCATACTGATCATCTTTTTTATAAATAACTCCGGAACCGGTTCCGGCTTCGCTTGTTTCAGCTCCTTGTTGCCAAAAATCTGAACGCATTTGTAAATTCGTTACACCGACAACAGCCGGTGACACTTCTTCAACGATATCTGTTATTTGTGTAGATACATCTACACGGACTGATTCAGATCGTTCCTTTTCTTCTTCCACTACTTCTTCTGTTTTTGATGAATTATCGTTTTCCTTTTCATCGTCAAGTACGATATTTTGCCCGCTTAAATTCGGATATATTACTAGCAATAACAATATCCCTACGGTAAGGGCAATGACAATCGGTAGTATCCAACCGCTTTTCTTCTTTTCCGGCTGTCCTGTTGGGGGCTCATTGTTTGAATAGTATCCCATTTTAGATCAACTCCATTTCCTCCGAAAGTTGTTGAATTTCTGAACTTATTATAACATGTACGATTCACGAAACTTTTAAACAATGCTTAATATTTTGTTACGATTTCGATTAACTTACTTCATAAAGCGGAGTTGCTTGTTCTGGATCGGTATCATAAAGGGGAATATCAATTCCACGCTCCCGTAACACTTGATTGACAGACATATTCGCTAATTCCTTCATATTATTTTCTTTACTTAAATGAGCCAAATAAATTCGCTTCGTTTCATTCGTGATTACATCGCTTAAGGCAAGTCCACAGTCTTCATTGGAAACATGACCATAGTCGCTTAAAATACGACGCTTCACATTCCAAGGATACGAACTCATTTGTAACATGCTTACATCATGGTTTGCTTCAAAAACATATGCATTTGCCCCTTCAATCGTTCGTTTGATTTTTTCAGATACGTAGCCTAGGTCAGTGATTAGGGTAATTTTTTTTCCATTAGCTCGAAAGTTAAAAAACATCGGATCTGCCGCATCATGAGATACAGAAAAAGACTCAACTTCAATAGTACCAAAAGATCTCACACTATTCGCAGCAAAGTGGAATTTTTGTTCGGTTTTAATTTTTCCAATTTGGTGTTCCATCGCTTGCCATGTCTTTTCGTTTGCATAGATTGGTAGGTCATACTTTCGCGCTATTACACCTAGACCTTTAATATGATCACTATGTTCATGGGTTACTAATATCCCATCTAATTCGGCTGGATCTGTATTAACTTGAGAAAATAGTTCATCGAGTTTTTTACCACTTAATCCAGCGTCCACAAGTAATTTCGTATCCCCATGTTCTATATAAAAGGCATTTCCTGTACTACCGGAAGCTAGTACGCTAAAGCGTAACTTCATCTTCATGTTCACCTCAGTTATCTTCTTCATCCATTCTATTCGTTAAGAATTCATATATTTCTTCTAATGTATCATCTTTATGACGTTGAACTCTTATTTGATCTGCCAAATCTGCAATTACTTCTTGTAAAAATTCCTTCTCATCCGTTGAAAATATAAATCCTTCAATTGCGTTAACAAAATAATTTCTATCCTTGTTTACTTGTACCTTCCAAATTGGTGCAAATACTTGTATATCTGTTTCGAAAGGTACGCGCGTATGAAAACCGATATTTACATGGTCGATATGGCTGTCGAAAGGAAGTTCATTAGCACGATATAACGTTTCGATAGCTTCCATTGGCTTCATTAATTTTCGCTTTTCTGCCAATGTTTCCGTCTCGCCGAGCATCGTTTGCGTATAAAACTCTACTTCATTTTGATCATTAAGAAAAAGTAGTGCAAGGCCATTTTGGTTGTAATAAACTGGTCGGTCGAATTTACTTTGGAAAAACATTAACACATTATAATCTTTGTTCCAATTCCAAAACGTATATTCATCGGAATAATAGACGAGTTGCGAAAAAGCATTCAATAATTGCTCTTCAGTTACTTTTTCGCTTATGGTTAATCGTTCATCTAACTTTGAGACAATCAAATATTGTTGGATTATCGTCGAACTTTGGTCTTTTGTTTTTCTTTCCTTTTTCAATTCTTCTTCAGTAAATTCATATTGTTCAACGGAAATAAACGTTTCTTCATATTCTTCGTCCGGTAATTCCCCATACGTAATCCCATCATCGCGAAGTTGTTCTTCAATAGAGGAGGTATGTTGTTCTAATATACCGATATCTGCTTCTTCTTTCTTTTCCATAAACTGAATGAATAAATAAATGTTCAGTATGAGGAAACTTGCAATTAGTAATGTTTTAATTTGGCCCCATTGCATGTTAATCGCCTCTTATTCCTTCATAGTCCGTTTCATTTTTTACAAATGGAATGCGAAGCCAATGGTCTTCATAGTGCATAAACCAGGTCGGTTCCAATGTTAAACTGTGTACTTTATCAATATATTTTAAATAATAGCCGAGTCGGATGTCCTTAATATGATCGACATTGTAGTCTTCATTCATTTCTAAAGAACGTATTACTTCCTCGCCTGATGGTAATTCTACGTCACTTGAATTTAGTAAATGTCCAATTTGTAATAACGAACGATGGTATTGATATAGCTCTTGTTCGCGCCAAATTTGGAGGATTGTCGATAAATTATTGAAATCGTAGACTGGGACTCCATCGTAATGAAGGCGGTATTCTACTTCTCCTTTCAAGGCATCAACCGCTTCTAAATGATATTCATTAATCCAACCTTTATGCTCATTAATGTGGTCGATACTTTTATCGATTAATTCCACTGGATCTAAATTTTGCTCATTGGTTTCGATTGGTTGGATAAATTCTAAATACCTTCCCTCTTGGAAAAGTCGCATTCCACGCTGACCATCAGTAAAGAACAATTCGCGCTGGCTCGGTTTTACTAACGATGGATTACTGAATAAGACGTTAATAAACAACTCCGGGTCCAACTGATTTGCCACTAACGTCTTCTTCTCCATCTCTTCTACCGACTCTGGAATATAAAATTGCTTTTTTCCAAAAGGAACGGCCAAGTAAGGTTGTAGATGTGGATGCGATTCATCGAAGCGGTCGATATATTGAAATGCTCCTGACTTTTCAATACTCGCTTCGATCAATTCCGCCCGCTCTTTTGCATAAATTTGTACCGTCAACTCTGCATTTTCTTGTGGGATAATATAAAAACGGTCGAAAGTCCAATTTGGCAGTTCAATATTTAACTCTTGTACTGAGAAAATATTCGTAAGCAGTTGAATCGGAAAATTACTTGGGAAAATAACTTCAATATATTGTTGCTCTACAGGCTCTTTTGTTTCTCCATTAAACTCCAATAAGGAAAAATCCGTTAAACTCCATGAGGATAATTCTTTATAGAAAATATATTCGTCGCTCGGTTGCTTAAATCCTACTATTTGATTGGTACTACGATGAAAAATAACATGAGCTGGTTTAATTAAATCATTTTTTTTCCGTTCTTTTCCGCCGACATCAACTTCATTTATATAACTCGAATCATAGAACATTTCATACTTCGGCTGATAACTCCATAAAATGTAAGATAATAAAAAGCTTAAACCAACTAGTACTGCTAGGATAAAGGATTTGATCATTTCTCGGTTCATCCTGACTGCCTCCGCATCTCATTCATTAGCGGTAATGTGAAGTAAATCGTCGTACCTTCACCCTCTTTACTATTCGCCCAAATTTGTCCGTAGTGAGCTTCGACAAGTTCGCGAGTAATTGCTAAACCTAAGCCTGTACCACCTAGCTCTCGTGTGCGAGCTTTATCGACTCGATAAAATCGGTCGAAGATTTTGTCAAGTTGTTCGTATTCAATTCCGATTCCCTCGTCCTTTACACTAATGACGATTTGACGATACCGCTTTTTAAGTTTAAACGTAATCGTTCCACCATTTGGTGAATATTTAATCGCGTTTGAAATAATATTGTCTAAGACTTGAGTTAATCGATCACGATCAGCCCACACGTAATAGGACTCGTCTGCTATTTTTCGGTCAAATACAATTTGTTGTTCTTCTTTTAAGTTCATTTCAAACCGATCGATAACGTCGTGAAATAACGTCGTAAAATCGACTGTTTCACGATTTAATTGTAATTCTTTACTATCTACACGGGAAAGTTGTAATAGACTATTTACCATACGAATCATTCTACCCGTCTCTTCCTGAATAACACGTAAAAACTTCGGTGCGAGTTCTTCGTCTTTCCATGCACCTTCGATTAACGTCTCTGTATAACTGTTTAACGTAGTTAAAGGTGTGCGTAATTCGTGGGAAACATTCGATACAAAATCTCGTCGTTCTTGTTCGATTTTTTCATCCTCGGTTACATCGCTCAGTACTGTAATAAAACCGCTAATATCGTCTCGATGTTCATCATAAATAGCGGTAAAATTAGCTCGGACATAAAAAATTGATTGTTCGTCACTGAAATCTAAAATAATCGAACCATCCTGTTGTAGTTCATCGATATTTTCAACTTTTTCTTCTAATTGTAGTAATTCGATTAAATTACGATTTATTAAACTATTTGGATTGCGATTGAATAAACGTCCCGCCGCTTCATTTACGAGTGTAATTTGTCCTTTACTATTTGTTGCGATTACACCTTCCGACATATTTTCAACGACAGAACTTAGTTTCCGTTGCTCTTTTTCTGTTGCTGCAATCGAGTGTTTTAAACGATCATTTAAATGGTTAAATGTAATGGCTAACTGACTAATTTCGTCTTGCCCGTAAACTTTAACTTTTTGCGAGAAATCTCCCCGCGCCATCGTTTGTGCTTGTTTACGCATTTCGACAATCGGCTTTGTAATTGCTCTAGCAACAAGCACTCCGAGTAAAATAGATACGACCATTGCAATAATTGAACCTTTGAAAAAGATCTCATTCATTTTTGATAATTGACCGTATACTCCTTCAAGGGAAGATTCTAAATAAATAACACCTAGTACTTGATCATCCCGGGAGCTAGAGACAATCGGTTCAACCCGAACGAATACTCTTTCACCAGTTTCATGATTTAAGACTGTATTATCCAAGGGGCTGCCTATTTTAATCACTCGTTGTACGATGCCATCGGATATTTTTTTACCGACGATATTTTGGTTCGAGTAGTCATTCGTTCCGAGTACCCGCCCTTGGTCATTAATTACTTGGATATTTAAGGAGCTTGAATCGACATCGACGAGACTGTTTTGAACGTCTTCCTGTAATGTCGGTTCGTCTTCATCATTTGTTCGTTCTCTATTAAATGCCTGTTCTACGTTATACTTCAACAAACCTATTCGATCGTGAACCGATTCTTTATGGTTATTTAATAGTTCAATTTCTAACTCTCTTGCAACGTACGATCCAATTACTTGAACGGCTAGGATAATTAATAATATATAAATTAAAATAAACTTCAATTGAATTGAACGGAAAAATCCGACCTTCTTCATGTAAGCTTACTCCTCATCAGGATTGTGTAAATAATAGCCGACTCCTCTTCGTGTTACAATCCACATCGGTTCGGACGGATTATCTTCAATTTTTTCTCGTAAGCGCCGTACAGTTACATCGACAGTTCGTACATCGCCAAAATAATCATAACCCCAAACCGTCTCTAATAAATGTTCGCGCGTCATCACTTGACCAAGATGACGGGCTAAATAGTAGAATAACTCAAACTCACGATGGGTAAGATCGATATGCTCACCATTTTTAGATACGCTATATTTGTCCGGATGGATCGTAAACTTACCGATATGAAGATCTTTTTTCGTTTGGACCGAATCATCAATTACTTGTTGTTGTCTACGTAAGTTTGCTTTCACACGCGCTAATAACTCCCGATTACTGAACGGTTTCGTCACATAATCATCGGCTCCAAGCTCTAAACCTAAAACTTTATCAATTTCTGAATCTTTCGCTGTAACCATAATAATCGGCATCGTCTGTGTTTTGCGAATTTCGCGTAAGACTTCGTAGCCATCTTTACCGGGTAACATTAAATCGAGTAAAATTAAATCTGGTTCTTCTTCCTCCGCTATTTCAATCGCTTCATTGCCATCATGTACACAAATAACTTCATAGCCTTCCTTTTCCAAATTAAATTTCAAAATATCTGCTATCGGTTTTTCATCTTCGACGACGAGAATTTTCATACCCATTTTTTACAAAACCCTTTCATTTAAATTCGATAATTCTCACTCATAATACCTATGCTTATCATCTCATTTTACCTTATTTTAACCGAATTGTCTTGATTCTATCTTTCACTGCTCTTAGACACAGTGTTATTTGTAAATAAGGGATTCAAATAAGTTAAAACTATAGGAAAAAGCCCCTTCACGACAAATGGTGAAAGGGCTAGCTATACATTTTGCAACTTACTAACGATACACGCTTCTTACTACGTTTGTTTGATTTCGATCTGGTCCGACTGAGAAAATAGAGAGCGGGATTTCAGTTAATTGTGATACGCGCTCTAAGTAATGACGGGCATTTTCTGGTAAGTCATCGAGACTTCTTACGCCAGTAATATCTTCCGTCCAACCTGGTAATTCCTCATAAATCGGTTTGCATTGAGCTAATATGTTTAAGTTTGCTGGAAATTCTTTTATTTCTTTCCCTTTATATTCGTAGGCTACGCAAATTTTTAACGTTTCAATTCCAGTTAATACATCGAGGGAATTGAGCGATAAGTCGGTAATACCACTTACTCTTCTCGCATGACGTACGACGACACTGTCAAACCATCCGACACGGCGTGGGCGACCAGTTGTCGTACCATATTCTCGTCCTACTTCACGGATTTGATCACCAATTTCTCCGGTAAGTTCCGTTGGGAAAGGACCATCACCTACACGAGTTGTGTAAGCCTTCGAAACTCCAACAACGTTAGAAATTTTCGTCGGGCCGACTCCGGCTCCTATCGTTACACCGCCGGCTACCGGGTTCGATGATGTAACGAAAGGGTAAGTTCCTTGGTCGATATCTAACATAACACCTTGAGCACCTTCGAAGAGTACACGACGTCCTTGGTCTAATGCATCATTTAATACGACAGAGGTATCTGTCACATATTTAGCCATTTGTTGACCGTATTCGTAATATTCCTCGAAAATATCTTCTACTTTAAAAGGTTCGACACCGTATACTTTATTAAAGAGACGGTTCTTTTCTTCTAAGTTTTGCTCTAATTTAGCTTTAAAAATGTCTTTATCGAGTAAGTCAGCAATGCGAATGCCACAACGAGCTGCTTTGTCCATATAGGCTGGACCGATACCTTTACCCGTTGTACCGATTTTATTCGCACCTTTTTCTTCTTCTTGTAAAAGATCTAATTTAATATGGTACGGTAAGATGACGTGAGCACGGTTACTTACACGTAAGTTATCCGTTGTAAAACCTTTTTCGTGTATGTAGTCGATTTCTTCGACGAAAGCTTTCGGATCAATTACCATTCCATTTCCGAGTACACTAATTTTCTCCGGGAAGAAAACACCCGAAGGAATTAAATGTAACTTGTATGTCTCTCCTCCAAACACAATCGTATGTCCGGCATTGTTTCCACCTTGATAACGAGCGACGACTTCGGCATTTTGTGAAAGGAAGTCTGTAATTTTTCCTTTCCCTTCATCGCCCCATTGCGTACCTACTACAACTACTGAGGACATCGTGCACCTCCAAAAAATTTTCAAGACTAATTTACTTTTATTACAAGTGCTAGTGTATCAATAATGATGCGAATAGTCAATAAAGTACGATGACTTAGTCGCTTATTGTCACGGTTTTGTTGGACATTTTTAAGATGTATGGGATTCTTTTTCTTCAGGCTAAATGACTACTATTATGAAGCGCTCGGTGGGATATTTTCTTCTGGAATGTTATATTCTATATCGATAAATTTGTTGATTTTTCTTATAAAAGCAAGCTCGACTGTTCCAGTAGGACCGTTTCGTTGTTTTGATATAATGATTTCGATATTTTGGTTATCAGATTCTTCACTTTTATCTGTTTCATAATAATCTTCTCGATATAAAAAGCCAACGATATCTGCATCTTGCTCGATACTACCCGACTCTCGTAAATCGGACATCATCGGACGTTTATCTTGTCTTTGTTCTACACTTCTAGAAAGTTGAGAAAGCGCAATTAACGGTACTTCTAATTCCCTTGCTAACGCTTTTAACGAACGGGAAATTTCAGATACTTCTTGTTGACGGTTTTCACGATTTGAACCGCTTCCCTGAATTAATTGTAAATAGTCAATAATAATCATACCAAGGCCATGCTCTTGCTTCAATCGACGACATTTCGATCGAATATCCGCTACACGAATACCTGGTGAGTCGTCGATAAAGATCCCTGCATGAGATAAGCTCCCCATCGCCATCGTCAATTTAGTCCAATCTTCTTCCGTTAATTTACCCGTTCGTAAACGTTGGGAATCGATATTACCTTCAGCAGACAACATTCGCTGGACAAGCTGTTCGGCTCCCATTTCCAAGCTAAAAATCGCAACATTTTCATCGGTAGTTGTCGCTACGTTTTGCGCGATGTTTAAAGCAAAGGCTGTTTTACCCATTGAAGGACGAGCTGCGATAATTATTAAATCATTTTTTTGAAAACCAGAAGTCATCCGATCTAAATCTCGGTAACCAGTCGGAATACCTGTTACATCATTTTCGGCGTGGTGTAATTTTTCTATGTTATCGTATACTTCGATTAGTACGTCCTTAATCTCTTTAAAAGATTGAGCGTTTTTCCGACTAGAGACGGATAATATATTTCGTTCTGCCTCATCGATCAATTCTTCTACTTCATCTTCCCGGGCATAAGTTTGGGTAACAATATCGGTAGCTGTTTGAATAAGGCGTCGTAGAATCGCCTTCTCTTCAACGATTTTACTATAGTAGTCGATGTTGGCTGCCGTTGGAACACTTTCAGTTAATTGGGTTAAATAAACGACTCCTCCGGCGGCATCGATTTTATTTTCATTCGTAAGTAAAGTCGTTACCGTAATTAAATCGATTGGTTCTCCTTTTTCAAAAAGCTCCAACATCGCTTGAAAAATAATTTGATGATTCGTTCGATAAAAGTCAGCAGGCGTAAGACGTTCCGCTGCCGTCGAAAAAGCTTCCGGCTCTAGAAAAATCGCTCCAATTACCGCTTGTTCCGCTTCTAGACTATTTGGTGGAACTCTCGTTTGATCCATCGTACTTCCCCTCCATGTACACAAATTCGATAATAGCTTTTGGCCTTTCATTAGATAAAAGAACCTATTTTTTCAGTAAAAGTTCCCTCGCTAAATAATGGCGAGGGAATCATTAAATACATTACTACTGTTCAACAACTTGTACGTGGATTGTCCCTGTTACTTCAGAGTGTAATTTCACTTCAATTCGGTGACTGCCTAAGCTACGAATTGGTTCATCTAACTCGATACGACGACGATCAACTTCTATTTTATGTTCCTTCTTCAATGTATCAGCAATTTGTTTACTCGTAATCGAACCGAATAAACGACCACCTTCTCCGGCTTTTGCTTTAATTTCTACTTTTGTTTTCGCTAGTTGTTCTTTTACTTTGATTGCTACATCTTTTTCGGCTTGGGCTTGCTCCTTGGCTTTTCTCTGTCTAGCTTTTAATTTACGTAAGTTTGCCGGAGTTGCTTCTTCAGCTAAGTTATTTTTAAAAAGGTAGTTATTTGCATAACCGACAGGAACTTTCTTTACTTCGCCTTTTTTTCCTTGGCCTTTAACGTCTTGTAAGAAAATAACCTTCATCTTAATTCCTCTCCTCTAAATAGTTTGTGATTTTTTCTTGAAGCAACTGTTCCGCTTCCTCTAAAGATATATCAACTAATTGAGTAGCAGCATTCGTTAAGTGTCCACCGCCATCTAATTGCTCCATAATTAACTGAACGTTTACATCTCCTAAAGAACGGGCACTAATAGCTATTGTTTCCTCATCTCGATGAGCAATTACGAAGGCTGCTTTTACTTGATCGATTGTTAGCAGTTGATCTGCTGTTTGAGCAATCATGACTTGATCGTAAAATTGTTCATCAGCAACGATAATTGCAATCGTATCTTTAAACATATATGCCCGTTCTATTAACTTATTGCGCTTAATAACAGTTTGTAAATCTTCCTTTAAAAATTGTTGAATAAGGACGGAGTCGGCCCCTTTTAACCGTAAGTAAGAAGCGGCATCAAACGTCCGCGATCCGGTCCGAAGGGCGAAACTTTTCGTATCGACAATAATTCCTGCCAAAAGCGCTGTCGCTGTAACCGTTGGTAACTCTTTTTGCTTCGGTTGATACTCGATTAATTCTGTTACAAGCTCTGAAGTCGAAGAAGCATAAGGCTCTATATATACAAGGGTTGGGTCATCGATAAAGTCTTCTCCGCGACGGTGATGATCGATTACTACTTTATATTCCGCCCGATGTAATAATGGTTCATGGGCTACAAGTGATGGGCGATTCGTATCGACAACTACAATTAAACTACGACTCGTATAAACGGCTTCGGCCTCCTCAGGACGAATAAAAAACTTCCATAAATTTTCTTCTTTTTTTATTTGTTCGATTAATTTTTCTATTCCGCTTGTTATATCTTTTTCATCGAAGACAATATACCCTTCTACTCCGTTCGATTGGGCGATATGAAATACACCTAAGGCAGCACCAAGCGCATCCATGTCGGGACGTTTATGACCCATAATAATTACATTATCACTTTCTTTTACTAGTTCTGCTAAAGCATGAGAAATAACTCGAGCCCGCACACGAGTATGTTTTTCCATCGGGTTCGTTTGGCCTCCGTAGAAGCGTACTTTGCCGTTTTCATCACGGATTGCGACTTGATCACCACCTCGACCCAATGCAAGATCAAGTGCTGACTGTGCCAACTTTGCCAACTCTGTCGGTAGTTCTGTACCTGTACCGACTCCTATACTTAGGGTAATCGGATTACGTTGCGTTTTATCGACCCGTAATTCACGAATCTTATCTAAAATATCAAATTTCGTTGCCTCTAACTTCTTTAATGTTTCTTCTGTAAGAACGGCAAAAAAGCGATCTTGGGACGTCCGCTTCATATAAAACTGATTCGTCTCAGCCCACTTATTTAAAGCAGAGGTAACCATGGAGTTGAAATGACTTTTTAAATTGTCATCCATATTACGGGAAATTTCTTCATAGTTATCTAAATAAATAACTGCTAAAACTAGCTTTTCTTCTTCATAACGTTGGCGTAATGCCTTTTCTTCCGTTGCATCGAAGAAAAAAAGCGCTTCAATCGTTCGATCGATTAACACATTGAAATGTATAGAGTCAAAACGTATATCAGTCTCTACATCATCACCTTCGACGATACTTGGTAAATTTTCGGAAATAATCGATAAAGATTGTTCCCGCCAATTATCGTTACCGAGAAGTTTACGCATATATGGGTTTACCCATTCGATCTTATTCGCTTCATTATATAAAACAATTCCAATTGGCAAACCAAGAAATACAGTTTCACCAGCTTTTTCAACTTGTGTCGTTAGTTGCAACGTATGTTGAATTCGACGCTGACGGATTTCCCTTTCTTCTTTTATATCGTACATGTATAACGTTATAAATAATAAAAGAAAAAGAGAACCGATTAGCCAATCATAATAAATTAAAAATGATATAACAAGGAGCGTAAGTGCGTAAATAAAAAGCACAAACTTACTCCGTATTTTTTTATTAAATTGCCTCACTAACTTTCAACCCCTGTAGTTAACAGCTTAATTTCCTTTTACTTCGGTAACTCTACCTTTTAAATCGATTAGTAAATCAATTATACCAATAAACCGAACGATTATCATCGATAAAAAAGGGATTAAAAGACTTACAACAAGTAGTAAATAAGGGATTGCTGGTTGCCATTTCTTCACGTAAGCATAATGAAACACGAAAGAGAAACCTTGAATAACAAATAAAATCATTAATAAAATGGAAACATTATTTGCTGCGATAAAGAGCGTCTCATTCGATTCCATCGTAAAAATAGTTGTAAATAGCGCTATAATATACAACCAAATAATAGACCTTGGTAAAGAGAAGCTACGAAAAGGTGGAAAGCGATAATTCGCTTGTTCAATTCGATTTAAAACTTTAAAACTGATCCATATCGTCGCTAAGGCTAAAAAAATACTCGTAGTCGCAATACTTGCTGGTAGTAGATCGGGTAGTGACTTTAGCTGTTCTTCAATTAACGAAAATTCATCACCTTCTAATGGTATTTGTAATGTTTGAAGGGTAGATTCGGTCATCGCAATTGATTGTTCAATAAACTCTTCTGTTACTTGATAAATATTAATATCCATAACAAATTGCAAAATAAGTAAAATAATAATTAAACTTATAACAAAACCAAGCGTTCCTTGGGCCCACAATTCGTAAGGTTTTTTTCCACGATATAGTAAGGAACCTATTACGATTCCGCCAATTCCTGCAAGCAGTGTGACTGGTAATGTAACGACGGTTGCAAACAAAAAGGTGAAAATAGTCGCTGCGATAAACATGACGATTCCCGGACCATAATCGTGTCGCTTCGTATATACAATAAAAGGTACTGGTAATAAGACGAGTATAAAAGGTATAAGTAAAAAGAAGAGCAATAAAACCGTATAAACCGCTGTAAATAATGCTCCCTCTGTTAATTTGTTCGCTTCTTTCATAATGACACTCCTAAAAATATATGTACAAAAACAACTGTTCTTTAAACAATCATAGCAAATTTTAAACCTGAAACCTATCAATTAATCGGAAATTTATTACTTTTCATTCCGCTTAATTATTAGAAGGTTAACCGTCTTTTGTAAATACTATTTTCTTTTTGTCTAATTGAAAAAGTGTTATAGTTGTTAAAGAGTAAATTACTTTTTATAAGGACGAAAGATTAATGAAATCATTAGGGACAATGTTTATTCAAAGTCTTCAATTACCTAAAAAACGTGCCGTATTCACTTTAAATCGAATCGGAATGGATACGACAGTGTTTTATATGTTTATTTTACTTTTTATTTCATCTATTCCTACTTTTATTGAGCAACTACAAGTTAATGAACGTTTGTCGACTTTCTTTTTTTCAATTTTCTTCTTTATATTCCATTACTTACCTGTCGTTATTATCGTTTTTGTAGCTTTGTCAATTCTTGCTTGGATTACATTACTTATTACTAAATTAGCTAAACGAAAATTACGTTTCTCTATTCTTTGGAAAATGAACGCATCAGCTACGACGATTCCGTTATTACTATTTACAATTGCTTCACCGTTTTATCCATTAGGTACGACCTATTTAATCGTATCGATTCTATTTATTTTAGCAATCGTTACAAAAATCATTTTTATTTATCCTCGTCGACGGAAGCGCAATTAAACGAAGTCTGAGATCTATTCCTTCATTTTACGTCATAGACTTTTCGTTCCATACAAAGGATTAGCTAAATAGCTTTCAAATAAAGAAAGGTTCATTTTAAATAAAAAAATTCCTTCTCAACTATTCAATTGAAAAGGAATTTTTTCATCTTTTATTCAGAAACGAATGGTAAAAGAGCCATCGTACGGGCACGCTTAATCGCAACTGTTAATTTACGCTGATATTTAGCTGAAGTACCTGTAACACGGCGTGGTAAAATTTTTCCACGTTCTGAAATGAATCGTTTTAATAAATCTACATCTTTATAGTCGATATGTGTAATGCCATTAGCCGTAAAATAGCATACTTTTCGACGTCTTGGACGACCACGTCTCATTTTGCATCCTCCTTTTATCCATTTGTTTTTTCAACGTTCATCTATCTTCGTTCATTATTTAAACTCTATATGTGTATATGTGTGTATTGTATGTGCATTGATATATTACTTTAGTTCTTCGCTTTTGTCAACGAATTATCGTTGGGATAAAAGAATCTATCGTCAAAAAGAATACTAAAATTATTATGTATATTTAAAAACAGTGTTATCACTTTAATTGAATTTTTAGCAAATGAAAACCCCAATTACTTATTCTACTTACAATAAAGTGAAATAGGAAGTAATTGAGGTTTTAATCCTATTAAAGCTATAAATAGATTCATTAAAAAATGAAGAGCCTATTACACAGACTTTGCTTCATCTTGAGATGGAACGGCTTCTTTTGGTTTTGGTCGTTTTGTAAATAATCCCATGGCTGCAGCAATTAATAACAGTACTGCGGACATAATGTATGCACCGTTGTAACTACCCGTCGTATCGATAATTCGGCCAGCAATAATTGGACCGACTAAGCCACCAACACCCCAAGCCGTAAAGATTAGGCCATAGTTTGTTCCTGCATTTTTAAGTCCGTACCAATCCCAAGTAGTCGCCGGGAACAAAGCAAGTAATGCCCCATAAGTTGCCCCGGTTACAATCGACCCAACAGTTAACATCGTAGCGGAGGAATACGAAGCAAAAGCAAACATATTAATCGCTTGTAAAACGAATACAGAAATTAATGTTGCAGTTCTACCAATTTTATCCGAAACAATTCCCGTAATGACACGTCCTGCAGCATTACCTACTGCAAGCAAAGCCGCAAAAATAAACCCGGTTTCCAACCCTCCCTGTACCGAAGCGATTGTTGCTACGTGACCAATAATAATAAGACCTGCCGAAGCTGAAAACGCATACATAATCCACAAGGACCAAAACTGTCCTGTTTTCATCATTTCTCGTGGTGTGTAATCAACTTTTACTTCTGTTTTATCTTCTTTAGGTTCTTCTTTTTCTTCTGCCGGTGGTTCTCCACCTACAGGCTCCCAACCTTCTGGTGGAGATTTCATTACTAAAGAAGATAAAATAATGAGAATGGTAAAAAATGCACCTAAATAGTAAAAGGCATTGGCTACCCCAAAGGAATTAATTAACCATTCGGATAATGGCGATACGTATACCGGTGCTAAACCGTAACCAGCAACTACAATTCCGGTAATCGTCCCGCGCATATGGGGCTTAAACCATTTCGTTGCTGTTGGTGTAGGAGCAGCATAACCGAATCCCATCGCAGCTCCAGCAATTAAACCGAATCCTATGACTAATCCAACTACATTTAATAAGAAGCCTGCTATGACCATCCCAATACCAATTAATAAACCGGAAAGCAATAATAAGATTCTCGGTCCAAGTCGGTCGAGCATAATACCAGCTGGAACCATAAACAAAGCAAACATAATAACTGCAATACTATAAGGGAGTGACGTTTGAGTAGCTGAAAATCCTAAATGATCTTGTAATGCCTTTGAAAATACACTCCATGCATAAAGAACTCCGAGACATAAATTAATAATCGTACCAGAGACCGCTACAATCCAAGCACGCGAGTTGTTCTGCTGTACGTGAGTCAATGCTTTACACCTCCAAAAATCCATGTAGACGAAAAAATAACCCTTTAAATCTACCAACCTATGATATAAAGGCTCCCGCACTCTAGAAGATCCTAGCGGGAGCCTGCTAAAGCGTCCTAGAAACTAGTTACAACTAGATGACTTATAGAACGTTTCGTCTATCCGTTGAAAATTAATAGTATTTGTCATAAGGTGCAATATTCCAGATTCGTTCTTTAGTCTTCTCTTTAGTAAGTTCTTCTGGGATATCCTTTAAAATTTTCCTCGCAACCTCTAATTCTCTCTGTGCTTCTTCTTTATCCTGGTACATGTATTCATCAGATGCCTCTTCTGGTGCAATTTCAGCTTTCTTTTCTAAATTTTCAACGACCATCTCTTGTTGACGTTTCATATCTGCTCTTGCCTTATCTACCCATGTCGGACGGACCTCGTGGTTTAGATCTGCAGTACGAGCAAACTCTTCGTACGTCTGCTTATAGATAAGATCCCCGTTATTTCGAACATCTAAAATAACTCGATGGAGATCATCATTTGTTAATTCGTCTGGGTTTAGCGGTTTTTCACGCTTTGGCCCACCTAAACTATGGTGTGTAATATAGAATGGGAACATACTCTGAATAATCTTACCGACGTGAGTTACGGACTGACCTTCCTCGTCAAGTCCTTTTGGCTGTACTCCCTGGATTGCAATTCGTGCCGATTCCGGACGTGCAATCTCCTTCGGTGGTAGGAATCCATGACGTAACATTTCTCGGATTCCAGATCCCGAAATCTTAATACGAGTACTTTCATCATGCGGGCAGGACTGATCTGTAGTAGGTTGGTTACATCTTACACAGAAGAATACTTCGTTGAATGTGCGGATATCGATTCCAAGTTCTTCTGGGGTGAATTCTTCGAAAATGTTCTGACTTGCGTAAATGTCGTAGAAATCGCCCACTCCTGCATAGTCACGGCCTACGATTTTGTGGGTACATCCTAAATTCTTTAAAATCAATGCGTGTAATACCGCTTCTCTTGGTCCAGCGAAAACATATGTGACTCGTAATGGATATAAAATTGTTCTCTCTTGTGGATAGTATTGTTCGAGTACACTGCGATAAGCTAATAATCTGAATTCATGACGTGTGTACTCTCGCTTAGCCATTTCAACTAACGGTAATACAAGGAGACCGTCAACTTCTTCGAGTAAGTTTTTATGCATATATTCGTGCCCACGGTGCAATGGGTTAGCTCCTGTTACGAATCCAGCGACAGTTTTAAACTTTTTCTCTTCGTAAAACATACGCCATGTGTCTTTTGGTTCCAAACGGATATCCTCAAATGGACCCCAGTCCGGACGGTTCACTAATGTAATCTTTCCACCAAGGGCTGTGTCCCCCATACGACGATAGATTGCATCGACACCTGGATGGGTACGATCCGTTGTACCGAAGACATGTTGTGCACGGTGATCACGATCGTAACTGAAGATATCGTCTATATGTAGGATTGCGATTGGTACGTCATTTACATCCGCTAAGACGATATCATCCCCCACTGAAAGACCTTCGATAATTTGTTTGTTTCTTTCACCAGTTGGTGCAAAACTTAGAGGCACTGGCCAAGCTAGACCATTCGTTAAACGACCCGTCTCTAATGAGGATAAATATTCTTCTTCATTCATTAATCCTTCATGGGGCGACATCACTCCTGTTGCGATTAACTCCAATGTAATTGCCGCTTCTAAGTCAATCATAATCTTAGGTAGTGTTTTCGCCTTTTCTAGCCATTTTTCCCTTTCTTCACCTTTTGCCACACGATCTACTAACTTTCCTCCATGAGGTTGTTGCGGATACTTAGCCAACTTTTCTTCATCTAAGACAAATTCTTTCTGACTCATTTACGCTTTCCTCCCAAAATTTTGTTGTTATAAAACCTTCCCAACTACACCGGCACAATGTAACTAAGCAACAAAACAACAAATTGAATGTAAGCGCTATCAAATGTGTGAGATTTAAGGTTAAAGTTAACCGGTAAACGCGTGTGACATTGCGACAATTGAATCTAGTATTAGGCCGTTGTTTTAAAGGCGTCACCTCCCTTGAAGGATTGTATATTAAATTTTGAAGAA